>ENA-UOJB01001662-UOJB01001662.1-human-gut-metagenome-genome-assembly--contig:-C48-NODE-1662-length-17386-cov-5.709884_pt1 | contig 17386 bp, 12 predicted proteins | sample MGYA00242338_ERZ723885 | MGnify/ENA metagenome assembly ERZ723885
ATAGACCTCAACGTCAGGCGCGTCCTGTCCGATTGCGTATCGTCCGTTTATATCGGGCGGCGGGGCGGAATCACGTTGTCGGCATCCGGCTTGGCCGCATCCATGAGATTTGTGGCGCATCGTTCCAGCAGAATGCCACGGGAGGTGCGCTTGAGCCCTGTGGCGATGACGATGTCCGGCTTGGCCTGTTCGATGGCTTCCAGCAGCGTGGGCCAGGCTTTGGCGAAGCTCACCGGAAGCGTGACGTTGGTGACGGTGACGGCGATGTCCTGCAGCAGTTCTTCGGAGATCGCCTGCGATTGCGCCGGATCGGCCCATTGCTTGGCTACCGCCGCCGGCACGAGCACGGCCGGATTGACGTCGATGCCTTCGTAGGGCGTGAAACCGGAGATGACGATGTTGATCTGCTGCATGGTTTCCAGTGTACGTGGTGAATGCGTTGAACGTTAAGTCTGCCGACACGTCGACGGACTTAACGTTCGATGAAAATCAACGGCTGTGCATCTGGGAGAACGCCTCGGCGAACACGGCGTGCATGCGCGCCTTGGCTTCCTCCTTGGCGTGTTCGGGGTCGAGGCTGCGGGCGATGCCTTCGGCGATCGGCATGTCGGATGGCGTGGTGATTTTGAGGTTCGTTTCGGAACCGTCCACGATGGCGACCGGCTCGTCGGGCAGGTAGTCCACCACCACGCGCGTGTCGTCGGTCGGATGGAAGTCGGGGTCGGCGGCGGCCAGTTCGTAGGCTTTGACGATGGTACCGAAACGGAACGCCTGCGGGGTCTGCGCGCGGAAGGTGTTCGGACGTTCCGGCACGGATTTGACCACCTTGCGGTCGCCCAGATCCTCTGTGAGCAGAATCGTGTCGGTGGAGGCGTAGGCCACGGTAGCGGCATTGAACTGGTCCAGGCTGTCGATGCAGCCGTCGATGGACCGCTCCTCGACGAACGGACGCACGCCGTCGTGGATGAGGATCTTCGCGCCGGAGGGAATGCCGGCCTGCTTGAGCAGGTCCAGGGCGGCGAGCGTGCTGTCCACGCGTTCGGCGCCGCCGGGAACGATGGCCCGCACTTTGGCGTAGCCGGCTTCGTCGATAAGCTCGTTCACCGTCTCTTCGACACGTTCGTTGACCACCACGATGATGTCGCTGATGCGGTCGTTGTTTTCGAATGCCTCGATGCTCCAGCAGACGATTGGCTTGCCGCCCACCGACACCAGCTGCTTGGGGTTGTTCTCGTCGAATCGGGTGCCGAATCCCGCTGCCAGCACCACGGCCACGACCGGCATCTTCTGTTCCTGCATCTGCTCTCCCTTACTCATATGCTCCACCGTAAAGCCGCGGCCGCATGCCACCCCGTTCCGCGGCGGGTTCTGCACGCAATCCGCAACAGTGGCCACGCGAATCACTCGAATCGCGTGGCTTGTATGGCTCGTATGGTGATTATTCGCGTACGATCAGCGCCAGCATGCGTCCTTCATGCTGTTTTTTGGCGAGCGACGCGCGGCGATGCGAGAACCACAGCGGGTTTTCGAGCGTGCACAGGCTGCGGCGGATCTTGTTGAACCGTTCGGAAAGCTTCGGATCGCCTTCGCCATCGGCGGCGCAGATGCCGGCCAGTTCCTCGTCTTCGGACAGGTACTGCGTGGCCGCGTTGACGCGTGGACGGGATGAGACGATGTTGTCGGCCGGCACGCCCGCTTTGGCAAGCTCCTGCAGGGCGGCCGCGGCGATGTCGATGCCCGGCTGGCCAAATCGGCTCAACGTGAAGGTTCCCGGGAACTGCGCATCGAATTCGTCGGCGATGTCGCCACCGACCTCGTAGCAGTCGCCGCAGATGCAGGGGCCGAGCGTGGCGACGATACGTTCCGGCTGGGCGCCCTTGGACACCATCTTCTCGATGGTCGCGCCGATCACGCCTTTCTGCAGACCGCGACGGCCGCAGTGCGCTGCGCCGATCACGCCGGCTTCGGGGTCGGCCATAAGCACCGGCAGGCAGTCGGCGGCGAACATGCCGAGCGCCACGCTCTTCCGGGACGTCACTTGGCCGTCGGCTTCGATGACGGTCGGCTCACCGTCATTCCCCGTCGCGTTGTTTTCGCCGTCCGTCTCGTCTTCCGGCTTCTTCGTGCCGGACACGTCGAATCCGAACGGCTGGTTGATGACGAATGATTCATCCACGTCCACCGCGTCGCCGGAATGCACCTGGCTGATAAGGCTGATTTTCGCGCCGAGCACGTCGGCGAGCGCCTTGCGGTTGGCGAGCACGTGTTCCGGTTTGTCGCCGGATTTGCCGCCGAGGTTGAAGTGCGCGAAATCGCCTTCGCTGGTGCCGCCGAGTCGCGTGGTGTAGACGACTTTGATGCCGGGGGCCAGCATGATCGGAATGGTCACGGGAATCGGGTTGCCGTTTTTGTCAGTGGGGTCGATGGCGTTGGAATCGAGGATCGCGTCATCGTATTGTGTGCTGCTCATGTCTTGTTTTTCCTTGGTTTTGCGATTGGAAGGCCTGCTTGCGATTGCCGTCTTCTATTCGGCTTTCAGCGTCGGCTTTTTCGTGCGCGAACGGATGGCCGCGTTGACGGGCACTTCCTGCGGGCACGGCATGGAGAAGACGTGCGCCGGGTTGTTGATGGCTTCGACCCAGTGGCCGTCGGCGTCACGGAAACCGCCGGCAGGCACGGTGTAGGCGAAGGGGGCCGCGCCGGGCAGCACGAATTCGACTTCCTGGCCGGCTTCGATCTTGTTGCGGCTCATGATGGTCACGCGTCCTCCGTCTTCCGGACTCCATGACAGCACTTCGCCGACGACGAGCCATGCGCGGAAGTATGCGGAACGGTCGGTGCTTTGCCGCACTTTGTGTTCCGGATAGTAGAAGCCGGTGGAGTAGTCGCGGTGCGCCACTTTGTCGGGCTCGTCGAGCAGCCAATCCGGCAGGGTGACATGCGGTGCCGGCCGTACACCGGCGTGATGCCAGCCTTCCGGCAGTATTTCGGCGGCGGTGTTCGACTTGCGTCGGGTGCTGCGTGCGTGGTAGCTCAGATTGTCCGGCTCGCCAATCGCGATATTGCCGGACGAAACGTTGCCAGCCGAAACGTTGCCGGACGGCACGCCCCCAACGGGAACGGCGTCGATGTCGGGCTTGCCTGCGAACGCGCCATCGGCGTTGGCCATGATCGCATCCTCGGTGTCCGGCTTGCCGTATTCCGGGTCACCGGGACGGATCACGCGGTCGCGGAACGGCTTCAGAACATTGCCGTCGGCATCTTCGAAGCCGCGCTGGACCATGTATTCGTTGACGGCCGTCTTGTAGGCGTTCGTCATGGCGGCGATGTAGTAGGCGCTCTTGGAACGGCCTTCGATCTTGAGGCTCGTCGCGCCCGAATCAAGCAGATCGTCGATGTGGGCGAGCATGTTCATGTCCTGCGAATTGAACAGGTACGCGCCTTCCGCGGTCTGTTCGATCGGGAAGTACTGGCCGGGGCGTTTCTCTTCGACGATCGAATACTTCCAGCGGCACGGCTGCGCGCATTCGCCGTGGTTGCCGTCGCGGCCGGTCAGATAGTTGGAGAACAGGCAGCGTCCGGAGAAGGCCATGCACATCGCGCCGTGCACGAAGCATTCGATGTCGAGGTCGTCGGGGATGCGGGCGCGGATGTCTCGCACGGCCTGCAGGTCCATTTCGCGGGCCAGCACCACGCGGCGTGCGCCCAGTTCGTAGAACGCGTTGGCGGCCTGGTAGTTGGTGACGCCGGCCTGCGTGCTCACATGCAGTTCGAGGTTCGGAGCCACCTGCTTGGCCATGAGCATCACGCCGATGTCGGAGACGATCAGCGCGTCCACGCCGGTGTCCTTCAGCTTGCCGAGGTATTCGCGCATGGCTTCCACCTCGTTGTTGCGCGGCAGCACGTTGAAGGTGACGTACACGCGGGCCCCACGCTCGTGGGCGTAGCGTGCGCCTTCCTCGAAATCCTCGAGGCTCAGGTTTTTCGGCGCGCTGCGCATGCCGAACGCCTTGCCGCCGCAGTAGACGGCGTCCGCACCGTAATCGACCGCGGTTTTCAGTCCCCTCAAATTGCCTGCGGGGGCCAACACTTCTGGCTTGTTTCTTCTTTGCACGGATGTTCCTCTTACTCGTAAAAGACCATCAGATATTGTCGTAGATTCACGGGACAGGCAAAGCCCGTCCAGCCGTTACGCAAGCTCGGGCTACGCCAGCTCGCGTGCGACGGCGGCGAGTACGTCCACGGCGTCGGCGAACTCTTCCGGCGTGGTGTAGGAGTAGCTCAGGCGCAGGGAGTTGTCGGCGGCGAAATCGTAGATGTCGCCGGGGTTGAGCAGCACGCCACGTTCGGCGGCCAGCTGGAACAGGCGGTTCATGCGTATCGGCCGGTCGAAGGTCATCCAAATGTAGAAGCCGCCGGACGGCACGTTCCAGTGGGCGAGCCCGTCCATTTTCTCCTGCAGCGTAACGAGCGCGCGGTCGCGGCGGTGCCGCAGCTCCCGTTTCAGGCCGGCCACGTATTCGTCGTACATGCCGTTCGTGAGGAATCGCGCGAACGTCCACTGGCTCAGCACGCTCGCACCGTAGTCCATCTGCATTTTCACGTCGGCGAGCCGCTGCACGATCGGCTCGGCGGCGACCAGCCATCCGATGCGCAGTCCGGGAGCCAGCGATTTGGACGCGCTGCCGAGCGTGATGACCATGCCGGTCTCATCGAGGGCCTTCAGCGACGGCAGCGGGGCATCATCCTCGAAATACAGGTCGCGGTAGGCGCCGTCCTCGATGATCGGCAGTCGGCTGTCCACGGAAAGCTCGACCAGTTCATGCCGGCGTTTGTCGCTCATGGTGACGCCTGTCGGATTGTGATTGGTCGGAATCGTGTACAGGATCGCATTGCCTTTGCGGTTGCGCGCGTTGAGCGGCGCCGGACGGCCGGTGTCAAGCTCCCCTTCCGCCAGCAGGCCGCGCAATGCCTGCACGTTGAGGCCGTCGTCGTCCATCGGCACGCCTTCCAGATGCATGCCGGCCGACTGGAACACCTGCAGCGACTTGATGTAGCTCGGCGATTCCGCGTATACGGTGGTGCCGGCCGGCAGCAGGCTCACCGAAATCATCTGCAGCGCCTGCAACGCGCCGGATGTGACCAGCACCTGGCTTGCCGTGCAGTCGACGCCGGTGGCGCGCATGTGCGCCGCGATGGCCTCGCGCAGTTCGGGCAGGCCTTCGGGCGGCGGGTAGCCGAGCGTTTCGATCTCGTCCGCGGCCTCGCCGAGCACCTGCCGCCACATGGCTTTCGGAAAGAGCCGCGGGTCGAGCTCGCCGGTGCCGATGCGCGTCATGTTCGGCGTGAACTCGTACCGGTTGATGGCTTGGATGGTGTCGTTGTTGGCTTTGAAGAAGCCGGAATCCACGTAATCGGCCCAGTCGGGCGCGCCCGGCAGCATCAGCGACCACGTGTTGCTGACGATTCGCGTGCCCGCTCCATGCTGCCCTTCGACGATGCCATAATCGGACAGCTCGTTGATGGCCGCGATGACGGTGGACCGGTTCACGCCGAACCATTCGGCGAGCGCGCGTTGCGACGGCAGACGCGAGCCAATCGGCCAGTTGCCGCTGTGCACCTGTTCGCACATGTATCCGACGATTTGTTCGGTGACGGGTTCGCCGGTGGTACGGTCCGGTTTCCAATCGATGTTCAGCGGCGCGATGCGTGCCATGACGCTCCTTCACATTGGTGGTGTCGGTATGGTTCGGCGTTTTCCGCGGTCGGCGCATCTGCTTTCTGACAGTGGACCGTCCTGCGATTGGCTGAGCCAAACCTCAGCTTTTGGCTGGTTGCCTATTGTAGCAACACCTATACAATATGACACTGGTTACGTTGTTTTTCGCAGAATAGAGGTTTTTCCTGCGATTACAAAATGAGTAATTTGGTTGGTTTTGGCTGGGTTGATTACAACCAACCAAATATGTTTGGATGGATAAGAGGCGAGTATGGGATTCTTTTTCCAAGGGCTGACGTTGGGATTGGCGTATGTCGCGCCGATCGGTATGCAGAATCTGTTCGTCATCGATTCGGCGCTGACCAAGCCGCGCCGCCGCGCGCTGCTGACCGCGCTGATCGTACTGTTCTTCGACGTGTCGTTGTCGCTGTCCTGCTTTTTCGGCATCGGCAAGCTCATGCAGGACCACGCATGGCTGAAGCTGGTCATTCTGGCGATCGGCGGCTTGGTGGTCATCCGTATCGGCGCGGGTCTGCTGTTTCCCGGCAAGGGTGGCGATGATGGCGCCGCGCAAACGCCGCAGTCGCAGACCTCGCAATCGCAGGGCCTTGCGCAACGCGTCACTTCGAAATTCGGCGGCGACAGCGAGCTGCTGCACACCATCGTCACCGCCGGTGTGGTGACGTGGTGCAATCCGCAGGCCATCATCGACGGCACGCTGATGCTCGGCGCGTTCAGCGCGACGCTTACCGTCGGTCAGTCCACGCCGTTCATCACCGGCGTGGAAACCGCGTCGGCACTGTGGTTCTTCGGCATCACCCTGCTGGTGTCGCTGTTCAGCCACAAGTTCAGCCCGCGAATCGTCACCGCGATGAACCGCGTGTGTGGCGCGGTGGTGGTGCTGTACGGCGTCAAACTACTAGCTGATTTCGTGATGGCCGTGCTGTAATCCCCGATAGCCGTCCGGTTCCGCAAAAACGTATGCCCGTCCGTGTTTTGCTGCCCGAGCTGAGTGGTTGGGTTAACAAAATGCGGACGGGCAGTGCTTTTTCAGCCGAGGAAGGCGAGCTCCTCGTCAGTGAGTTCGAGCTCGTCGGCCTTCAGGGAGTCGAGGATGGTTTCGGGACGGTGTGCGCCCGGAATCACGAACATGTGGTCGCCCTTGGCCAGCTCCCAAGCCAGCACCACGCGCTGGTAGCTCACGCCATGCTTGGCGGCCACTTCGCGGAACGGGTCGAACAGATGCTCGTCGTACGGGTGGCGGTAGCCGCCGAGCGGACTCCAGCACACGAAGGCGAGACCTTCCTTCGCGCAGTATTCCAACGTGTCCTGGGTTTCCAGATGGATCGGCGAATACTGGTTCTGCACGGCAACGAGCTTGTCGCCGAGAATCTCCTGTGCGATTTTGAGCTGTTCGATGCTCACGTTGGACACACCCGCCCACTGGGCAACGCCCTGGTCGAGCAGCGCCTTGATACCTTCGCAGGACTCGTTGTACGGCACTTCCGGATCGTGGCGATGCAGGTAGAGCAGGTCGATCGAGTCGACGCCGAGCGCCTGCGCGGACTGCTTGCCGTATTCGATGAGGTGTTCCGGCTTGCCGTCGCGCGGCCAGATCGGCTTGTCGCCATCCCACGCGCGGCGCAGACCGACCTTGGTGGCCACGGTGACTTCCTCACGCGGCCCCTTCCATGTGTCCAGCGCTTCGCGGACCAGCTTTTCGCCGGTCTGTTCCTCTTCGCCCGGCGTGTAGTAGGCCCATGCCGTGTCGATGTGGCGGCAGCCGGCGTCAAGCGAGGCGTGCAGGGTTTCGATGCCGACGTCGTGGCCCCGGTTGTTTTCAATGGTTAGCGGCATCTCGCCGTGGCCGATGGCGGTGGTGTGGAACGGTCCGAGATTACGGAACAACGTCATGTCTTCTCCTTCGAAAGTGGTGTCTTCCGGCAGGCGCGAGCCGGTTGGAGCCGGGTCGGAACCAAGTCGGACGGCATCTCGTTCAGGTTCTGCCAATGGAAAAGCCTACCAATCGCCATGGGCGAAAGGTAGGCTTTTCAAGCCGGACCGGGCGTGGGCAAACACAATGCCGACAATCGCAATGTCATAGGGCGTCACGTTGTCCGACGGCGGGCGGCATGTCGTGGATCAGCGGCCACCGCCGCCTCCACCGCCGCCGAAGCCGCCACCGCCGCCGAAGCCGCCACCGGAGAAGGATCCGCCAGATCCACCGGATGACGATGGAGCCGCAGCGGAAATCGTGGAACTGACCGAATCGAAACCGGAACTCAGCTGCGAACCGATATCGCCAATGCCGCCCATGAACTGCGATCCGCCAAACGCACCGGTCGACATGCCTCCCATAGTGGACATACCATTCCACGCGTGGGAGCGATACGTCCAATAGCCGAGGGAATCGTACCCATACGCGTCAAGCCATTGCGGATCGTTGACTTCGGGGTACGCCTTGGCGAATTCCCTTGCCACCTTGTCGGAAATGCCGAAGGCGGCCGCATAGACCATATACCAGTTCCACATCACCAAATCGAGCGCACCACGGTCGGAGAAATTGGAGAAATCCTCCATATACCGTTTGAGTCCCAAGCATTCTCCGGCATAGGTCTGTCCGGATTCGGTGAGGCCTTCCTTGCGTCCGGTAGCTAAACAGAACGTGCCGACGCATGCGAACGCGCCGCCGAAGCACAACGCCACCGCGATATTGCTTCCAATATTGACCAGCATTCCAATCACGCCAAAGACCATGGCGAAGATGGTGGGCGCTATCCAACGTCCGCTGACATCCCTGACCGCGTTCAATTGCAGGAATTCAATATCGCAGGCATTGGTGAAATGGTTCATCTCCTGATAGCCGTTCTCCCAGCTGGAGCAAGCCTCCTTCATCTGGTTAAAGTCGAATACCGGCGAACCCACGCGTGCGGAAATACGAATCAGCAGTTGCAGGCAGGCTTCCTCGGAGCGACTCAGACCAAGGGTTTCCCGATGGGATAGCGCCTGAGGCAGAATCACCAACGTACTAGTACTTGACGCGGCAGAGGCACGGGATGGATCGGAGGAAATCATGCGCGCCATATCGGCCGCGTTCGCCCTGCTCAGGTCGATGCCACGATACATGTCGGCAGGTCCCGGATATACGGCGAGCGCTTTCTTGACCACCAATGCCAGCACCGTCGCCGTCATGGCACGCGAGGACTGTTCACCCTTGGAATCGTCCACCACATCGATCAGATGCGCGGCGCTGGCTGGGCTGACTTGCGGCGACTCACGCCAGTATTCGATGCCGCCGTGGTAGGTGGCTTCACGGTTCGAAGAGACCACGCCACGAATCGCCAGTACGCAGCACAGTCCGCCCAAAATCAGACATACCAGCCAACCTGCGCCCGTACGCTCGGCTTTGTGCCGGAGGCCGTCACGCCATTGCTGCTCCTTGTTTGCTTCCGTGGATTTCAATTCGTCCAGATAGTCGCCGGAACGCACACGTTCGACGCCACTTGCCCCGGCATTGTCGAATGCGGCGACGAGGTCGACGTACTGGTTCGTGCGCAGGTCACTGACGGTGAAATGCAACGTGCCGTCCGTGTCGCGAGACGTTTGAGATGTGGCCTCAGTGTGCAGCCATGCCCACGAATCGTCGGAACCTATGCCTTTGGGGAAGCGCACGGTGCCGGTGACTTTGCCAGCCGGCACCTGGTTGTCTTCGGGGAACATCTCCCACATGAGATTCGTCACGTCACTATGCTGCGTGCCCATGTTATGAAACGTCATGGTCACGTCGAATTTGAGACTGCTCTGTTTGACGGTGGCGGGAATGTTCCAGCCGATTTCGATTTGTTTGTCATTGTCCGAACCGTTGGGGTCAAGCCCGCCGGTGGCAGAGTCGAATGGTTCCGGATAGTTGGAGCCGATTGTGGTGTCGGCGATGTACCAGTGCCCGGCGTATTTCGATTCCCATTCGCCGTCGGACACGCCGCTTGGCGGCTGCGGTGCGATCTGCGTGTATTGCTCGCCGGTGGACGCGTTCGTCACGGAGATGTCGGTGATGTTCGTCAGATCCTGGTTGCGCAGTTTGAACGTCAGATACAGTTGCTTCCACGGTTTCGTGTCGCCGTCATCATTCTCGCGTCTCTTCAGCTGGTAGTCCAGATGTTCCGTGAACTTGATGTCGCCGTTGCTTTGCAGCTGCGCGTCAAAATCGACGGAACGGTAGCTTAGATCGGCTTCGTCGCCGGAGACGAAGAACAGCAGGAGCGCTACAACGAGCACCGCAACAAATGCGGCACCCGCCGCGAGCAGTCCTCCACGGACACGTTTCGCATCCATATACCATCACCCTTTCTTCCTGCGTATACCGTGTGCCACTCGTATATGCGTATCGCACATGTCAGCGTCCTCCGAACGAACCGCCGCCGGAACCACCGCCACCGCCGTCGAAACCGCCACCGGAGAAGGAACCGCCGGAACCACCGCCACCGAAACCCGAGCCACCGGAGGACGGTGCCGCCATGGAAATCGTGTTGCGCACGTCGGCGAAACTGGAGCTGAGCTGCGCGCCGAAATCGCCATAATTCGCACTGAACACCGACGCGGCGGCAACACTTGCACCCACCGCAGCGCCAGTGGACGCGCCCATAACGCTGCTGGAATGCAACGGCATGTACATGTACGACGAAGCGGCATGCTCATCCAGCCACTGAGGATCGGCCACTTCCGGATATGCTTTGGTCAGCTGCGCCATCACCTTGTCGGAAATGCCGAATGCGGTGGCATACACCATATATCGGCCCCACAATGTCATATCAAGCACGCCACGGTCACTGAAATCACTGAAATCAAGCAGATAGCGCTTCAGCCCAGCCACTTGGCCACCATATTTCTGACCATTGTCGGTCAATGCATGATATTTGCCATACACCAACGCGAATGCGCAGGCCAGCACGACAGGCACACAGATGCTCATCGTCACTGCGATCTCACCTCTCTCCGCGTACTGCACGCCCTTATAGAACGCGAAAACAAGACCAAGAATGCCGACCAGATTATTCAGGAATCCCCTCGATGAATCAACGGCGCGCAGATTGTCGAATTCCGTGGAGCAGGCGGTATCGAAATCCTGTAGCAACTTGTAGCCCTTTTTGTAGTGTTTGAACGCCTTGTTCATCTGTTTGAGATCGAATACCTGCGTATCCCTCAACCGGGAAGACGCTTTGAGCAGGATGTCAAGCGCCGCATGTTCGGATGAGCTCAGCAGCAGCGAACCGATGTCATTGCGCGCCACCGGCATGATGACGATGGTGCTGGTCTTCTTCATCTTGCGTGCGGTTGCGGCGTCGGAGCCGAGCCTGCCCGCCACTGATGCCGCGTTGGTCGTGGTCAGGTCGATGCCGTCATACAGTTTCGCCGGTCCGGGATAGATGGCGATTGCCCCTTTTGACGCGAGCGACATCACAGTGGAGGACATTTGCCGATTGACTAGTTTGTCGCCTTTTTTTATTTTGCCTGAACCGAGAATCGAAGATGACGCGCTCATGACATCATTCATCCGTGCCGCGGCGGCCGGACTCATGTAGGGCAAATCGCGGTAATATTCGACATCGCCTTTGTATTGCGACTTACGGAAGCTGGTGATACCGAGGTACAGCGATCCCATAATGAACGCCAGGCCGATCAGGGCCGAAACAGCCCAACCGGTCACTCGCTTGACCGCTTGATCATGCTGCTTATCGCGCCATTCCTCCTCTTTCTGAGTTTCGCTATCGATGAGCTCTTGCTTGTGGTTGCCGCTTATCTTGCGTTCCACACCTTGCGATTTCGAGACATCGAACATGGCCACAACGTCCAGATAGTCGCCTGCACGCACGTCATCGGCCGAGAAGAGCAGCAACCCGTTCTTGTCGCGTTTCGCGGTGGACGTGTTCTTGGTATGCAGCCATGCCCAAGAATTCTTCTTGGTGACGCCGTCTGGGAACGTGACCTTGCCGGTCACCTTGCCAATCGGAATCTGGTTTGTCGTGCCGAATGGCTCCCATTGGAAAGAGACGACGTCGTCATAGGCGGTGCTTACGCCATGCATGGTCATGGACACGTCGAATTTGAGGCTGTCAGCGGACGCAGTTTCCGGAATGTTCCAGCCGATTTCCAAAGTCTTATCGGATGAGGAGTCAGCTTTCAAACCATCTGTTTCAGGATTGAACGGTTGGGGATCTCTGAGTACGCTGACATCCGCGATATACCACTGACCTGCGTGTTCAGCGTTCCAATCGGTGACATCATTGGGATTCACAAATCTACCTTGGATGTACGTTTCGTTGTTGGTGACATCCTTCACGCTGATATCACTGATATTCGTCAGATTATTGGCTTTTAGCGTGTACTGCTGGTACATCTGTTTCCAATCAAAGCCACGGTCATTCAGCTTCATATCAATATGCTGCGTGACTTTGAGGTCGCCATTCTTAAGCACCATAACATCGTAATCGAGCGTACGATAGCTCAAATCTGGTTCGACGTCGGACGTCAAATTCACATCCAGAAAAGTGACGCCCAACAGCAGCGCGGCCGCGACCACCGCAGACAGCATACCGATCAGCGCACGTCTGATATTCATAAGTTCTCTCTTGACCCTCTATGCAGGCAGTCCGCGAGAAGCCGACATACCGTATAGACAAAAAGGGAGTACCGGCGAAGTATCCACCCCGTCAGCGCTCCCCTTCTTTTGTATGGAAATGCTGTATGGAAACGCTCAGAACTTGACCTGCGGAGCCTGACGGTCCGCTTCGTCGACCTGGAAGTACGCCGCCTGCTCGAAGTGGAACAGTCCGGCGATGATGTTGGTCGGCACGACCTCGATCTTGGTGTTGTACTTCTGTACCACATCGTTATAGAACTGACGGGCGTAGGCGATTTTCTCCTCAAGAGATTTGAGCTGCGCCTGCAGATCCAGGAAGTTCTGGTTGGCCTGCAGCTGCGGATACGCCTCAGCCACGGCCTGAAGGTTCAAAATCGCGCGGCTCAACTGGTTCTCGGCTTGGATGCGCTGTGCCACATCACCGGACTGCGCCGCCTGGAGTGCGCTGGCGCGGGCCTGGGTCACCTGTGTGAACACCTGCGATTCATGGGCAGCGTACCCCTTGACGGTCTCCACGAGATTCGGGATGAGGTCGGCGCGCTGCTTGAGCTGCACGTCGATCTGCGCCCAGCCGTTTTTGACGCGGTTGCGCAATGTGACCAGACCGTTGTAGGCGGACACTCCCCACAGCACTATCAGGACGATGACAATGAGTGCAATAATGCCGAATATCATGTGAAAATCCTTGCTTCTTTGCTTGTTTATTTGTCTAATTTTCGCATGAGGGCTACACATTTCGTTGTATTGTCGGTTTTTCCATGCACCCGTAAATCGATTGATGCCAATATTCGCACAGCATGTCGAACGTACGAAAAACCCACCCCTTACGGAGTGGGTTTTTCGTTAGATTACCTATCGGCTTCGCTGCGAAGGATCCGTGAGAAGACGTCAGTCTTCGAATGCTGAGCCGTCAAGCGAGAAGCCCAGTGGGCTTCTCGTAGGTGAAGTGAGCAGCTTCGCTGCGAAGGATCCGTGAGAAGACGTCAGTCTTCGAACGGATCAAAGTCGCGGCGCACGCGGCGACGCGGACGCTCGGAGCGCTCTTCGCGATCGGCACGGTACTCGTCGTAGTTCTCGTCGGCGGCGTAACGCGGGTTGCGGTCGTCACGACGGCTACCACGGCGACGGTCGGAACGGCGGTCATCGCGATCGTAGTCACGGTCATCGCGGTCGGAACGACGGCGACGCGGACGATCATCATAATCACGATCATCGCGATCGGAACGGGACGAACGGCGGTCGTCACGATCGTAGTCGCGATCGTCACGGTCGGAACGACGGCGACGCGGACGATCATCATAATCACGATCGTCATCGCGGTCGGAACGACGGCGACGCGGACGATCGTCGTAATCGCGATCATCGCGATCGTCGGAACGACGGCGGTCGTCACGACGGCCACGGCCGCCACGGCGGTCATCGCGATCGCCACGGTCACGACGCGGAGCGGAGGATTCCTGATCCTCGAAGCCCGGGATGGCCAGCGAGATCTTGCCGCGATCGTCAACACCCTGCACGACCACCTCAACGGTGTCGCCTTCCTTGAGCACGTCTTCGACGGCGTCGATGCGCTCGCCGTTGGCGAGGTTGCGGATCTGGGAGATGTGCAGCAGACCGTCGGTGCCCGGGGTCAGGTTCACGAAGGCGCCGAAGGAGGTGGTCTTCACGACCTTGCCGTTGTAGGTCTCGCCGGCTTCCGGCACGTGCGGGTTGGCGATCTGGTCGATGATCTCCTTGGCCTTCTCGGCGGCCTCGCCGCCTTCGGAGGAGATGTACACGGTGCCGTCATCCTCGATGGCGATTTCGGCGCCGGTGTCTTCCTGGATCTGGTTGATCATCTTGCCCTTCGGTCCGATGACCTCGCCGATCTTGTCCACCGGAACGGTGGTGGTGATGATGCGCGGCGCGTACGGGCTCATCTCGGCCGGGCCGTCGGTGCACTCGTTGATGACTTCGAGGATGGTGGTGCGGGCTTCCTTGGCCTGCTGCAGAGCGGACGCCAGGATGTCGGCCGGAATGCCGTCGAGCTTGGTGTCGAGCTGCAGGGCGGTGATGAATTCGGAGGTGCCGGCCACCTTGAAGTCCATGTCGCCGAAGGCGTCTTCGGCGCCGAGGATGTCGGTGAGCGTCTTGTAGATGTGCTGGCCGTCGACGTCGCCGGACACGAGGCCCATGGCGATGCCTGCGACCGGAGCCTTCAGCGGAACGCCAGCGGCGAGCAGGGACAGCGTGGAGGCGCAGACGGAACCCATGGAGGTGGAACCGTTGGAGCCGATTGCCTCGGAGACCTGACGGATGGCGTACGGGAACTCCTCACGGCTCGGCAGCACCGGCACGAGGGCCTTCTCGGCGAGGGCGCCATGGCCGATCTCGCGGCGCTTCGGGGAGCCGACGCGGCCGGTCTCACCGGTGGAGTACGGCGGCATTTCGTAGTTGTGCATGTAGCGCTTGGACTGCGGGCCGGACAGCGCGTCGATCTGCTGCTCCATCTTAAGCATGTTCAGGGTGGTGACGCCCAGGATCTGGGTTTCGCCACGCTGGAACAGCGCGGAACCATGCACGCGCGGCACGATGTCCACTTCGGCGGACAGGGTGCGGATGTCACGCAGGCCACGGCCGTCGATGCGGTAGTCCTGGGTCAGGATGCGGCGGCGCACGATCTGGCGCTGCAGCTCCTTGAACGCGTTGCCGATTTCCTTGTCCTTCTCGGCGTCTTCCATGTCGGTGAACTCGCCGGCGAGGGTGGCCTTGACGCCTTCCTTGATCTCGTGGATGCGGTCCTGGCGCGGCAGCTTTTCGGCGATGGACAGGGCTTCGTCGAGGTCGGCGTGGGCGATCTCGTCGATGCGGTTGTACAGATCCTCGGTGTACTCCGGGAAGAGCTGGAATTCCTTGGTTTCCTTCGCGGCGATCTTCTTGAGCTCGGCCTGGGCCTCGCAGATCACCTTGATGAACGGCTTGGCGGCTTCAAGACCGCCGGCGACGACTTCCTCGTCCGGCTTGGTCTGGCCTTCGTCGTAGATGAGGTGCCATGCGTTCTTGCCGGCACCGGCTTCGATCATGGCGATGGCGACGTCGCCGTTCTCGACAACGCGGCCGGCGACCACGATTTCGAACACGGCGCGTTCGCGCTCGCTCCAGCGCGGGAAGGCGACCCACTGGCCGTCGATCAGGGCCAGACGCACGCCGGAGACCGGGCCTTCGAACGGCAGGCCGGAGATCATGGTGGAGGCGGAGGCGGCGTTCAGTGCGACGACGTCGTATGCGTCATCCGGGTTGACGGCGAGCACGGTTTCGACGACCTGCACTTCGTTGCGCAGGGTGTGCGGGAACAGCGGACGCAGCGGACGGTCGATGATGCGGCAGGCCAGGATGGCTTCGGAGCTCGGACGGCCTTCGCGGCGGAAGAACGAGCCCGGGATCTTGCCGGCTGCGTACATCTTCTCTTCCACGTCCACGGTCAGCGGGAAGAAGTCGTAGTTCTCCTTCGGGCTGGAACCGGCGGTGGTCGTGGACAGAATCATCGAATCATCGTCAAGATAGGCGGCGACGGCACCATCCGCCTGCTGGGCGAGACGACCGGTCTCGAAGCGCAGCGTGCGCTTGCCGAATGAACCATTATCGATTACGGCTTCAACAGCCTTGATTTCGGGACCCTCCATAGGGTTCCTCCTTTGTTTTCTTTTCTTGTGTACCTACTATCGGCAGTCCTCTTCAGCGGACTCCAACCGATTCCTACATGCGTGACGCGGCGTTGCCTCCGCCGCTTCCTCATCTCTAGATTCTAGACTTCGTGCGCCCCAAACCTCGGGCCTTCAAACTGTCTGTTCCTTGAACTCGGCTGTCATGCAAAAAACGCCCGGGCGCCATATGGCGCTCGGGCGGAAGAATGTTATCGGCGCAGACCCAGACGCTCGATCAGGGAGCGGTAACGGTTGATGTCAACGCGCTTGAGGTAATCAAGCATACGACGACGGTCGCCGACCATCAGCAGCAGACCACGACGGGAGTGGTGATCGTGCTTGTGCTCCTTGAGGTGCTCGGTCAGATCAGCGATGCGCTTGGTGAGCAGAGCAACCTGGACCTCCGGGGAGCCGGTGTCACCCTCGTGGGTTGCGTAGGTCTTGATGATTTCCTGCTTTTCCTCAGCCGTAAGTGCCACGGCATCCTCCTTATATTGCTGCGCGGTGCTGCCGGCCCAATACCGACGCGCTCTCTATCCGCGGGCGAAACACGCCAAGGGAACATCTTACACGACGTCCGGACCAAAATCGCCGGCCGATATTTCCGCCCCCGCCGACGGCCGTTCTTCACGTCACGCCATGGACGTGAGCAGACCGCCGAACAACACCACGGCAAGCGCGACGAGTTCGATTGCGAAGAACAATAGGAACGAGGCCCAGCTGCGTGTGAGGACGTTGAGCTTCGATTCCTTCTTGATGCACACCAGCAGGCCCACCCAGAGCACCGCGTAGACCGCGACACCGAAACCGGCGGCGATGATGCCGAGATTCGCGGCGTTCGCCAGTCCGGCCGCCTCACCGTACATCACGTAGGTGGCGTTCCAGAAGTTGAAGCTCAGCAGGCACATGCCGGCGACGAATTGCTCCGCGGCAAGGCCGATCACGAAAATGGCCCCCCACAGCCATTTCTTCGCGTCCGCGACCATCAGTCCGAGTCCGGTGAGCGCCACGATGGTCACCGTCCATGAAATCAGCGCCACGCCTTTGGGATCGAGGAAATTCAGGTTCGCCACCATCCATGAGGCGTCCCGCACCGCGATGTCGCGTCCCCACCAGTACGGCGCGATCATGGCCAGCAGCACCAATGCCATGAACAGAATCCAGCGGACCGGATGCGATTTGCGGCGTTCGATGTCGGCCAAGGACAGGTCCGACGGTTCGATGGACGCCGTCGGGTGCTTGGAGACGTCGACGGTCTCGACCACGCCATCCACGACTTCCGTTGCCTTGTTGCGTTCCTTCTGACCCATGTTCCGCTCCGTATATATTGCGATATCTTGCGATTGC
>ENA-UOJB01001672-UOJB01001672.1-human-gut-metagenome-genome-assembly--contig:-C48-NODE-1672-length-17252-cov-42.453219_pt1 | contig 17252 bp, 4 predicted proteins | sample MGYA00242338_ERZ723885 | MGnify/ENA metagenome assembly ERZ723885
CCACTCGAATAGCGAACCCGAGAAGTGCTGTCCGACAAACAGAACTATCGGTAGCCTATTATCATAGTCAGGGCTGAATGATATAACAGAAGTATATCCCAATGAAAGACTTTTTCGACAAACTAAAGCACCCCGACACAGCGGGGTGCTTTTTATTATTATCATAGAATCGTTATGCAAATCGCCGGCAGACACACCATAGATCAGAGCGTGTATCTATCACCGTTATTCTTGATTTTACCACCCGTTACCGCCTTATCGACTGCGAACTCGACTGTAGAGGTCATCACCGTACCGAGCCTTGTGTAGCCGAATTTCTTTGCGGTCTCACGGATAAGGTCGGCCCTTGAAAGTCCTATCTGCTCTGAAAGCACCTCCGTCATAGCGGAGATTATTTCTTCCGACGGGATTTCCGTAAGCTCCCTTCTGTTGCCCTGAATATCGGCAGGACGATAAATGTCATAAGTATCGGGGTTTTGCTTGCCGAGCCAGAAGAACGCATTGTTCTCATCAATCGTTATACGCTTGTCAATCATTCTGAACACATCGGCAAGCACCTTGTCCGTGCGGTCGCCGCTTCTTGTTATGCCCCACGCACCTATCAGCTTATGCACAAGAGCGTTACGGCTTATCGGCGCTTCTGCCGACAAAATAAGCACTGCAAGCGACTGTATAACAGGAACCGTTTCGGGAAGATAAAACTGTTCAGGCGTTCCGACAGGCGATACTTCTGCCGTTTCATACAGCGTTGCCTTATTCGGCACAGGTGTTTTCTCGACCGTTTCGAATACCGGTGCCTGCTTTGTCTTTACTTCCCCGACAGGCTTTTCCTGCGGATGCTGTGCATTTTCAACAGCCTGCTTTATGTGCTGTAAAACTCCGTTGCTGTCGTCAAGCCAGTCGAGCGTCCATACACGCATTACGCTCCAGCCAAGCCCCTCCAGCACGCCCGGCTGAACCGCAAATCTGTCCCTTGCGGTTGCACTTCTGTGGCAGTTTTCACCGTCAAGCATAATACCGAGAATATATGTTTCGGGGTTTTCGGGATCTATTATACCTATATCCATTCTGAACTGCGAACAGCCTATGTTGCACCTCGTCTTATATCCAAGCGTTTCAATGCCATTCGCTATCTCGCTTACAAGGCTGTCATCCGCTTTTGCGAACATATCCGTGCGTCCTGCGATTACATTCGTACCTCTCGTTGCAAACTCAAGGAAGCCCTTAAGCCCCGCAACACCCTCCGAGCGTGTTCTCGTAAGGTCTATCTGCTCAGGACGCAGAACGGAATAAACTATCATTTCCTTCCTTGCCCTTGAGATTGCAACATTAAGCCTTCTCCATCCTCCGTCACGGTTAAGCGGACCGAAGTTCATCGAAACCTTTCCGTTTTCATCAGGACCGTAACCCACCGAGAACAGTATAACGTCACGCTCGTCACCCTGTACATTTTCAAGGTTCTTGATAAACACAGGCTCGTCACACTTTGCGTCAAAATCAGCTATATCCGGATTCTTCGCAAATGCGTCAACCAGCATATCGTCAATTAAATTCTGCTGAACAGAGCTGAACGTTACTACGCCTATGCTGTCATTCCTCAGCTTTTCATCGCTCAGCCTGCGGATGATTTCATTGACTATAGCCTCCGCTTCAGCCTTGTTCTGCTTTGTCTTGCCCTTGTCATAGAAGCCTTCCGGACGGATAAGCCTTACCTGCGATACAAGGTCGTTCGGTGACGGGAACGTATACAGCTTATTGTCATAATACTTCATATTGCTGTATGCGATAAGGCTCTCGTGCCGTGAGCGGTAGTGCCACTTGAGATACATCTGCGGCATAGAGATTGCAAGGCAGTCGTCAAGCAGGCTCTCAAGATCCTCAAGCTCGCTGTTGTCCTCGTCAATACGGTTGCTTGTAAAGAATGACGTAGGCGGAAGCTGCTTCGGGTCGCCTACTATAACGACATTCTCGCCCCTTGCTATAGTACCGACAGCCTCGCTTGTCGGAAGCTGTGACGCTTCATCAAATATCACAAGGTCGAACTTCGGGAATGACGGGTCGATATACTGCGCCACTGAGATAGGGCTCATAAGCATACACGGGCAGAGCCTTCTGAGCAGTGTCGGTATCTGGTCGAACAGCTTTCTGAGCGGCATCATTCTGCCATTATTTTTTATAGCCTTCTTCAGTATTCCCATCTCGGAGGATGCGGCGCTCGTACCGTCTGATACGGGTATATTTGCCGACAACCTTGCCGCAAGTTCCTGCATAGTGAGCCTCTGATATTCCTTTATCGTTCTTCTGTATTCGTCAATCAGAGCATCATACTGCTTTCCGTTGAAGGAGGCAAGACGCTTGTCTGCGGCGATAGTCATAAGTGCCAGCTGATAATAAAGCTCGCAGTGATAAGCCGCTCTTATATTATCTGCCGATACAGTGCCGTTTTTATAGGCAAGGCTCACAGCCGCAAGCCCTGCGTCACAAAGCCGCTTATCCGCTAAGTTGAACGCCGCCTTGCTCTTTACAAGCGAAATATTGTCCGAAATCGCCTTAAATACCGAGTTAACGCTTGTAAGCCAATCGGCGCTTTCTTCAAATTCCGTGTTCACCGAATAAAGTTCAGCCAGTCTGTCGGATTTTTCCGTATAGCTTCTTACCGCCTCAAGATTTTTCGCACATCCGGCAATTTCCTGCGGTGAACGTTTCACAAACACATTCATAATGTGCTGTTTTTCGCTGTCGCTGAATCTGTCTGAAGCTGCCTCCCCATAAACTGCCTCCGTCTTATGCACCGCCCTTGAAAGCATATCCCAGTCGGTCGCCATACCGGACAATATTCCGCCCGTTATATTCAGTGTCGGGATTATCTGCCCCATCTGCTCCGATTTTTCCGACAGTTCAATCAACCTGTCATACAAAGGGCATACATCGCTCTTTTTAAATGCGGCAGGATTTTTACTGTAGACTTTAAGTTCCTTATACAGCCTGTTCTGACCTATCAGCTTCGGTAAAAACCACTTAGCCTCCGCCTGTTTCCATTTCACCCTTGCGCTTTGTGCAGGATATGAAAGCACAGCCTTGTCAAAGTCGTTTTCGATTTCGGCACAAAGCGCATTGTATGCTTTTCCCGTTTCGCACAGCGTTTTCAGCTTTGAAACGACAGCGTCAAAATCCGCCGTACCCAATATCTCGTTTATTACAGGTGCGTCCTCGCCGCAGGCGTCTATTAGACCCGATACGGCGTTCAGCTTTTCACGGCTGATATTTCCGTCAAGACCGACAGCAGTTGCTATAAAGTTCAGTGCCTCGTCCGCCCCGCCGTATTCCTCCGCAAGTCTGTCAAGGCCGTTTTTGAAGCTGTCACGCATTTCAGTAGAATATTCACATCCGCCGTATCTTATAAGCGGATGCTGTGCATAAACACCTATCTCGGATATTGCGACAACATATTCCGATATAATTTCCTCAAATCGTGCAATAGTACCTTCGTCGGCATTTTGCAAAGCATCTCTGCCGATAGATATTTTTCCCTTTTCAGCCATACACTGCTCATAGCGTTCGATAGCCGTATACAGCGATTCACCGAAATTGCGCTTTTCGTGCAGAGCCTCTATCACAAAGTTCAGCTTTGCCTTTTCCTGTGCCAGCTTCTGTGCAACTGCGGCGTGTTGTTCGGGAGATTTTACCCTTGCCGTTTCAAGCGACTTGTTAAGTTCCGCTAAAACTGCGGATTTACTTGTCTTGTTGGAGTGAAGTTCAAGGCAGAACGGGTCAAGCCCGATATTAGCAAGACGCTTCTGTACAACGCTCAGCGCCGCCATTTTCTCCGCCACAAACAGAACGCTTTTTCCGTGATAAAGCGCATTCGCTATCATATTGGTGATAGTCTGCGATTTACCCGTTCCGGGAGGACCGTGTAGCACAAAGCTTCTTCCTGCCGATGCCGCAACCACCGCACTCAGCTGTGAAGAATCTGCGTCAACGGGGACAGCAATATCCGTAAGCGATATTTTGCTGTCAATATCGGTATCCGCAATAAAATCCCCCGTCAATGCGTCGCTTGTCGCACCTTCCATAAGGCAGGATACCACCTTGTTGCTTTTAAGTTCGTCACTGCGGTTTCTTATATCGTTCCACATTACAAACTGACCGAAGCTGAACAGCCCGATAAAACTGTGTTCGATAATGTTCCACGTTTTTTTGCCCATTATCGCCTGTCTTACGGTATTGAAAACAAGCGGCAGGTCAATTCCATGCTCGTCTTCGGGCAGAGGGTCAAGACCGTTTATCTCAATGCCGTGATCCTGCCGTAAATACTCTATCATCGTTACGTTTATCTGAGCGTCTTCCTGACGGCTTCTGATTATATAACCTTTGTCACGGACATTTCTGACTATATCTATCGGTATAAGCACAAGAGGCGCATATCTTGCCTTTTCCGACATTTCACTTTCAAACCACCTGAGCATTCCGAGCGACAGGAACAGCGTGTTCGAGCCGTTCTCCTCCATACTCACCTTGGCCGCACGGTACAGCTTCTTAAGACTCTCCTCAAGCTCTGCTGCGTCCATGAACGTCCTTATCCTCTTGCTTTTCAGTTCCTGCTCGGCTATATTCCTTACAAGGTCCTTATCGGTTTCTATCTCAAACGTTTTAGCATCTCGCATAGAAACCGTCCACTCGGACGGTGCCTCAAGGATGCGGAAATCCGTTCCGTCAGACAGCTTATCTTCAAGAAGCGACAGATCCGACACCATAATTTCGACCGTGCTTTTATTTATTCTGAAATTCAGCAGAGAATTTCTCAGCGAAAAATCAAGCAGCTTTCTTTCCCATATTTTCTGCTTTGTCATAGGCTCGTTACTGCCCTGCGCCACTTTTCCGTACAGCGACATATCAAGCTCGCTCGGTGCGCTCATTCTTATACGCCTTGCACCGTCGCTCTCTGTGTTTTCAGCCGTCAGAGCCTGTTCGAGTCTCAGCGGTATCGGACGGATGCCGCTTCCTCTTGTACGGGCAATATCGACCGCACATATAAAGCCGCCCGGTGTATTCATATGATCCCTGCCGTGCTTCAGCGACTTGTCAAAGTCAACATTCTCCTTTGTCATATCCGTACATTCCACGAGCAGAAGCTCCTCCGCCCCTGCCGCAATACGCTTTTCTATAGCCGACACATCATCGGTAGCACAGTCCGCAAAGGTTTCCTCCTCAAGATGACAGCCGCAGAAAGCGTGACCCTCTATGAATATAATGATAGGATTAAGACCTACAGCCTCAAGGCAGGACGCATACAGCACTGCAAGATCAAGACAAGTGCCTTGTTTCTGCTCCAGCACGGTACTTGCAAGACGTATCTTCTGCCCTATATATTCAAAGCTGGCAGGCGGCATATTGTACGCTATCCTTCTTGCACACAACGCCGCATATAAAGCCGCCATCTGCTGTTTTACGAAGTTCGGATTCTGCCGCTGATATGCGCTGAAGGCAGTCGTATCCGCCCACTTTTTAAGGTAGACTGATGCCTCTGATATAACTTTCGCTATCTCCGGGTGATTCGGTGTCACAAATGCCGCAATAAGTTCCGGATCAAACGCAAGACCGCTCCATTCGTTGAACGCAAGAAGCTGAACGGGAATATCCTTTTGATAAAGATCTTTTTCGTCTTTGGAAAGCGAAAAGCTTACAGTACCCGACACTGCCTCCGTCAGCGAAAACAGCATTTCCGTGCTGAGAATTATCCTCAGCGGCGAAATTTCAACTGACTTTCCCGACGGCACACAACTTATATCGTATGTGAAGGTCTTTGCAAAAGCCGGGTCAAAAGCGATAGTAAGCCTTACATCGCTTATATCCTCATCGCCCTCGTTGCCGACAGTAAGGTTTCTTATGAAAGGTATGTAATTCTGTTGCATTGCGAAATTGATTTTCGGTATCATATCGCAGCCCAGTGTCAGTACAGCGCCCATGTAACACCATCCTTGATTCAAAATAGTTTCCGCTGTTAACGGTATCAGTTAAATTATACTACTATATTCAATACCTGTCAATAAAACATCGACCCCGACAGAAAACTCTGTCGGGGTCGTGCTATGCCAAAAAAACAATTATTATTAAAGTTGAACATCTAAACGTACCGCCAACACCGCTTAAAACAATTTCTGTATCGACAAGTTATTAATAATTTCGTGAGTGTACCGGTACAACTGCACTGACATTGACCCTTCGAAAAACGCACTATCCCTCGAAAAACACCATATTCTTGCCTCCCTTGTCAAAGGGAGGTGGATTGACGGCAAGGCACAAACTGTTGCTTTGTTGCTTTCTGCTTGCGATATGCCCACTCTTTTTATATTGTAAACTTTTCTGACGTCAAGACGGAGGGATTGCTTTACACCACCGACCCTTCCAAAACCGCACTATCCCTCGAAAAAGGGGAGGTTCTGTTGCTCGGTCAAGCCGAGCCAACTACGGTGGGGATTGTAGTTGCTTAGAAGTTGTTTCCCTGATCCCTTTGGTTGTCTCCCTCTTTCATATTGACAGGTGCATTGATTTGAATAGCGAACCCGAGAAGTGCTATCTTGCAAAAAGAACTATCGGTAGCCTGCTATCGTGGTCTAAGCTGAATGATATAACAGAAGTACATTAAACAAAAGACTTTTTATATAAAACATCGACCCCGACAGAAAACTCTGTCGGGGTCGCTTGTTCGTTTATTTACCCGAGAATCTTATCTCATTTATAAGTGCCGTACCGTTCTTCTCCTTAAGAAGCCAGTAGAAATCCTTCGTCAGCTCAAATTCCTTATCAGGCACCGTAGTTTGCGGATAGGAAACTACCTTGTTTTCCCCTCCCTCAAAGTCAAACGCCTGAATTGCCGAATTTCCTGCCGATACCGTAAACAGTACGGAGCATCCCTTGTCAAGTGCCACCGTCAGCAGTCCGCTTGCCGTTTCCGACCAGCCCTTTGTCTTGCACTTTACCATAACCGCCCCACCATATCCGGAGGTAACTATTCCGTCTGTAGCACCCGAAATATCGATCGTTTCACCGAATATTCCGGTTCTTATGTCTAAGCTGCAGTCAACGATCGAAAGGTCGTTGCTGTATATGCCGGTTGACGATTTAACGTCCGTTCCCGCAAGCCCTGTTGTTGTTATACTGCATCTGTCGAAGCGGATCGTTTCTGCGTGTACGCCGTAATATTCAGCTGCTGCGGTAAATATCATATCGCTGAAATCAACACTGCCAATACTCTGTATAGCGTATGTATTTCCCGTTACTGTGAGATTCGGGCTGTCGCCGCCGATAAACTCCATACTCATAGGAGTTACATCGTCGTAGTCAAGGTGCGCCTGATCTATCGCTAACAGGTTTTCTGTAGTCGCCGTGTTACGTTTAGAAAGCGTAACATTTCCGTTTATGTTCACCTTAAGGCTGTTTGAGCTTACAAACATCAGATATGTGTCAGCCGAGCCGCTTCCGTCGCCTACGCCTATGCTGCTGAAATCGTCGGGCTTCACGCCGTTCATATCTCCTGCCGTAAGCGTAAGATTTTCAAACGTAATATCCGAAACGCTTTGCTTAATATACAGCATTATATTCTTTCCGACGCCCGACAGCTTAAGACCGTTTCCGGTTACTGTCAGTATACCGGTAGCTGTATCATACTCAAAGCCGCTTGCCTTGCCGCTGATAAACGTCTTGCTTTCGGTATCTATTATCGTGCTTGCACTGCCGTTTGAAACTGTCAGATAGCCGCTCATATCCTTTTCGGCTGTGAACGATACATTCTTCGACGGCATCGTGAACTTTCCGCCTTCAACCGTCACATCGTCCGTTGTCCACTCAAGATAACCGTCGGCTTTTTCCTTTACTGTGACCTCAGCACCGATTTTAGCCTTTTCCCTTGAGCTTTCAACACCGTCAAGCGAGTAGATGACATAAACAGGAGTGATAGTACCCGTCAGCGTCATATCGGACTTGATTTCTTTTCCGATGACTGAATATCCGTTTTCGACAAGCCAGCCGCCGAACAGACAGCCGTCTGTATCAGGAGATGCCTCAAGCATATCAGCCGTGAACACCGTTCCGTAGTCAAATTCGGCTGTTTTATAGCTTTCGTAAACCTTGTTGGTATCAAGATTTACAAGGCGGTAGGTTATCGTCATCTTTTTCAGCTTGTATGTTGCTTTGATCTCGGTCTTTATAATACCGTCGTCATTGCCGAACGTCGTCGGTACAGCTTTATCCCAGCCTGCAAACTCATAGCCCTCTGTACCTGTCGGCACAGGAATATCCGACAGTGAGATTGCGTCGCCGTATTTACCCGTTATCTCATAACGCACCGTACCGTCGTCAAACTCACCGCTCATAGCATAGAACACCACGCTGTAGATTTTGTCGGTAGCTTTCCATACTGCCTTCAGCGTCATATCGCCCGTTACTCTGAACGATTCACCCGGCATCACGTCCGCTGTGCCGTTACCGTCAAGGTCAAATCCGACAAGCTCATAATCGTTGTACTTATCATCCTTTAAAGCACCTACTGTTGCACGATACAGATAGCCGTACTTTACCTTTACCGTTTCGTTTTCCGTGCCGTTGTCATAGTCAAACGTTACATCGAACTCCTTCGGCGTTCTGTTCCACCTTACAATTATAGTCTTGTAGGTCTTGCCGTCAATCGTTGTGTTTTCTTCGTTTATCGGCTCTTCCTTAAGAGTATATGTGTAATACTCGTCATCATACTGTGCAAGCGCCTCAACTTCGGTATCATACTTTTTACAAAGCTCATCATATTCAGGTCTGTAGCCGTCAAACTCGGACTTTACCTCGTGTGAAACCTCCGCTCCGTTCTCGTTGTAAATATAAACGTCATAGTTTATATAACAGCGTCTGTCGTTGGTGTTCCACTTCATATAGTAGGTACCGGGCTTCTTCACATTATCGTTACTGCCGATTCTGTTTCCGTCTGCGTCCACAAAATACGACAGCAGATATTCGGTAGTATATGTGTCCTCAGGCGCATATGCGGAATATCCGTAAAGCGCCGTTGCAAAACGGTAACCGTCCTGTACAACCGTCCTTATCCTGTCAGTTTCTATTTCAGCACCGTTTTCATCGGTATACCTGAAGCCGCCGCCATCGTTTGCGATAAGCGTTATGTAGTGATACAGTTTCGCAGGAACTATCTCAAAGTACACGTTGCTTTCCGGCATTATGCTTATATCGCCGTTGTACCTTACAGTTTCGCCTGCCGTATAACCGCCTACCGTAACATCGCTCTTAATAAGCAGATATGACGGCTCGTAGAACGAATCCTCGCTGTCGGGCTTCGGATTATCGGGAATGCTGTTTATAAGCCGGTCAAGTTCCTGCGGCAAAGGCTTGCCGTAAATAACGTCAAACTTTCTTTCGGTATAATCCGCAAGTCTTACCGTTACCGTGTACAGCTTTCGCTTCATCACAGGCTTCAGCCTCATATCTCCCTTGACGGTTATCTTTTCATCGGGAGCAAGATCCGCCTTGCCGTCACCGTCAATATCCCAGCCGATAAGCTCGTTTTCCTTACTGCTGTTGATGTTGTCGATAAATGTATCCGGCACTCTGAACTCAGTGCCGTATTCAACATATCTTGCACCCGCATAACCACTCTCGTTATAAATATCGACTATGCATCTTCTTACAAGATAGTTTGCTTTGAGCATAATGCTGTAGGCCGTCGGGTACAGCTTTTCGTATTCAGCCCTGAACGACTGCAGATCTTCTTCACTGCCGTAGTTCACCGCAAGCGGCTTAGTCGTATCAAGACCGTGTACACTGCCGCTGTAACTGCTGTCATAGTATCTGTATGCCAGAGCGTCCTTCATGTACATCTGGTATCTCATACCGTCCGCTCTGTCGATACCGAAGCTTGCAAAATGAGTAACGCTGTTCACAGGCTGTTTATATCTGTCGAACATTTTTATATCATCAAGATAATCTACCGCCCACAGTTCGCTTACCCATCTGTCATTTTCAGTGTCAAAGTATTCCACCGAGTACAGCTTCTGTGCAGTGTATGTGTTAAGCGTAATGGTCATATCATCGCTGAGCCAGTAGTACGGCTGTATCTCTGTATCAAACAGCGACTTATCATAGATATAGCCGTTTTTATCGCAGTAAGTCGAAACCGCAAGCGAATAGCCGCTTACATATCCGCCCTTGCTTACAGTTACCGTATCTACAATTTCCGTCCTGCCGTCAGCCGATACCGCAAACTTCAGCGTTGCGGTCTTATCCTTGTCTTCAAGAGGGAAGTCAACTCCCTTGCGGTAATAGTATACGCCAATGTCACCGATATGCTTTCTGCTGATATAAGTGCCCTTGTCAGCGTCATAGTACAGATTTTCCGTATCGGATGTGAACAGCAAATTCTGTCCGCCCGTATAGTAAAGGCGCAGTATACAGCTAAGCAAGCCGCTTGTATATCTGCTCGGAGCGTCGGGAGATACCGTGAGCGTTATCTTGCCGTCGTCGCTCTTGCTCACCTTGAAATACTTGCTGTAGCAGGCAGCCTTGAACTCACTGCTGCTCATCTGCCGTGTTACAATATCTCCTGTAGTTATATCAAGATATGCGCCTTGTGCAGGGATAAGTCCGTCTATCTCGTAAACATTCGTATCCGTTTCCCGCAGTATTATGTCGGTATTGCCCTCAAGCGTCGGCTTATCCGCATAGATATATTTGTCGCCTACACTGAATATCGGGAATTTGAACTGCTTTGCAAGCTCCGCCTTTTTCTTAAACAGCTTGCTTTCCGCAAATATCGAGATTTTTATATACACGCCCATTTCGAAGTATATTCCGCCTTGCAGCTCGTGGTAATGTTCCTTCGGAGAAGCGTAGTATTTATTGTGTCGCATATCCTGCGAATGATAGTGCAGATAACCGTACAGGTCGGCATAAGCACCTATTTCAAGTGCCGCACCGACACTTCCGAGATCATTAAGACCAAGAAGCGATACCGATACCTTACCCTCGATGCCCGCCTCAACGCCAAGATAGCCGTAAGCGTACATATCAAATATGTAACGGTCGTCGCCCGCCATTATAAATCTGTATACGTTTATAGATGACGGTTCCTTGATATTTCCTCTTATGCCAAGACCCTTTGCCTGAAGCACAGATGCTTCCATACTGATACCCGCCGCAAACGAAACATTAACCACAAAGTTAAGCTCCGTCTTTATAGACAGCGGCAGTATAGGCATAAACGTTGCGCTGAAAAGGTTCACCTCGCATAGCCTTATGGCTCCGCCCTTGTTTTCGAGCATTTCACGCACGTCTTTTATGATATTTCCGCTTTCCTTATCCTCGCCGTTCATTATGGCTTCTATCTCAACGGAAACATCTCTCTTTTCTTCGTTATCCTGCTGCTTATCGTCCTCTTCCTCATCTGCCGAGCAGACCAGTATCTTGAATGTTACATCCGTCTGCGACAAGGGCAGGAACTTCACGTTGAAGTCACGCTTTAAGCTGAGAGTGCCGCCTACGCCTATGATAAGGTATTCGCTGATGCTTACCTCAGCCTCCAGCTTCACCTTGTTCTTAAGCGTCATCTCATAGCTGAATGTGATGTTGAGCGCCGTCCAGTCCTGCTCATTCGGGAAACCGTTTATACACTTGAAATTAGTATTCTTCGCCGTACCGACCTTAGCGCTGATTGTAAGCCCTTCGAGAAGTTCCTTTACATTCAGCTTTATCTGCTTGTCGTTCCAGTTTACCCCGTCCATATATGTGTTGGACATAAGCTCAAACGGCGCATTGCCGTCACCAAGCTCCCTTACCGTCTTGCTGTCATATAAAGCGGCGGCAAGCATATATGTAAGCTGCTGTGTTCCTTCGCTTGCATAAAGCTGTTCTACCAGCTTTTCGGTATCTATCGCCTCGGCAAGCACATCGTTTTCGACATACTTTTCCTTGAAGTAAATATCAAGTTCTTCGTATATATCATCAACATCACTGCCGACCGTGAGAATCTTGTATTCATCGCCGAAAAGTTCATACGACACAACGTTCAGATAGCTTGGCTCTTCGGCATCGTCAGCGAATATTACCGTACCCTCGTGTATCGAGAGCGCCTCAAATTCACTGCGTGACATATAGATATGCTCGTTGTCGTCATCTTCTCTTATCCGGCTTTTCGGGATAGTAACTATGACGTCTTTAAGCTTTACGTTGTTTGTTTCTTCCCTGTAAATGAATAGCGTAATAGTTCTTATCTTCTCGTCAGGCATAATGTCGGAATTGATGCCGTCAAACCGCACCCCGTTATCTATAAGGCTCAGCACATATGCGCCGCCTTCCGTCCAGTTGATAACAGGCTTTACAGTGTATACTCCGCTGCCTGTATTTTCAACTTTGAGCAGCGGCATTTCTCCGAACTGATTTTCAATACTGATAACGTCCTGCAAATTTTCGTCCGTTATGCTCTGTGATGAGATAAGCGAGAATGAAAAATCCTCAGGTGCGTCCGATATGGTTATCTCGTTGTATTCAGGCGTTTCCGGCTTTATCTTATTCTCATCATATCCCGCATAAAGCGTTATATCACTGTTTACTGGCTCGTCCTCATAGAACTGTGTCGAGCACTGCTTGTCAAGATACCAGCCGTTATTGACAGCGTTTTTCTTTATCGCTTCGGGGAGCCTGCCTATAGTTTCTCCGGCGGCAAGCGTAACACTGTCTATCTTATTTCCGCCCAGCGTATTGTATGTAACAGTTACGCTGTCGGCGGTTTTTCCTGCCGTTACCCGTGCGGTAAACGTCTTTTTCGCACCGCCTGCGGTAATATCCTTTGTAACCGTCACATCTGCGGTATCAGCCGCAGCTTTGCCGATTTCCTCTGCGGCAACGTCAAGCGGCAGTGCCGTCAAAAGCAAAGATACGCACAGCAGCGAGGCGAGCATTTTCTTTGCTTTCTTCCTGTTAAGTGCAAAAAGTGCCGCAGCGCATATTACCGCCGATATAAGCGGCACGGTCGGGTTTATCCTTCCGTCTGTCACAGGATTATCCGGAGTCGCTTTTACCGCAGAATACACGCTGTCATACTTCAGTGTTCCTCCCGCAAGAAGCTCCGTTTCACCGCCGCTTGCACTTCCGCTTTTAAGCTCATAGCCGTCCGGTGCCGTAATATCATAAGCAATATCGACAAGCCTGCCCGTACTGCCGTTTCTGATCTCAAGCGTTAACGCTATATCCTCATCCGCCGTATATTCTTCCTTGTCGGTTTTCAGCTGTACCGACAGCGCCGCCGCTTCTGCGGCTGATACCGCAAAGGTGACCGCCGACATTATCAGCGTCAGTGCAAAGAATAACGACAGGATGGTTTTGCATCGTTGCTTTGTTTTCTTCTTAATAAATGCCATATAAATACCACCCTTCCTCAGATTGCCGCTATAACCGCCATAATAAGCGGTTAAACCGACAGTTCTTTATACTATAATTATACAGCAAATTATTTCCTTATTTCGCTAACTTGCAAAATTGTAAGAAAAAAGATTTTCAGTCCGTCGAAAAAACCTATATATTTTTTTTAAAAATGGGGTTTGGGGCGTAGCCCCAATGCGGGTTGTCAGTCGTTGGTGTCGCTGCGTCGTGCAGCGACTGTGTGCGACTGACTGCAAGCATCCTTGCTTGGTGAGGGCAGCAGCCCCACACTCAGCCCCGGCACGGATGCCGGGCGTGTATGCCCAAAGGCTTTGCAAGGACGCAAAGCCAACCAAGCATACACAGCCCTTCACCACGGGGAAAGCCCTTCACCACGGGGAAGGGGTTTGGGGATTCGGCAAGGATGCCGAGATAGAACGCCCAAAGGCTTTGCAAGGACGCAAAGCCCACAAAGCGTTCTTAAAGGGATTAGAGAATTTCCTCTATTTTTATAAAAATAGACTTTTTCAACAAGCTGAGATTTTTACTGTCAAAAAACAAAACCGTTGCAACAACCGCACAGCTTTGCTTTTCTCAAAAATGTACAAAATCGACCTGATAATTTGTCTATTTTGTGCATTTTGCTTAAATAAGATTGACTTTTGTGGTAAAAACTTGTATAATGAATTTGGTAATCTGTGTAATTCGGAGGACTTTATATGAGCTTTTTTGATAAAGACGGAAACAGCCGACACGACTGGAATATATTTCTCGACAACTTCCCCACTATAGGTGTTTTCAAGCTGCCGCACGATTCGAATAAGGCGTATTACGATAAAAACGTCGCCTCTATGCTCCATATAGAAGGCGATAATATGAGCAAGGACAGCTTCTACGCACTGCTTGACAGCCTTAATGAAAATCAGATAGAAGGCTACAAGAACATATATATGTATACCGCCGGCGGCGAAACAAGCTATATAAAAATCAAAATCGTATATGACACGGATTATATGCTCGGCTTCGTGCAGGACGTAACACAGATAATGGAGGCTCGTTCACACAAGGATAACGCTAAGGAATATGATATGCTCACAGGTATGTATACCCGTGACTACTTCATAAAACGTGTACGCAGTATGCTCTCAGAGATCAGCGGTACCGCCCAGTGCTGTATGGCGGCGATACACATCAACGGCATAGAGCGTGTAGACAGCGAGCTGAACTACGATAAAACCGCACTGTGCGTTGCAACTGCGGCAAATGCGATAAAACGCTTTGCTTCCGATAACGTTATAATCGGCGTAAAAAGCTATAAGGATTTTCTCATATTTTTCAGGCAGATGACAAAGTCGGAAATTTCCGACATTATGAAAAAGATGTACGATGCCGTTGCACGTTGCAAGCTGACCGATGAATTCGGCAACACCATCGAAACACGGAGCGAAGCGTATACGATAACCGCTGGCTACTGCTGGTATCCCTCGCAGGCGGCTACTATAGATATGATGATAAACTATGCCGATTTCGCCCTTTTCAGAGCAAAGGCGCTCGGCAGTATAAAAAGAGAGTTCTCAGCGGAAGAATATGTAGCCGAATGCAACAGCTATTCGGATTCAAAGCTCCTGACAGGACTTATCGACGAAAACAATTTCAGCTACTGCTTCCAGCCGATAGTGTCTACCGTTGACGGCTCCGTTTACGCTTACGAGGCGCTAATGCGCCCGAAAAATTCGTCACCTCTCGAGATACTCAGGATAGCAAGAGAACACGGCAGGCTTTATGATATCGAACGGCTCACATTCGAAAACGTTCTGGAGATAATCTCCGCAAACCGTGCCCGTTTCGGCGAAAAGAAGATATTTATAAACTCAATACCCGATAGTATGATTACGGAGTACGATTTCAACAGGCTCTGCGAAAAATACGGAAATATCATGCCACAGCTTGTTATCGAGTTTACCGAGCAGGCAGACCTTACAGGCGACAAGATAGCAAGCCTGCGTTACCTTTTCAAGTCAAAGGGCTGTATGATAGCCATTGACGATTACGGAAGCGGATACTCCAACACTGCCGCTGTGCTGAGCCTTCAGCCCGATGTCATAAAAGTAGACCGTTCCCTTATAACCGACATCAACACAAACGTAAAGAAACAGCACTTCCTCACAGGCATCATTGATTTCGCAAGGCTGAACAATATAAAGGTGCTTGCGGAGGGTGTCGAAACCTATGACGAAATGAGCGTCACCATACGCAGAGGTGTAGATTTCATTCAGGGCTTCTATACCGCAAAGCCGCAGAAGGAGATCGTTCCCGATATACCCGACGCTGTCGCCGAGCAGATGCGTATGCTCAATATGTGCCGCCCCGAAATAAAAAAGGCTCGTGATTACATCGTCCACGATGGTTGCGAGGAGCATCTCGATATAGAAAAACTGCTGTCAGACAGATATACCGGCGTAATTGTAGAAAACGCTACAGTGCATCTTACGACAAACGGCTGTGATGTTATGTCGTTTGTTATCAAGACCGCAGAAGGCTCAAAGTCACACATAATACTCGAAAACGCCAACATAAAAGGCGCTCTGCGCCAGTGCATACGTCTTGGCAAAAATTCCGACACCACGCTTGAAATTAAAGGAACCGATTCGCTGAGCTATGACGGAATATCCGTTCCCGACTCATCAAAGCTTCTTATAACCGGCAACGGCAATCTCTACATTGACTCCTACCGTAATGACGGTTGCTGTATCGGCAGCAGCTATAACGATACCTTCGGTGAGATTACGATAGATATTAACGGAAATGTTGAACTGCGGGCAAACGGCGACCACGGCATATGTATCGGCGGCGGCGTTTCCCCCTGCGAAACACCCATAAAGCTGCTCGGCGGCAATATCAAAATATCCTCCACCGGTAAGGATTGCATCGGCGCAGGCTCCTATGACGGAAGCTGCGGCATAGAAACCGGCAACGCTACGATAGATATAAGCTGTTCGGGCGATAACGCACTCGCTGTCGGCTCTCTTTGCGGATATACCGATATAAAAGCAGACGGCACAACGTTCATTATCCGCTCGCTCGGAGAACGTGCAGGCTGTATAGGCTCTCTGGCGGCGCTTGACGGCAGCACTCCGTCAAGGATAAATATCAAAAACTCCACCCTTGACCTGTTGCTCAAGGCGCTGTGCGGCTCGGCCGTAGGCTGTCGCAAAACAGCGTGCGACACCGTTATATCCGACTCAGACATCACCGTATACGTTGAAGGCGATACTGTCGCAGGCATAGGAAGCGCAGAAGGAATAGGCTCTCTGCTTATAAAGAACAGCGATATAAAATCAAATTTATCATCAGGCATTTACTCGCTCGATATAGGCTTTATGAACAAAGGCTGTATCATAAACAACTCCACCGTAAATTCTCATCTTATCAATGACCCCGATTATCACGAGCCGTCAAGACTTATGCAACAAAATTAACATTATCATTCTGTAAAAAACCGATTATTGAATCCGCACCGTTAAACATATCGCCATCACCGCCAAAAACATTATACTAACCGACAAGGAATTAATAATTTCGTGACCTTATCAATGCAACCGCACTGACATTGACTCTTCAAAAAACGCCACTAACCTGAGATATATGTACTAACCTACGGACGTGTAGCGTTAAGCGTCCCTGTATTGGCAGGATATACAATGTTCCGGTGGTTATTCGAGTTTATCCAACACCCCGACGGGGTGGGGGTGTGAGTAAGGAAAGAGGGAGCCACGAGGGAGAGAACCTAAGGGACAGGGTATAGGGCTGAGCACTAACCTTTGGCAAGTGCTCAATCG
>ENA-UOJB01001675-UOJB01001675.1-human-gut-metagenome-genome-assembly--contig:-C48-NODE-1675-length-17232-cov-17.475985_pt1 | contig 17232 bp, 9 predicted proteins | sample MGYA00242338_ERZ723885 | MGnify/ENA metagenome assembly ERZ723885
TGCCGGGGTAGGCGTTGGGGGTGCCGTTGTCGGACTGGATGCTGCGGAACTGGTCATACAGCTCGGTCCATGTGGTGCGGCCTACGATGCCGTCCACCGTCAGGCCGTAGAGCCGCTGGAACGCCCGGACAGCCGCCGCTGTGCCGCTGCCGTAGACGCCGTCCACCGTGACAGAGGGAATGCTGCTCTCATACTGAGCCAGCGTACTCAGCCAGAACTGCACCTGCTCTACCTCGCTGCCGGTGGAACCCTGTTTGAGGACGCTGCTGCCGAAGTTCCATGAGCCGTCCGAGAGGGTGCCGCTGAATGTCTCGCCTTCACTGGTCAGCTCGGCGAGGTCCTTCACCGAGACATAGATATAGCTGATCTTATACCAGGTGCTGCGGCCCACCACGCCGTCGGCGGTGAGGTTGAACTGCTTCTGGAACTTTTTGACCGTCTCGGTCATCTTGCGGCCGAAGATGCCGTCCACCGTCAGCAGGCCGAGGAAGGGATAGTCTTTGGTGATGCGGTTGAGCTGCCGCTGCAGGGTGAACACCGCCGCTCCGGTGCTGCCCTGCCGCAGAGGGCTCCCGGGGTAGCTCTGGGGGATGGACTGGATGTTGTTGGTGCGGATGATCTCGATGTTGTTGCCATAGTAGTATTTGAGGATGCTCAGTGCGTTGCGGCCCTGATTGGCCAGAGTGACTGTCCCCCACTGCTTGAGGCCGGGGCAGGTGACGGATTTTCCGTCGCAGTACTCGGCGTAGTAGGGGTTCACGGTGCCGGTCTTGCGGATATAGGTGTTGAAGATGTCGTCCGTCAGCCGCACCATGACGTCGAACACCGTCCGGCCATGGACGTAGTATTGGTCGTAGCTGGTGGAGTTGGTGATGTTGAAACTGTAGCCCTTGCTGGGGTACCACTCGGTGTAGATGCGGTTGAGAGCCAGCGAGATCTGGCAGTGGATGTTGGCCCGCAGGGCCTGCTCGGGCCACGGGGAGCAAAATAACCCAACTGGCCAAAGCTGCCTTTTTGTCAAGGGATAATAATAGAACATAAGCAGTATTCACAAGCATGAACGCTTGAAATGCTTCTGTTATAATGTTACACTACATACTGTATATGTTGGTATATATACTGTTCAAAAAAGCTGCATCGACTGGCGCAAAGAAATCGGACACGCTGCTTTTATGAATCAACATATGAAATTTTATTGAAAATCCATCATGGCGGTGGTAAAATTATCCTATAGTTCTGTCATGCTGTATCAATGCCTTTTTGTGGTATTTGGGAGTGCAGAACGGCAGCTGCCCAAGAGTTGTGAGGAGAACGATTTAATGAACAAAAGAACATTGCACGGCCTTATTTCTGCACTTGCGGCATTGGTGATAGGTCTATCTGTACTGACCGGATGCGGAACAAAAACCGCCGAAAATGTGGAAAAGCAGGAGGATGCTCAGACCATTCAGGTGTATCTGTGGAGTACAAGCCTGTACGAGACCTATGCGCCTTATATCCAGTCCCAGCTGCCGGATGTAAATATTGAATTCATCGTGGGAAACAACGATCTGGATTTTTACAAGTTTTTGGAGGAGAACGGCGGTCTGCCGGATATTATCACCAGCTGCCGCTTCTCGCTGCACGATGCGGCTCCCTTGAAGGACAGCCTGATGAACCTTGCCTTGACCAACGAGGCGGGCGCTGTGTACAACACCTACCTCAACAGCTTCAAAAACGAGGACGGCAGCGTGAACTGGCTTCCGGTCTGCGCCGATGCCCACGGCTTTGTGGTCAACCGCAGCCTTTTTGAGCAGTACGATATTCCTCTGCCCACCGATTACGAGAGCTTCGTTTCGGCCTGTCAGGCGTTTGAGAAGGTGGGCATCCGCGGCTTTACCGCCGATTATACCTACGACTACACCTGCATGGAAACGCTGCAGGGGCTTTCCGCTGCCGAGCTTACCACGACTGATGGGCGCAAGTGGCGCACTGCTTACAGCGACCCTGCCAGCACCGCACGGGTGGGTCTGGACGACACCGTGTGGCCGGGGGCGTTTGAGCGGATGGCGCAGTTCATTCAGGATACCCACCTCACGGCAGACGATCTTGCGTTGAATTACGACGATGTGACCGGGATGTTCCGGAACGGAGAAGCTGCCATGTACTTTGGCAGCTCTGCCGGTGTCAAGATGTTTCGGGATGAGGGCATCGACACGATCTTCCTGCCCTTCTTCAGCCAGAACGGCGAAAAGTGGATCATGACCACCCCGTATTTCCAGATCGCTCTGAACCGTGACCTCGAGCAGGACACCGCGCGCCGCGAAAAAGCCATGAAGGTGCTGAACGTCATGCTCTCCGAGGAGGCGCAGAACCGCATCGTTGCGGACGGGCAGGATGTGCTGAGCTACAGCCAGAACGTCCCCCTGCGCCTGACCGAGTACATGAAGGACGTGCGCGATGTGGTGGAAGAAAACCACATGTATATCCGCATCGCCTCCAACGATTTCTTTGCCGTCTCCAAGGACGTTGTCTCCAAAATGATCGCGGGCGAGTACACGGCACAGCAGGCTTATCGTGCGTTCAATGCCCAGCTTCTTGCCGAAGAAACGCCTGCCGATGACGAGATCGTGCTGACCTCCGGGAAGAGCTACTCCAATGTCTTCCACGCAAACGGCGGCAGCGCCTCCTTCTCCGTTATGGCGAACACGCTGCGGGGCGTTTATGGCACCGATGTGCTGCTTGCCACCGCAAACAGCTTTACCGGCAGTGTGCTGCAGGCAGATTATAACAAGAAAATGGCCGCTTCCATGATCATGCCCAACGGTCTGATGTCCCGCCAGCGCACTATGACCGGCGCAGAGCTGAAGGAGACCGTCCGCGCCTTTGTGGAGGGCTGCGAGGGCGGGTTTGTGCCCTTCAACCGCGGCTCTCTGCCGGTGGTCAGCGGCATTGCCGTGGAGGTCAAAGAGGCAGGCGGCAGCTATACCCTGACCGGCATCACCCGGAACGGACAGCCGCTCCGGGACGACGACACCGTTACCGTGACCTGTCTGGCAGCGGAAAATCAGATGGAAGCGCTGCTTGCGAGCGAGAGCGGCAGGTCTTTGGACGGAGATACATGGGTAAAAAACAGATGGCGCGATCATCTCTCCGGCGGCGGCGCAGCGCTTGCAGAGCCTGAAAACTACATGACATTGAGGTGAGCGGGATGGAAGACGAAAAGCACGGATCCAAACGAAACTGCCATCCCCGGCAAAAGTGGCTCCCTGTTGCGGCCATCCTTCTTCTGGTCTTGCTGATAGCAGGTTTCAGTGTTCGGTACATCTCGTTTGTGTCCCAGACCATCTATCAGGAAAGTACCTCGCATCTGGAAGAGGTGCTGCATAAATCCAATAATATGCTGAAAGAGCTGGTGCGCAAAAATGTGAGCTACCTGCATCTGTACAACGGCTTTCTGGAAACTGCCTCGGATGAGGCCGAAATACAGGCGTATATCAGGGCGGCACAGCAGGAGGCCGGGTTTGCCGAATTCTACTTTCTTACCTATGACGGCAACTACATGACCGTGACGGGGGAGACCGGCTATCTTGGCCTGCAGACCAATCTGGACGAAAAGCTCGCTCACGATGAGGATGTCGTCGTGAACACGGCGCTGCCCGGCAAGCCCCAGATGCTGGCGTTCATCTGTCCCGAAACGCAGGGCAGCTACCGGGGCTTTGCCTACGATGCCGTTGCCATCTCTTATTATAATGATGCGGTGCTTAGATTGCTGGACAGCTCTGCCTTTGAGGGCAATGCCAGCAACTATGTCATCTACCCGGACGGGCGGGTGGTCATCGACAGTTCTGTAAACCGCAAGGAGACCATTTACAATTTCATTGCGATGCTGCGCGACCATTCCGATCTTTCCGAGGCGCAGATCCTGGATCTGTCCAATGCCTTTGCACAGGGCAGCAGCGGAAACCTGAGGGTCAAACTGGGCGACATCAGCTATTATCTGGTTTACGAGGGTACTGCTGTCCAGAGCTGGACGATGGTGGGACTTGTGCCGACCAAGATCGTCAATGCCAATCTGGATAAGCTGTGGTTCCATACGATACAGATCGTAGCGGGCATCGCCGCAGGTCTTGCGGTGCTGGTCATTCTGCTCATTGTGCGCAGAAGCCATGCCGCACTGCGCCAGAAGAACACCAAGCTCCTGTACCGGGATGAATTGTTCCAGAAGCTCTCGCTGAACGTGGACGACGTTTTCCTGATGTTGGACGCAGAGACCTCCAAGGTGGATTATGTCAGCCCGAACATTGAGCGGCTGCTGGGCATCCCGTGGAGAGAAGTCCGGCAAAACGCTTTCGCGCTGGACAAGCTGGGCGCCCCGGAGCAGGGCAAAAACTTTCTGGATGGGCTTCTCAGCGGGCAGCAGCGGGAATGGGATCTCGAGTTTGAGCATCTGGAAACCAAAGAGCGCCGCTGGTTCCATAACATCGCCATAGGCAGCGAGGTGGAGGGCAGGACCAAATACATCCTTGTCATGTCCGACCGCACCGCCGACAAACAGGTGAATCAGGCGCTTTCGGATGCCGTTGCCGCCGCCGAGACTGCCAACCGCGCCAAGAGCACCTTCCTTTCCAATATGTCCCACGACATCCGCACCCCCATGAACGCCATCATCGGCTTTACCACACTGGCGATCAGCAATATCGACGACAAGGAGCGGGTGAAGGATTATCTGGCCAAGACCCTTGCTTCCAGCAACCATCTGCTCTCGCTCATCAACGATGTGCTGGATATGAGCCGCATCGAAAGCGGAAAGCTCCATCTGGAAGAGGTGGAAGTCAACCTTTCGGATGTGCTGCACGATCTGAAAACCATCGTCAGCGGGCAGATCTACGCAAAGCAGCTGGAACTGTATATGGACGTGATGGATGTGACCGAAGAGGATGTCTATTGTGACAAGACCCGGCTGAATCAGATCTTGCTGAACCTGCTGTCCAACGCCATCAAGTTTACCCCGGCGGGCGGCACGGTCTCGGTGCGGGTGCGCCAGCTTGCCGGGCAGGTGCGCGGCTGCGGGCAGTATGAGTTCCGCATCAAGGACAACGGCATTGGTATGAGCCAGGAGTTCGCGCAAAAGATCTTTGAACCCTTCGAGCGGGAGCGCACCTCCACGGTAAGCCGGATCCAGGGCACCGGCCTTGGCATGGCTATTACCAAAAACATCGTGGATATGATGGGCGGCACCATCGAGGTGCAGACAGCGCAGGGCAAGGGCAGCGAGTTTATCATTCGTGTGCCGCTGCGGGTGCAGGCAGAGCACCGCCCGGTGGAAAAGATCGCTGAACTGGAGGGTCTGAAGGCTCTGGTGGTGGACGACGATTTCAACACCTGCGACAGCGTGACAAAGATGCTGGTCAAGGTGGGAATGCGCGCGGAGTGGACCCTTTCCGGCAAGGAAGCGGTGCTGCGCGCGCGGCAGTCCATCGAGATGAGCGATGTCTACCACGCCTATATCATCGACTGGCGGCTGCCGGATATGAACGGCATCGAGGTCACCCGCCAGATACGCAGCCTGAACGACGATACCCCCATCATCATCCTGACGGCCTACGACTGGTCTGACATTGAGGTGGAGGCAAAGGCCGCCGGTGTGACTGCCTTCTGCTCCAAGCCCATGTTCATGTCTGACCTGCGCGAGACCCTGATGAGCGCTCTCGGCCAGAAGCTGACAGATGCGTCGCAGGAGCTTCTGCCGGAAAAGAATGCCGACTTCAAAGACAGACATATCCTGTTGGTAGAGGACAACGAGCTGAACCGCGAGATCGCACAGGAGATCCTGCGCGAGTACGGCTTCCGGGTCGATACGGCGGAAAACGGTGAAGTGGCGGTGGAAAAGGTGAGCACCGCAGCGCCGGGCAGCTATGATCTGGTGCTGATGGATGTGCAGATGCCGGTGATGGACGGCTACACCGCCACCCAGAAGATCCGCGCACTGGATGACCCTGCCCGGGCAAAGCTCCCGATCCTTGCCATGACCGCCAACGCCTTCGACGAGGACCGCCGCAACGCCTTGGAAAGCGGCATGAACGGCTTTTTGTCCAAGCCCATCGTGATCGGCGACCTCGTGCAGGAGCTGCGCAAAATTTTGTGAGCCAAACGCCTGTCAGACAGAAAAGAAATAAAGCACCCGCAGCATTCGCTTCCAGAGGTCAAGAGCCTCTGCGAAGCCTGCTGCGGGTGCTTTTGCTTTTGTCGGCTGGCAGCCGTTATGATTTCAGTACATCTGCGAGGACCTGCAGCAGATGCGGAATATCCAGCGGCTTTGCAATGTGGCCGTCCATACCGGCCTTCAATGCATTCTGACGGTCTTCTTCAAAGGCATTTGCCGTCATTGCAAAGATGGGAATGCCTGCCTTTGCAGCATCCGGCAGGGCGCGGATCTGCCGCGTCGCCTCGTAACCGTCCATCTTGGGCATCTGGATGTCCATTAAGATCAAATCGTACTGCCCGGGGGCCGCCTGCTTCATCTTCTGGACAGCGATCTCGCCATCCTCAGCAGTGTCTACCGCAAAGCCCGCTTCCTTCAGGATCTCCAGTGCGAGCTCGCGGTTCAAGGCATTGTCCTCCACCAGCAAAAGTTTCTTTCTCTTGAGCTCGGAGGCATCTGGCTGCGCTGGCTTACAGGCAGGCTCTGCACCGTACGGTTCTGCCAGCACTCTGCGCAGTTCGGAAAGGAACAGCGGCTTTTCGCAGAAGGCGGTCACTCCGGCAGCGCGGGCTTCCTCTTCAATATCCGTCCAATCGTAGGCCGTCAGAATGATGATAGGGCAGCTTTTCCCGATCACCTTGCGGATCTGCCGCACGACCTCGATGCCGTTCATATCGGGGATGAGCCAGTCGATGATGTAGACGCTGAATTCGTCGCCCTGCTCCATGGCGTATCGGGTGCGGATCACCGCTTCCCGGCCGGAGATCGTCCACTCCGGCCGCATCCCGATCTTGGACAGCATGGTGCTGACGCTCAGGCAGGTGTCGGTATCGTCGTCTGCTACCAATGCGCGCAGCCCTTCCAACTGCGGGAGCTGCTTGGGCTCCACCCTTTGTCCGCTGAGTGCGAAGCAGAGATCTACGATGAATTCGCTGCCCTTGCCCGGTTCACTTTCAATCGCAATGGTGCCGCCCATCATATCCACAATGTTCTTGGTGATGGACATGCCCAGGCCGGTACCCTGAATGCCGCTGACGGTGGAGCTTTCCTCCCGGCTGAATGCCTCAAAGATGTGCTTCTGGAACGCTTCGCTCATACCAATGCCATTGTCCTTGATGCGGAACTCATAGCAGCCACGGCCCTTGGGCGCACCGTTCTTCTGGGCAATGCGGATGCTGATCGTACCGCCTGTGGGAGTGAACTTGATGGCGTTGGACAAAATGTTCAGCAGGATCTGGTTCAGCCGCAGCGGGTCGGTGATGATGTCCTCGTTCTCCACGTCCATGGTGTCGATGAAAAGCGACAGCCGCTTTGCCGAAACATCGGGTTGGATGATGGAGCGCACACCGTGGACGAGGTCCGGCAGATGCACCGCTTTTTCTTCAATTTTTACTTTTCCGCTCTCGATGCGGCTCATATCCAGCACATCATTGATGAGGGAAAGCAGATGCTGGCTGGAGGTAGAGATCTTTTTCAGGTAGTCCAGCACCTGCTCCTTATTATCAATATGGGTCGCAGCCAGCGAGGTGAAGCCGATGATGGCGTTCATGGGGGTGCGGATATCGTGGCTCATATTGAACAGGAACTCCCGCTTGGCACGGTTTGCCGCACCCTCGTGCTGGAGTGCGATCTCCAGTTTGCGGTTCTGTTCCTCCAGCTGAGCCTGATACTTCTTCTCCTGCTCTTTCTTCTGCTGCTCCATCTCCTGCACGGAGCGTCTGCGCAGCACCCGAAGGACCATTACAAGCAGGATGTAACCGGCCAGCGCCATCAAAATCAACGGAAACGATTCACGAAAGACGGATCTTTCATCCGTATACGCGTAGAGATCGAAAGACCTTCCGTGGCAGTACATTCCAAAATAGCAGCCGGAGCCGTTCCAATCGTGGGTATGGGTCAGCGTTTTGGCAGCCCCGGCTTTGCGGATCTCCCGCACCGGCGGACTGTCCGCAGCATCCTGCCCGATGAGCTCCGGGCGGTTGGAGGCAATGACCTGATTGTTCTGCACGATGAACAATGTGCCGCTGGTCTCAACCGAGTAGCCGTCCAGTACGCTCTGGATGGACAAGGCCGTTCCTTCTACAAATTCTGCCGGGGTATAGCGGTAGGCAAGCAGGATGACCTCTTTGCTTTCTGCCCGGTGTGCCGCAACATCCACGGCAGACCCATCCTCCAGCAGGACCCGCTTCAGGTAGGTCTTTTGCGGGTAAGAGAAAACGTCCAGAACGGCATCATTCTTGAGCTGCTCTCCAAACCGGGCATAGCCGATGCCGTTCGTTGTGGATTCGCACAGGAGCGTACCGTCCGGAGACAGAACCGAAATACCTGTGAGCCAGAGCAGCTCTGCCTGCCTGTTCAGGCATTGAGGGTCGGAAAGGTCGAGCGCAGGGTCCTGTGCCAGCTGATGCACCGATACCGCCGCGCGGCGGAGCGCTTTGGCCACGACCGTATCGTTGTGCTTTTCAAAGCTGGTGGACTGGGATTTGACAAAATCAAGGATCTGGCAGAAACGAGCCTCCGTTGCACGCAGTGCCTGCCAACTCGAGAAAAAAACGACGCCGGCCATAAAAAGCACGCCGATGACCAGATAGAGCCCCCATCTCCATGTATCTGAGATGGTTTTGTTTTTACGTGCCAATGGTGTCCACCTCCAGATACTGCGAAGCGTGTTCAAGATACTTGCCAAGGATCTGCTCCAGTGTGCCGTCTGTGCGCATCTGCGCAAGAACAGCGTTCAGCTGGGTGTCCAGCCCGCGGCTGTCGTTTTTGGCAAAGGCGATGCCCAGCCCGGTGATCAGCAGCGGTTCTTCGAGGATGCGGAACTCCACGGAATTGTCCTTCATGTATTGCAGGATGGCCGTCTCATGGGCAGCGATGGCATCCACATAGCCGCAGGCCAGCATCGCATACTGCACGCTGCGGTCTTCGGTGCTGAACACCTCGACGGTCTGCGGGATGCGCGGGTCGGAGCCGCTGAGAAAGATCTCCTCCGGCTTGCCGGTGCTCTGCACGGCGATGGTCTTTCCGGCAAGGTCGCCGAGTGTCCGGATGCTGCTGTCGGCATCCACCGCAGCCACCTGACGGCTCACCATGTAGGGTCCCGCCCAGCGGTATACCTCCTCGCGCCCATCCATGGAAAAGCAGCCCCAGATGCAGTCGATGGTACCGCTTTCCACCAGATCTGTTTTTTGCTCCCAATCGATCGGTTCAAACCGGGCAGCATATCCCATGCGGCGGAACGCTTCGGTGGCGATCTCCACGTCGATCCCGGCGGGAACGCCGTCATTGTTCAGATAAATATAGGGCGGATAGGTATCGCTTCCCACAATGAGCTGCGGAAGACCGCTGTCCTTCGCATTCGTTCCGCCGCAGGAAGTCAGACTGCCGACGGCAGCAGATGCCGCCAGCAGCGTGCAGCCGCGCAGAAATGCACGGCGTGAGATTCTGTGTTTCATTTGGACTTTTTGTTCTCCTGTTTTATTGCATCCATTGCTCAGTTGTGCTGCTGTAATTCTTCTTTCAGGTCAGCCTGAATATCCGTCAGGCACTGCAGCAGCAGCGGGTTGAAGGCTCCGCACTCGCCGTTCAGGATCATCTGCACGGCTTTTTCGTGGGAGAAGGCTTTTTTGTAGCAGCGTTCGCTGGTCAGTGCATCGTACACATCAGCCAGCGAGACCAGTTGTGCGCTGATGGGGATCTCATCGCCCTTCAGTCCATCCGGGTAGCCGCGCCCATCCCAGCGTTCGTGGTGCCAGCGGGCGATCTCGTAGGCCGTTTGCAGCAGCGGCTGCTCTGCAAAATTATCCAGATCATGCAGCATCTGGGCTCCCAGCATACTGTGGGTCTTCATGACCTCGAATTCCTCCGGGGTCAGCCTGCCGGGCTTGTTGAGGACCTTTTCGTCAATGCCGATTTTTCCGATGTCGTGCAGGGCAGAAGCCAGCGGGATCATATCCTGCTGTTCCGCAGTGATCGAGTATCTGCTGCTGATCTCCAACAGACGGCGGAGCAGCAGTTCGGTGATGATACGGATGTGCCGCACATGGGCGCCGCTTTCGCCGTTGCGGAATTCTACGATATGGCTCAGTACACCCACCAGCATATCCGTGTTATTTTCACGGGCGCGGATCTGCTCAGAGACCATCTGCACCAGCCGCCGCTGCTTGGCGTACAGCTTGATGGTGTTGGTCACACGGCGGTACACGATACGAGCATCGAAGGGGCGATTGACATAATCACTTGCGCCCAGCTCATAGGAACGCCGGATCGTCGCATCGGAGTCCTCGCTGGAGATCATAATGACCGGGATATCCTCGATGGTGTGGTTGGCATTCATGGCTTTCAGCACTTCAAAGCCGTCCATAACGGGCATATTGATGTCCAGCAGCACCAGTGCAATGTTTCCGGCTTCTGCCTGCAATTTTTCCATGCATTCCCGTCCGTTTTCGACTTCCAGAATGTGGTAGCTGTCTCCCAGGATCTCTGTCAGCATCATGCGGTTCATTGCGGAGTCATCCACAAGTAAGATCTGTGGCTTGTTCTGCAAAAGTTTTTCCAAAGCCGCCAGGTCATGCCCCGGAACCTCCACCATGACGGCATTCTTGCGGCACTTTGCCTGATACATCAGCCGGTCTGCCCGGCGAACCGCATTCTCCATCGGGTCGGTGGTGGACTGCATCGTTCCGCCGATGCTCAGTGAGAGGCGAAAATGCGAATAACCGGGTACAGCAGCCTGCTGCACGGCGGCTCTGATCTGCTCCAGCTTGGCTTGCAGGATGTCGCTCGGAATGCCGGGCAGCACCAGCAGAAATTCATCCCCGCCGTAGCGGATGAGCCGGTCGGTATTTCGGATGCAGGAGTGGATGGCATTTGCCGCTGTTTCCAGTGCCATATCTCCGGCGTAATGTCCATAGGTGTCGTTGCAGATCTTGAAATCGTCCACATCCATCAGTGCGACACCCGCCGGGCCGATGGTTTTGCGGGCAACTTCTTCGTAATAGCGGCGGTTGTAAATTCCTGTCAACGGATCCCGATAAAGCTCGTCTTTGAGCTGCTGCTCCCGTGCAGCGCGCTGTCGGGCTGTTTCGTCCTCCGATACTTTCTGATTTTCGGTCAGTTGTTTCAGCGCCTGCTCCGCTGCGGCAAGAGCGGCTCCCTGTTGATGAAGTTTTTTCAACAGCTGCTGCTCACGCGCTTTGTAATATTCCTCGATCTCGGAAAGTGTATTCACGTTCTGACCCTCTTCTACATCATTTACATCATTTGTGTGTTTCATCTGCGAAAACGCGCTTTTCCGCTATTTTTTAATGGGGAGGGGTAACGCGGAAGCGTTTTACCGTCTGTTCCAGTGCTGCAATGTCCACGGGTTTGGAGAGATGTTCGTCCATGCCGGCTTCCTTGCTCTTTTGCATATCCTCAAGGAAGGCGTTGGCGGTCATGGCAAGGATGGGGATGGTGCGTCCCAGCGGGTTTTCGCCGCTGCGGATGCGGCGGGTGGCTTCCAGGCCGTCCATCACCGGCATCTGCACGTCCATCAAAATCATGTCGTAATCGCCGGGCTTGACGCTGGCAAAGGCATCCACGATCTCCTGACCGTTGGGGCAGATGGTGCAGCTTGCGCCTTTTGTTTCCAGCAGCATTTGCAGAATCTCGGCGTTGATGGCGTTATCCTCGGCGCAGAGGAACTTCATGCCGGACAGGGGAGAAGTTTCTTCTGCTTCCTCCGGCAGAGCCTGCACCTTCTGCGCATGATCCGACTCCGTATCAATGGGAAATTCCAGCACGACCTCAAAGCGGGTACCCCTGCCGGGGGCGCTCTCCACGCTGATGGAACCGCCCATCAGGTCTACGATGCTCTTGGTGATGGCCATGCCAAGGCCGGTACCCTGCACCTTGTTGGTGCCGGATTTTTCCTCGCGGGTAAAGGGGTCAAAAAGGGTCTTTTGAAACTCCTCGCTCATGCCGATGCCGTCATCGCTGCCGCTGCCGCAGTAATGCCGCAGACCTGCAAAAACGAGCGGCGGGAGATCTTCTTCATCATATAAATATACTTTCTCACATTTTCGGAAAGCAATACTACGCAAGTGCAGTAGCGCAGTGCTGCCTTAGCGATTCTTACACATCCCACAGGAACTCCGACGCTTGCGGCCTGTCCGCACGGGGCTTTGCACCGAGTTTCCATAAAATGACAATATGATTGTACCATTGCGGCAAAGGCGTTTCAAGTTGATTTTGAACGTCTTGCAATATTTTGCATGAAAAATCTGGAAAGTTCTGAATTTCGCTGACTGGAAATAGACTGAAGTGACACATATCACGACCAGGTGGACCGAAAAGGGGGATTCGATGAAAAAAACTCCTTTTATTCTGCACGAAAAATTTCGTTCAGACAACAACGAACAGCGCAAAGAACGGTTTCAAAAGGAATTTGAGCGATATATCATCGATGGATTGCTCAATGCCGTTCCTCCAAGATCCTGCGCCTGATGCGGCATCCCTGAATTGGAAGGAGAGATGCGTTATGCTGCGCATGGATGCTCGTGTACAAAAAGAAGGGGGCAGATCATGAAAGCAGCAATTTATTGCCGCCTGAGCAAAGAAGATGAAGATAAAATTGGTGAATCGGAGAGCATTCAGAATCAAAAGTCGATGCTGCTCCAGTACGCCATGGAGAAAGGATTTGATATTTACCAGATCTATTCGGATGAGGACTATTCCGGCATCGACCGGAACCGTCCGGCATTCAATTCGATGCTGCAAGCCGCAAGCGAACATCAGTTTGATGTGGTACTGGCCAAAACGCAATCCCGTTTCACCCGTGACATGGAACTCGTGGAAAAGTATCTGCACGGAAAGTTCATGGAGTGGGGCATCCGCTTCATTGCGGTGGTAGACCATGTGGATACCGACGATACCGCGAACAAAAAATCCCGCCAGATCAACGGCCTGATCAACGAGTGGTATCTGGAAGATCTGTCCACCAATGTCCGCTCAGTGCTTGACCACAAGCGGAAAGAGGGGCTGTTCATCGGCTCTTTTGCACGGTATGGATACTGCAAAGACCCAAATGCAAAAGGAAAACTCATCATCGACCCGGAAGCGGCCGACGTGGTAAGGCGGATCTTCTCCATGGCTCTTAACGGGATCGGCGCACACAAGATCGCACGCATCCTGAATGACGAAAAAATTCCAAGCCCAACGGCCTATAAGCAGCTGCATGGCATCCATTACCGCAGTGCATTAAAGAATACAAATGCGGCTCTTTGGAGCAGTCCCACCGTATATCAAATACTGCATGATCAGCTTTATATCGGAAATATGGTGCAGGGAAAGCATAAAAAGATAAGTTACAAGTCTGAAAAGACGATTTGGATGCCAAAATCGCAGTGGATCGTTGTAGAAAACACCCATGAAGCGATCATTGAGCGAGAAATGTTTGAAACGGTCCAGAGGATGATGCAGGAGCGCACCCGGAGCAGCGAGAAGGGAACGATCCATCCGCTGGCAAAAAAAGTGGTTTGTGGATGCTGCGGCAGCTGCATGGAGCAGACTGGCCGTCAGCCGAGAGCGGATGGAACACAAAGACGCTATGTTCGCTGCCGGATGCACCAGCGCGCACCGGAAGTGTGCGGCAACAAGACCTGTACCGATATGAACGCGTTGGAAAATGCGGTACTGGAACGTATCCGGGCGTATGCGGCAGACTATTTTGACCCTGAAAAAGTTACCCTTCCAGAACAGGATGACCCCATCCGGCAGCGAGAGCAGGCCAGGCGTGACGAGCTGAAACGGTTGAAGAGCGAAGCAGCCCGGCGGCGCAAGGCCATGCAGGAGTTGTATCTGGATAAGGCGTCAGGATTGATCGATGCCGTTCAGTTTTCTGAAATGAACCAGACCTTTCTGGAAGAAGTGAAAAAGGCAGAGACCCGGATCGATACATTGGAAACGGAACTGGAACAACAGCAGGAAGAAACCGGTGGAGTCCAGACGCAGATGCAGCGTGTCCGTGAACTGGCACAGGTTTCGCAGCTGACCCGCGAACTTGTTGTACTGTTGGTCCATCGTGTTATTGTCAGCCCAAAAGATACGCTTACCGGAGAACAAAAAATAACGATCGAATGGAATTTCTGAGTCGGCAGACAGTTCGACTGCCCCGCTGGGCTATTTTCGTCAGCCCAGGTCGGATACACCTCACTGGACGCCACGTTGGCGATATAGCTGCGGAACGAGACGGTGACGTTCCGGGCCGAGGCGGCGGGCCTGCCGAGATGGACGGTGATATTCTTCGGGATGATGACCCGGTCCAGCACCCGCGGCACACAGGCGAGGGACGGGCTCGGGCCGCTGCCGCCGTCGCCGGTGAAGAGGCTGTGGGGTGGGATGACGATGGGGGTGTTGGGCGTGTCCCGCATCTCCTCGGTGTCGGGGATCATCTCGGGCTGGGCCAGCGTCACCTGCCCGGGAAAGACCTGCACGCCCTGGATGCGGACGGTGCGGTAGCCGGGTTTGGAGGCCACGAGGTCACAGACCGCGTAGGGGGGCTGCGTGGTGTTGTTCTCGTCCAGAGAGAGAGCACAGGCGGGGGTGGTAAGGGTGACGTCGTCGGCGTTGCCTTCGGCGTCGGTCAGGCGGGTGGCGGTGAAGCCGTTGCCGCTGACGATGACGGTCACACCCTCGACAGGGCTGGACTGACGGGCCGCAAAGGCCTGAATGCGGAGAGTTCCGGTGTTCTTCATGGAGATACGCTCCTTTGCTGGTAAAAGTATGATTCTGCCCCAGCGTATTCCGTCCGGCGCCCGGGCGTGCATGACAATGCCCGGTGCAAACAAAAAAAGCCGCCCGTAGGCGGCAGGGAATTACAGAAATCAAATTTTCTCTAAAGGCTTCCCCCGGTTGGGGGGAAGCTGTCACCGCAGGTGACTGATGAGGGCGCAAACGAGCAGCAGCTTACGGGAAATTGCCCCTCATCCGGCTGCTCTGGGACGAACTCTAAAAGTTGATTTCCGTGGCAGGGGAGAATAGCTTATTTGGCGTTGTCCTTGGCAAGGGCAGCGTCAATATTTTTTTGCAGGGCGGCAAGGTTTTCTTCCTTGTCGATGCCGCCCAGCAGGGGCTGGCCCACAACGTTGCCGTCCCGGTCAAAAACGTAGGTGGTGGGGAAGGCCATGATGTTCAGCGCAAACTTGCCGGCGTCGCTGCCGGAGGCAAAGTAGATGTTGCGGTAGCTTGCGCCCGTTGCAGCCAGCAGTTTTTTGGCGGCATCAATGCCCTGCTGGTTGCCGTCTAGCGTCTCGGTGTTGATGCCGACAACCTCGCCGCCCTGTGCCTTGACCTTCTCGTTCAGGGCGTTCAGGTCGTCCAGTTCCTCCACGCAGGGCTTGCAGCCGTTGAACCAGAAGTTCACCACCGTAAAGGCGTTGCCCGCAAACAGGCTGTTGTCCACCGGGTTGCCCTCTAAATCGCTGCCCTCAAACTGGGGGAAGGCAGTGCCCTGTGCGGCAGCACCGGAAGCGGCATCCTCTGCGGGGGCAAGGGCAGCAATCTGATTTTCGATATCCCGAATCTTTTCTGCATCGGCGGTCAGGGTCTTGTACTCCTCATCCGAGAACTGGTCTTTTGCCTTTTCCACGGCACTCAGCAGAAAATCGCCGTAGTTCGTGCTGAGGGTGGTCTCGGTCACGTTCTTGTCCATGGAAGAGAACACCTTCTCCCACAGGGCATCGTTTGCGGAAAGGATCTCGTTTTCCTCGGCCAGCAGCTGCTCCTCGGTCTTGCTTTCCGCTGCCGCAGAGGAAACGGAAGAAGAGGATGCAGAAGATGCAGAAGATGCAGAGGTTGCGCCCTGCCCGCAGGCGGCAAGGCTGAAAGCCAGCGTAAGGCTGAGCAAAAGTGCGGTTACACGGTTAAGCTTCATGGTTTTACTCCTTTGTTGTTTCAGTGTTTGATTTGTCTCCCAGTCCGAATTTATACTGGATGGCGTCCGTAGGGCAGGCTTTCATGCACATCCCGCAGCGGATACATTCGGCGTGGTTGGGGGTCTTGGTAATGTCTACGTCCATCTTGCAGGCCCTTGCGCAGGCTCCGCAGGAGACGCATTTGTGAGTGTCTACGCGCATCTGGAACAGCGAGACCTTGTTCAGCAGTGCATAGAACGCGCCCAGCGGGCACAGCCACTTGCAGAAGGGGCGGTAGAACACCACGCTGCCCACAATGACTGCCAACAGAATGCAGGCCTTCCATGTAAACAGCTTGCCCAGCGCGGCGCGGATACCCGCATTTGTCAGGGAGAGGGGAATGGCACCTTCCAGCACGCCCTGCGGGCAGAGATACTTGCAGAAGAACGGGTCGCCCATGCCCAGCTCGTTGACCGCCAGCAATGGCAGCAGCACCACCATGACCAGCAGCACCGCATACTTTAAATAGCGCAGCGGCTTTAGCTTTTTGGTGGAAAGCTTGGGAGAGGGAATCTTGTGCAAAAGCTCCTGAAACCACCCGAACGGGCAGAGGAAACCGCAGATGAACCGTCCCAGCAGCACTCCGAAAAGGATGAGAATGCCGGTGATGTAGTAGGAAAAGCGGAATTTGGAAGAGCCCACTACCGCCTGAAACGCCCCCACCGGGCAGGCACCGGCAGCGCCCGGGCAGGAATAGCAGTTCAGCCCCGGGACGCAGACGTATTTTCCATTGCCCTGATACAGCGTTCCTTTAGCAAAGTTGGGCAGGTGGATGTTGGTTAAAAGGGTCGCTCCGGCCTGTATAAAGCCCCGGAACCGGGCAAGGGGATTTAATTTTTTCTTATCCAATGCCCACACACTCCATACACAGCCGGATGGCTTTTGAAAATACGGTGTCTGCCTCGCCCCGCCATACGCCGAACAGCAGCATCAGTACCCCGGCAGCAAGCAAAAGCAGCTGCGCCTGTTTTTTTGTCATGAACATCATAGCCTCCTGCTGTTTGATGGCACCAGTATACACTATCCAGGATAAAATTTCTGCTAAGGTGTATCTGAAAACAAAGAAAATGACGAATATTTCGCAAGCACAAGCGG
>ENA-UOJB01001679-UOJB01001679.1-human-gut-metagenome-genome-assembly--contig:-C48-NODE-1679-length-17224-cov-8.326810_pt1 | contig 17224 bp, 11 predicted proteins | sample MGYA00242338_ERZ723885 | MGnify/ENA metagenome assembly ERZ723885
CCAGCTATCCACAGACACGGATGTCTGTGGAAGTTCGATATGGGACACGGATGTCACATATCGAACGGTAGCGGAAACTACCATTACGTATATGAAAAGTCTTAGAAATATCCAATTGAAACTTCTGGCATCGATGATGTATGTGCAGCACCGATTTTCACTTATATTATGTCGTCAGTTCGCCAACCGAATGTGTGTTAAACAACAAATTAATCACTTCTACCAATTACACTTCAACTAATCTCTTCGACCAATTATTTCAACAAATCTCTCCAACAAAAGCTAACAAGCACAAGGGGGATTGAGTTTAAAAGCACTCAATCCCCCTGCATTCCCCATCTGTGGTTCCCCGTTGTTTTGGTAAGATTTTTTATTATTATATTTCCTAGTTATGCATCCTATACAATGCCCTCCTGATAACAACCCCGATGGCATACCAAGAACGTCCTAGAAACGCCCTCATAACATACTAATATCTTCCTTATAGCAGCCTAAGAACATCCTTATATCATTCTTATAGGGCCCTCTACTCAGCCTTATAGATTGTTGCACCATGCCATTCTATTGAATCAATATCCTCAACGGCAACTACCTTCTTTAATCCGTATGTGATATCATACAGCTTTGTCCTTGCATTTCCTGACAAATCAGATAACTTAGTATCTGCCTCTACAACTGTGCCATTCTTAAGTGTTACTGTTAGAGCATTTCCTTTTTCAACTCCGAAGTACTTAAAGTCAATATCTCCAGTTCCCTTAAGAGCCACCTCGAATCCATTAGATTCAAGATCTGTAATTGTCAGATATTCGCCATCCTTGTATACTGACGGAACCTGTACATCCGGCTTTGAACATATAACTCCTGTACTACTGTCTTCAACCTGTGTTTCAAATGACCATTCGCCTGTTGCTATCTGTCTTTCTTCACGTTTTTCCTTATCTTCTGTTGCATACGCACATCTTAAGTTTTCTGTTGATATTGTTATAGTACTTCCTACGAATTTAGTACCATCATTATAATCAAGATTCATCTCTGCATATATTTCTGTTCCATCCTCTGACATTCCATTAAAGAATATTGGCAGATATCCTGATCTGGAATCTGTGATAGAGTTGCCATTTAAGCTTACATGGGCTTTCTCAAAGTTGAACGAACCTATTATTGGCTTCATATCGCTTTCGTCATTAGGAATAATAGGACTTCCATCCTTTGACTTAAACGTTAAGCTTACATAGAATCTTGAACCACTTGCAACATAATTGCCCCATATAACATCTACTGTTGAATCCTTTGAATTCTCCATATTATTACTGCTATATATACTTACTGTACTATCATCATCTATATGAGATGAGAAGTTAACATTGCTTTGTGGCTTAAGATATTTCTGGTATGCATATGCTCCTGTATAAGTAATTCCTGATACTGCAAACACAACCGCTGCTGCCGCCGCAATATTTCTATACACCTTATACTTCTTATTCTTTTTTAAACTTACACGCTTATTCCTTGTTGGCTTTGCCTGCTCTACCCATTCCTGATTAATATAATTCATTGAATTAAACAGCTTATTCTTATCCATAAATACCTCCATTCTGTTGCCTCTACGCAACCCCTTAATTCATAACTCAACATCATTATTCTCAAGAAAAAGCTTAAGCTCTTTTCTCATTCTGTGAAGCGTTACCTTTACTGTGCTTTCACTTTTTCCTTGTAGCTGTGCTATCGTTCTGATTGGTTCTGAATACCAGTACCTTTGTATAAACATATTTCTCTTCTGGACTGGCACACCCTTTAAAAACTGGTCAAGCAACTCTCCAAGCCTCTCTTCATCCCCATCTGGTAAATTATCCTCTCTGCCGATGCATTGTTCCATCTCTGATGTAAGCTCTATTACATTGGAACTCCTCTTTAATGCTTTATCGTGCTCTATTCTTTTACATATCAGATGTCTGCAGATAGTCGCTGAATATGCAAAAAGATATTTAGGTCTGTTCTGAGGGACTGACTTCCACACTTCATAAAATGTATCATTCACACACTCTCTGGCATCCTCTTCACTATCCAACATATTCATAGCCAGTCTCATAAGCGGCCTCTGATACTTATCCATCAGCTCACTCATAACACTCTCATCTCTGTTAACTATTAAATCAATTATTTCTTCTTCGCTGCGCACTTTTTGTTTTTCCTTAATTCTGATTTTTGAAAGCTTTCACATATATAGTACGATTTTATTTCATAAGGTTACATTTCTCTGACTTTTATTCATATAATGATACCAGGGTCAAAAGGTCTAAACCCACATGAGCTTGCTCATATGTGGGTGAGCGACCTTGGGACCCGCCCCGATATGAGCATAAAAGTGGGATGATAATCCCACGATATGCGAATATTGGGAAGAATTGTGGGAGTGCGTAGCACGGAACAATTCGTAGGTATCAAAGTAGGGGGCTTTTGACCCCGACATCATATAACCTTTAACCCAAACGCAAATGCTAACAAAAATTCCCGGACAGATTATTAATAGCCTTATCTGTCCGGGAAAATATTATAATTATCAACGCATTACAGCATCAGTTCTTTCTTATATCACCATCCGCCTTAAGCTTAAGACTATGGCTTCTATAACTTATATCCGCCGCTATGCCATACTTTATATTATTCATATCCTGCGTATCCAACTGTAGGTTTACATTCACATAATTGTTATTTATAACTGCTGTTGTTACCATAATCTGCATACTATCATATAGCTGGTCTTCACCTGTGAAGCTTATATTAATATTACCTATCTGCTGTTTATTATTATCACTTTCCTGATAATCACCAGCAGTATTGGCATCAGCACCTATCCTGTTGAACACAAGCTCTATTCCTGTCAGTCTGTCCTGACTATCCAGGCTTATATTATATGTTGTATACACACCCTTAGCATATTCACTAAACCTGCTCTTCATATTATCTGCGGTTATTCCATGAACATTAAACAGGGAAATGTATGGAAGAATAACCGGATCCTTATACATTTCTTCGACAAATGTATTAAACCCAGCTATTAATGCTTTATCGCTTATAGTTGCACTATCCTTAACAGCTACTTTATACCCTTCCATAACGTGTGTCAGAGCTACCCTTAATATCGGTTCTGTCTGGCTAGAGTCAATTTTGGCAAGACCATATTTTAATATATCATTCTTATCTACTACCAGTGTGCCATCTTTGACCTTAGGCATGTCCAGTACTATATTATTATTTGTAGTAACTATGCTATATTTCTGACTTCTATTATATGCATCTGGTCTGTAATCCACGCCATCATAAACACACTCCGATACGGTTATCGCACCTTCATATGTATGATTCCCCATAGGATCAAGCTGGCTTATTTTGTCGATATAATTCTCTATAATGCTTTCAAGTATCTTCTGTGACTGTTGAATAACTCTTAGTGTCTTCTCCTCTTGTGATGCATATAGGTGTGGAATTCCATACCACACAGTCAGCCCGGTAATTATGGCAGCCATAAGCACAACTGTAATTATACGCCTTATTTTCCACATTTTTTTATTCATGCTAATCCTCTCTTCCGGTCATATATCGCACAGATAAGGATATGCTTCTGCACACCAGTGCATCTATCTATGCGTTATCCTGCATATCACTCACTTTCCGCTTACTTATCGCTTACCTATCACTTAATTATCACTTACTTTTCCTTCTGATAGCAGACGAATTCATAGCATATGTCAAAGTAAGTATGTTCTTCACTTCTGGCCGTAACCCTCCAGCCATCAAGCTTATCAAAATCTGTGATATATGTATCTGCCTGATACTTATAATCTACTCTTGTTATATGCGCTGTATCACAATATGGAAGGAACTGTTCATATATCTGTCCGCCACCTATTATATAGACATACTTACTGTCATAGCTTTTAAGCTGTTCCAGCACCTCTTGAACACTATGGCATATAAGCACATCCTTAGCTTTATAATTCAGGTTATTAGTCAGTACTATGTTCTTTCTGCCCTCAAGTGCTGACTGGTTAGGAAGACCTTCATAGGTCTTTCTTCCCATAACTACAACCTTTCCATATGTTTCCCCACGAAACAGCTTCTTATCCTCCGGGATATCCACAAGAAGTCTTCCATTATTACCAATCGCCCAGTTCTTATCTGCAAGTGCTATTATATTCATACCAATCCTCTTTCCTGTATTACAGCTTTCCACCAACCCAGGCCGGTACATAACCCTTAACTTTAATACCCTCCTGAGTATATTCTTCACTTTCAAGCTGTCCATACTCTCTTATAAGCTGAAGCTTTCCTGCCTCATTATATGGAAATACCCTTTCTATCTGGATTCTGCTCTTAAGGATAATATCCTGTATATCCATCAGGAAATTATCCAGTCCCATACCAGTTTTCGCTGATATATTTTCTACATAATCGGCTTTACTATCTTTAAGTATAGGTATCTCATCGAATTCATCACATTTGTTAAAGAGTGTGATAACCGGCTTATCGCCTACATCCAGCTGTTTAAGGGTATCGTATACCGTTGCCATGTGTCTCTCATAATCATCATTAGAACAGTCAACAACGTGTACTATCATATCTGCATATTTAGCTTCTTCAAGTGTACTCCTGAAGGCCTCAATAAGATTATGCGGAAGCTTTCTTATGAATCCGACTGTATCTGTTAAAAGCACTTTTTCGCCATTCGCAAGTTTAAGTGCCCTTGTCGTAGGATCAAGTGTTGCAAACAGCTTGTCTTCTGATAACACACCAGCATCTGTAAGCCTGTTAAGAAGTGTTGACTTTCCTGCATTAGTATACCCTACTATGGCAGCCACAGGTGTTGAACTGTTCTCTCTGTTCTGCCTTTGTATATCACGATGGCTTTTTATTTCTTTTAATTCTGCTGATAAGTGGGATATTCTGTCACGTATTATTCTTCGGTCCGTTTCTATCTTCTTCTCACCAGGACCTCTTGTTCCTATACCACCACCAAGTCTTGACAGTGTTATTCCAAGACCTGCAAGTCTTGTTGACCTGTACTTAAGCTGTGCCATCTCAACCTGTATCTTACCTTCACTTGATGACGCTCTTGCTGCAAATATATCTAATATAACCATAGTTCTGTCCATAATCTTTGTATCAAGAACATCTTCAAGATTCCTTAACTGTGCAGGAGACAGCTCATCATCACATATAATACCTGTTGCTCCAAGCTCCTGTATCATAGCTCTTAACTCTTCAAGCTTTCCTTTTCCTATATAAGTTGCAGGATGGAAGCTGTCTCTTGGCTGTATCATCTTTCCAACTGTAACTGCCCCTGCTGTCTTTGCAAGCTCAGATAGCTCCTCAAGTGATTTCTCACAATCATCTGCTGGGTCAAGCTCCACACCTACAAGTATAACTCTTTCCTGCTCTTCATCTGTTACATATATCGCCATATGTTCCTCATTTCTATCATTTTTATTATCACATTACTTATTCATTATGACATTTATTCATAGCATTATTTATCCGTTATGTCATCTATTCTTTGTATTATCACATACAACATATTTTATAATGCACTGTCATTACTATCTTTACCTGTCTCCTTAGATGTTTCAGCTCTTGATGATATATAATCACTCAGATAATTCGATACTTCCTTTTCCTCTGAATATCCTAGTATATTCCCTGCTATATCACCAGCTTCTTTCATACTCCATGATGCAATCTCTTTTCTTACCTCAAGCACACGGCTTACACCGACTGAAAACTCATCAAGACCAAAAGATAAAAGCAGTGGTATCATACGTTCATCTGCTGCCGCCTCACCACACATACCTACATCAATACCTGCTTTATGCGCACATTCTATTATTCTTTTAATGCTTCGTAGAACTGCCGGATTAAGTGCCGAATACAGATATGAAACATTTTCGTTACCTCTGTCAACAGCAAGCGTATACTGCGTAAGATCATTAGTTCCTATTGAGAAGAAATCGACCTGCCTTGCAAGAACATCTGCCATAATAGCCGCTGCTGGTGTTTCTACCATAATACCAACTTTAATATCAGTATCATACTTAATATCCTTCTTATCAAGATCCCTGCATATTCCTGCTATAATCTTTTTAACCTCGTTGACCTCTGAAACCGACGTTATCATAGGTATCATAATTCTGATATTACCGTAAGCACTAGCCCTTAATATAGCCCTTAACTGTGTCGTAAAAACATCTACCCTGTCAAGGCAGAATCTTATCGCCCTGTATCCTAAGAATGGGTTAGTTTCTTTAGACAATCCCATATATGGAATATCTTTATCTCCGCCGATATCAAGTGTTCTTATAGTAAGTTCCCTTCCATCAAGAAGAACTGCTGCTTTCTTATATTCTGTAAACTGTTCTTCTTCTGTTGGAAGCTTGCTTCCATTCATAAAAAGAAATTCAGTCCTGAACAGTCCTACACCTTCTGCACCATCCCTGACTGCCTTTGCAGCATCAAGTGCATTGCCTATATTAGCAGCCAGCATCACACGTCTGCCATCTTTAGTAACTGTTTGTTTATTGATATATTTCTTAAGTTCTATAACACTCTCATCGTACTGTTTTTTCTTTTTGGCGTATATCTTTTTAGTTATGTCACTTGGAGATACAAACACTTCACCATATGCACCATCAACTATTATGTCTTCTCCATCCTTAACCTCACTGCATATACCCTTTACACTAAGAACTGCTGGTATCTCCAAAGCTCTTGCAAGTATCGATGCATGTGAGGTGTCTCCACCTTTTTCAGATATAATGCCTGCTATATGCACAGTATCCATATTCGCTGTCATAGATGGATGTATCTCATCAGCTATAATAATCGTGTTATCAGGAAGCTGCGTAAGATCAATACTCTTAACACCAAGAAGTATTGCGGTCAATCTCTCCCTCATATCTTCAATATCTGTTACACGCTGGGCTATAGCCTCGTTATCCATACTTAGAAACAGCTGCTTCAAAGATTCGCAGGCCTCATAAAGGGCTGCCTCTGCATTAATATTATTCTTCTTTATAATATTACAAACCTCTGACGTAAGCTGTATATCACCAGCTAAATATTCCTGGTTCTTAAGAACAAGTGCATTCTTATCATCGCCGTTTAACTTAGCTGTCAGCTTCTCTATGAATTCGTCTGTCTCCTTTATGAATGTGTCCACTCCATCCTTGTATCTTTGAAGTTCTGCATCTACATCATCTATTTTATACTTTTTTACCTCGCACCCTGTATTTTTTAACACCAGTGCCTTTCCTATACCTATACCCTTAGATGTACCTATTCCCCTTAACATACCTACCTCCTTGTTTTGCGTAGCAAAATGCGACTGCCCTTGCAGGAGCAGAGGTATTTACCTCATTGTTTTGCGTAGCAAAATGCGACTGTTATTTATTAAATACATATTTGATCATATTTGTAATAGTTTCACTTGTATTCCTTGAATACACAACCTCCCTTGCCATAACAGGTTCATCTGTTATTATATTATCAATACCTTTATTAGCAAGATTCTTTATAGATGTATCGTTATTAGCTGTCCATGCATATACCTGTTTACCAGTATTATGTATGGCATCCACTGTTCTCTTTGTAAGGAATGAAGCGTTAACACTAAAGAAGTCTACGTTGGTATTCTCATAAAATCTTCCATATGCAACAGACAGTATATATCCAGTCTGTATATCCTCATCCATGCTCTTAACTGCAAGAAGCGCATCATAATCAAATGAAGTTATAACACAATTCTGTTCCATGGAATATTTCTTTATAAGCTCTATAACCTTTCCAGCTGCTATGCTGCTATCCGCTGATGACTTTATCTCAACATTAAGCTTTATACTGACAGGACTGCTTTTAACAAGCTTTAACACCTCTTCAAAAGATGGAACCCTTTCACCCCTATATTTTTCTGAAAACCAGTACCCGGCATCAAGCTTCTTTACTTCCTCATATGTCATATCTGTTATATTCCTGGCTACACCTGTTGTCCTATATGCTGATGCATCGTGCATAACTACTATATAACCATCGCTTGTCATCTGCACATCAAGTTCAATATAATCAGCCATATCATCTATGGCACGCTGGAAAGCTGCCAGTGTATTCTCTGGTGCTTCCCTTGACGCACCCCTGTGTGCTGTTATCTTAGTATCATGGAATATAGCAACTCTCTCAAAAGGGTTGCTGTTAAATGTTAACACCACATATAACACATCCAGGACTATCGACATCACAAGAACAAACGAATATATAATCCTGTTTATCCTTGCGCTTCCTTCATCTATATCAACAAACTCAAAATTAATATCCGAAAGATTCTCATACTTGTAATACATATATGATATCATAGAGAATGAACAAGGTATAGATAAAAATACAAGAAATAATCTTACTATCATCCTTAATGTACTAAGCACAGAAAGATACACCGCACTACCCATATAAGCAAGATCAAGCAGTTTAACTCCGGCAATCAGTACAACAGATATAATTATATAAAATGTATAAATAGCCGCTAAAAGTGCAAGATTATATAGTACAACTACACCCACTATCTTCAGTATATTATTTTTAACAATGCTTCTGCTTTTAGCACATGACTGTCTGAAGTTTTTTCCCTCCATCATGTATATGTTAAATGAAAAAATATCCCGTATAACAAAGTAAAACAGGCATATTATGATAATTGCTGTCACAATAAATATAACAGTTCTGTTTCGTTTTACCGCACTTTTTATAATATTTTTTACACTTTCGCTAAATATAATATTGCCAGTTACTGTCACATTAATAACTATTATAGATATCAGAAAATATAAAAAAAGCGGTATGCTCTGAATCCTCAACAACTTTTTAAGCCGCAAAAAGGCATTATATATGTTATCAATAATAGACGCCTGTATACCTTTTCTCTTGGTTTCAAAACATACTGCAAGATATGCCATTTCATATAAGCAGTAAACTATGAATCCTATAACTCCTAAGAGGCAGAATATGATTATTACAGGATTCATAAACGCTTTCGCTATATATTCATTTGTAAGATAATTAATCCCTGTTATTCTCATGCACAAACGGATAACGCCCGTAATAACAGGATAAAACACTGCTAATGCAAGGAGCTTATATGCAAGTTCAAACAACAATACATGTCTTTTACTGCTTTTTAGCAGTTTCATGTTATTTCTAAGACTTTCTAACATATCTCACCCCGAAATCACCTATGGAATCTGTTAAGAAGATTACTGCAGCCTGATGCATGTTTAACTGCATCTCCCATTCTTTTGTTTAATAAACGCTTTGTAAAATGATATGAAAAATCACATACATATGACACAACAAGAACAACTGAAATCACTGTAACCGCTGACATACGCATAGAAAATACTGCCTGTTCTACAAGCCTGTTAAACACTCCGAATATAAGCACTGCCAGAAATCCCCAGCCAATTGTGCTCTGAAGGCATATTATACCCTTATAATTAAATCTAAGGTGATCATAGTTCCACCATACTTCGCCAAACAGCTTTAACATAAGCTTCGCCGTCATATACTCAAATATTGTTGCACATACAGCACCAAATATATATAATGCAATATAGTTGTTTTGTATAGGTGCAAATATATTGAAAGCTATATATGTTCCAAAACCGTATATTACACAAAATGGCAGCTTTGCAAACCCTCTGTTTTCCCAGTAGCCAAGCTGCTTTCTTATAACTATGCACTCCATTGCCCATCCAAAAAAGCTATATATAAAAAACCAGACTGCAAGCTGGTTAATATTCATTCCCCTGAAACTGAAATCTAATAATATATTACGCATAACACTCCTTAAGTTACGTTCTGTTTCATACCTCTTACAACATAATCTGCTCCATTGATATTATAATATCAATGGAGCAGTTAATTATACATTAATTCATAAGTTCATCAAGCGTTGCTCGTACTGCTTTGATAAAATCCTGTGTATTAAGTGTTACAGGATTCTCTAATGTTGTTATAAGCGCAAGATCCTTTGTCATCTTACCATCTTCTACTGTCTTGATACAAGCCTTTTCAAGTGTATCTGCAAATCTTACAAGTTCAGGAATAGAATCAAGTTCTCCTCTCTTTCTTAAAGCTCCTGTCCATGCAAATATAGTAGCTATAGGGTTAGTAGATGTTTCCTCTCCCTTAAGATGCTTATAATAATGTCTCTGTACTGTACCATGTGCAGCTTCATATTCATAGAAGCCTTTAGGTGATACAAGAACTGATGTCATCATGGATAATGAACCAAATGCTGTAGCAACCATATCTGACATAACATCGCCGTCATAATTCTTACAAGCCCAGATATATCCTCCCTCTGAACGAATAACTCTTGCTACTGCATCATCTATTAATGTATAGAAATATTCAATGCCTGCTTCCTTAAACTTATCAGCATAATCATTATCATATATTTCCTGGAATATATCCTTGAATGTATGATCATACTTCTTAGATATTGTATCCTTAGTTGCAAACCAAAGATCCTGCTTAGTTTCAAGAGCAAAGTTAAAACAGCTTCTTGCAAAGTTCTCTATAGAATCATTAAGATTGTGCATACCCTGTATGATACCAGCACCCTTGAAGTTATGTATAAGTTCTCTTGTTTCGTTACCCTGTTCGTCTGTGTATACAAGCTCAGCCTTTCCTGCTGCTGGAATCTTCATCTCTGAAGCCTTATATACATCACCATATGCATGTCTTGCTATAGTTATAGGTTTCTTCCATGTCTTAACATAAGGTTCAATACCTTTAACAATGATAGGTGCCCTGAATACTGTACCATCAAGAATAGCTCTTATTGTTCCATTAGGGCTCTTATACATCTCCTTAAGGTTATATTCTTTTACTCTTGCTGCATTAGGAGTGATTGTAGCACACTTTACTGCAACACCATACTTTTTAGTAGCCTCTGCTGAATCTATAGTAACCTGGTCGTTAGTATCATTACGATGAACAAGTCCAAGATCATAATATTCTGTGTTAAGGTCTACATAAGGAAGTAAAAGTTCATCCTTAATAAGTCCCCATAACACTCTTGTCATCTCATCTCCATCCATCTCTACGAGAGGTGTTGTCATTTTTATCTTTTCCATACCGCAATCCTTTCCATAATGGCAATTATGTCCAAAATATATAAAAAATTTCCTCTAATTATAAAATATTTTCATGATTTTGTAAATGCCTCATTTCATTCTTGTTATATTACCAGCAATATCTATCTTCCATATCTGTACACAACTATCATTGCTATAATCCTTAAGACTTTTTATACTATAGCTTCCAACTGTGTCATACCATGCTTCATCTCCTGATGTACGCCGTATAAGTGTATCAAAGTACATTGTTGATGCTGCCTTTATTATATTACTCTCAGAGTTGCTTTCAGGTATTACTTCTTCCCATATTGCATAAAACCTTGTATCTTTTTTTATTGATATTTTATCACCTGGATCATAAGTGTTTATTCCATCTGACCAGCCAGTTAACTCAAAACCAGGCTTCGTTACCTCATCTTTATCTGGAAGTGTGATTTTACTTTCTTCCCACTTCGCATAAACAGTTTCGTTACATGCATAAGGATAACTGTAAATATCAGCTTTACCTTCACTGTTATACCAGTAATCATTCACATCAGCCATTTCTTCAATATTAAGACTGATTTTCCAGCTGCCATAACTATCTGGTCCATACTCTGGTCCCCAGTACCTGATTCTTATACTGTTAACCTTATTAACATAGACATCTACATAGTTATTATCATTTGAATGTGGTAAAAACCATATTTCCTCGTTATCACTGTCACCATCAAGAGTACTCCACTCAACATTAACAGAAACCTCTTCATCTGTACTATTATAACCATCATAGTAAAAATACAAATTGCCAGTATATGGTCTTGTTAATGTTACTGTTGAAATAATAGAATTATCAGCATTAGCATCTGAATAATTATAACTTTCATTTAATATACTTCCCAGACTGACTTGATTTCTTTTTTCTTTCAACATATATCCTTTAAACTTATTAATCTGGACTATATCAGATAATAACAGTCTGTCATTATAGTTATCATCATCATAAAAAGAAGCTTTATATTTCTGTTCAGGAACCGTTATATCAGGCAGTCCTTTCCTGTAAGATACCATAACTGATTGTGTTCCCCTTGTTGTTGCATCCTCCTGTGATAATGTCAGTATGAATTTTCTTGATATATCAACATATTTTTTACAAGCCTTTGTCACTGTATATCGTAACGACGAACCATCTGCATATGTATCTGGAAACTCATATAACGTGGCATCCCACCTTGAATCCTGTTTAATATCTTCAACTCCAAAACCAAACGATGTACCACTATCTACATGCCACAGAAAGTTCTCCCAATAGCCATCAGGTGCTTTCTTTGTTGGTGTATGCCAGTATGTGCTTGAATATTCACCCCATGAACCATCCTCATTCTGATACCTCACATATATCTCCTGGTCATTCTGTATTTTTAATCTGGCTACACTTATATAACTAGTTTTTGCACCACTTACTTTATAGGTAAAGGATGTTCCATCATCAAACTGCTCTGGCATCCTGTATAGGTTTGAATTCCATTTTGAATTTCCAGTTATATTCTTAGTATCAAATGTATATGTTGAACCACATAATACATTTTCAGTTATTGCTGACGTGTCATCCCATCTTTCCCACGTACCATTCTGATTCTGATATCTTATATATACAGTCTGCTTATATGATTTTACAACCTCTTTCTTTTTAGTATGAATATAAATGCTCCGGCTCCTATTCATAGTCCAGTAGTTATCCCATCTTTTACATGCTTCATTCCATGTGGAATCATACCATTTTTTGTCACCTTCCTGTATATAATCAAGTTCATATCCATCTTTAAGATATATCCATGTAGGAACCAATGTACCTTCTTTATATGTAATAGTCTGTCCATCTGAATACCGCATATCAAGACCACTCGTGCTGTGTCCTACAACATCACTGACTCCAGAATCCCAATTGATGTTAAAGCTGCACATCCACCCTAATCTGATAGTTAGCGGTTTTCTTGTGCCGAAATATTTCGAACCCCAGTAGGTTCCATCAGAATTTCTTCCACCATCATTCGCATCTCCATCAAAATTGATGTTACAGCCGGCTTCAAACAGGTAACCGTCAAATCCTTCCTTAACATTATTGTCTGGATTGTCCCAGTTGTTATAGTTTTTATAGCCAGTTGCATCCATACTGAATATACAGCCTTCTTTTGAAACATTGTATACAAGAAGATACGGCGTATATCCACGACAGTTCGCATGCTCTGTAAATGTTCCTTCATGCGGTGCTTCATTATCACTATAAAAAGGTATATCATCAAAATATATCTGTTTATTATCATCATTCATATATACCCATTTTAAATCAGCTGTACCACCGGCAAAATCCACAGTTATCTGTCTTCTGAAATCATCATCTGAATAACTGCCCGCTGGATACGCATATGCCAGGCCTCCACACAATAGCAATAACACTAACACCGATAATACATGTAATAAAGTTATTCTTTTTTTGTCCTTAACAGGACATACTGCCATATATACTCCCCCTTTATTCCACTATTCCAAGACATGTAAACACCACAGAACCACATCTATATATACCCATAACACCCTGAAACATAACCGTATCTATGTTAAACAACGGACTCGCAGATGCATCAAGCATACATTCAATAATGTCAGTTTTATCTGAAGCTTTATAATATCCTTTATATGTCTGATAACCATATTGCTCATCAAACATAACCCTTGTTGTCATAACCTCCATAGGATAGGGACATTCCACCGTACTTCCTGTATTAACATCCTTTCCCCTCTGTGCCCGATCTGCGTTTTCGCCATATTGCAGCACACCATTAGCCAGATAGATTTCATGGTCATAAGGACTATCTGTTATGGCTGGCTCCTGCTTTTCTTCTAGTTCTGGCTTCACTTCGGGTTCTGGTTTCTCTTCGGGCTCTGTCTTCTCTTCGAGCTCTGTCTTCTCTTCTGCCTCTGATTTCTCTTCTGAATCTGACTTTCCTTCTGAATCTGGCTTCCCATATTCCTCCTGTTCTTTTATATCTATATCTGTTCCTGAATCTGCCTGTTCATTTGATTCTTCTGGCTCTGCAAGGTCTGATTCTTTTTGTTCCTTATATTCTTTTTGTTCTGCAAAATCCAATTCTGATTCTTTCTGTTCCTTGGATTCTTTTAGCTCTGCAAGATTTGATTCTGTTGCTTTTTTTGTCTGTATCGTTTCAACTGCAGCACTATTTTTTTCTGGCACTTTGATTTTATTATCCGCATTCTTCTTAACAACGGCTGCAGCTGCTAATAATGCTCCAATCGTCACTGTTATTAATATTATTTTTAATAAAATATTTCGTTTCATTCTCACTTTCTCACTTCTTCCCTTCTTTATTTTAATCTTATGATACCAGGGTCAAAAGGTCTAAACCCACATGAGCCTGCCCATAGGTGGGTGAAAACCTTAGGACCCGCCCCAATATGAGCATAAAAGTGGGATATCCCACGATGTGCGAATATGGGGGAGTTTATAAAATAATATATACATAATCCTGTTATATCTAAGCATGACATGCACAACATGTCTTATATAAGCGGATTGATATTGTTAATATAATATTAAGTGTCTTGTGGAAATTAATATGAATCAATGTGACATTATGTTATATATTCACATCAGATGAATAGTTTTTATTAAGATTACCAGATTAAATATTCTTTATGCTGTCAATAATATCTATAGAGTTATTATCCTGATTTTGTCATCTTGTGTTTATATCAGGAATGTCATATATATTCTTCCAATCAATCATCTCCTGTCTTTTTGTTACCGCGCCATAACTTTATTATTTAAACTAAATATATCATATATATACTTAATTGTCAATATCGTCAGTATTGTTTTTTTATTATTTATAGAACACGTAATAACGTGTAATAATTATTACATTTTCTTGTATTAAATACTCTGGTTTGTTATAATTACATAATTGATTTATAAGATATATGTGTCAGAATTTTCTTTTGACCCCATATCTTTATCTCACAAACAACATTTAGTTTAGGAAAGGACGGTTTTGTAATATGTGCGGTTTTGCTGGATTTACTGGATACCTTGAGAATGGTAAAGATGTTCTTACTGATATGATGAATAAAATTATCCACAGAGGTCCCGACAGTGCCGGTCAGTATATAGATAACAAGGCATATATGGGCTTTAGAAGACTTTCAATCATCGACCTTGATAACGGAAGCCAGCCTATGTTTAACGAAAATAAAAAAATTGTCATCACTTTTAATGGTGAAATATATAATTATCAGGATTTAAGAAAAGAGCTTATTGAAAAGGGACACACTTTTGCAAACAACTCCGATACAGAGGTTCTTATTCATGCTTATGAAGAATATGGTGAAGATATGCTTAATAAACTTCGCGGTATGTTCGCTTTCGTTATCTGGGACAACGAAAAAGAAACTCTTTTTGGTGCAAGAGATTTCTTTGGTATTAAGCCTTTTTACTACACAATAGTTGATGGAAATATAATATATGGTTCAGAGATTAAGAGCATACTGGCACATCCTGCTTATAAGAAGGAAGTTAACGATGTGGCTCTTGAGAATTATCTTACTTTCCAGTACTCAGTACTCCCTGAGACATTCTTTAAGGGTGTATACAAGCTTATGCCTGGACACTGCTTCACTTTCCATAACGGACAGATTAATATAAAAAGATACTGGGAACCTACTTTTGAGGCTGATGAAAACAAGTCCCTGGATGATTTTGTACAAGAGATTGATGATGCCATGCATGATTCAGTAGAACATCATAAGATTAGTGATGTTGAGGTTGGCTCATTTCTTTCCAGTGGTGTTGACTCAAGCTATGTCGCTGCCACCTTCAATGGTGATAAAACATTTACAGTTGGTTTCGACTACGAAAAATATAACGAAATAGATTATGCAAAGGCTTTATCTGAAAAGATTCAGATAGACAACTATTCAAAGCTTGTATCAAGTGAAGAATACTGGGCTGCTATCCCTAAAATCCAGTATCACATGGATGAACCTTTAGCAGACCCTGCTGCCATCGCACTTTACTTTGTAAGCCAGACTGCTGCTAAGCACGTCAAGGTTTCTATGTCTGGCGAAGGTGCTGATGAATTCTTCGGTGGATACAACATTTACAAGGAACCTCTTGATACTGCAGGTTACAGAAAGCTTCCAAAGGGTCTTCGTAAGGGACTTGCTAATGTAGCACAGGCTATTCCATTTAAATTTAAAGGTAAGAATTTCCTTATAAGAGGCAGCAAGGATATTGAGGAGCGTTTCATCGGTAACGCATTTATGTTTAATGAAAAAGAACGCGCAAAGATATTAAAGAATCCTACTGGAAAGTACGATCATAAAGAGCTTACAAAGCCTTTCTATGATAAGGTTAAGGATAAGGATGATGTTACGAAAATGCAGTACATTGATATCAACTTCTGGCTTATTGGTGATATTCTGCTTAAGGCCGACAAGATGAGCATGGCACACAGCCTTGAAGTACGTGTTCCTTTCCTTGACAAAGAGGTATTCGATGTAGCAAGGACTATACCTACTAAGTATAAAGTAAACAAGTCCAACACAAAATATGCTATGCGTATGGCTGCTCATAAGTATCTTCCAAATATGGTAGCTGAAAAGAAGAAGCTTGGATTCCCTGTACCTATAAGAATCTGGCTCAAGGATGACAAGTATTACAATATGATAAAGAAAGCCTTCACAAGCGAAGCTGCAGAAAAATACTTTAACACTAAGGAGCTTGTTAAGTACCTTGATGATCACAAAGAGGGAAAAGCCGATAATTCAAGAAAGATATGGACAGTATATATGTTCCTTGTATGGTATAACGATTTCTTTGGTGATTCTGAATATGCAGCATAGAAATATTGGTGTTTAATTGAATATTAGTTGATGACGAACGGACGACAAATATAAGCTACAGGCAGTCCTGCACACTATGCGAAATGCAAGAAGCTTTGATTGGATATTTCTAAGTCTTTCCATATAAACTATGGTAACTGACG
>ENA-UOJB01001690-UOJB01001690.1-human-gut-metagenome-genome-assembly--contig:-C48-NODE-1690-length-17123-cov-23.252578_pt1 | contig 17123 bp, 19 predicted proteins | sample MGYA00242338_ERZ723885 | MGnify/ENA metagenome assembly ERZ723885
TGGATGTGTACAGCCGGATGTACCCGGCACTTTCCGAAATTCAGGAATATCTGGACAAGGACGGAAGCAAGCCATTCCTTCTAGTCGAGTACTGCCACAGCATGGGAAATGGACCTGGAGATTTTGAAGATTATTTCCAAATGATTCAGGACAACGATAAAATGTGTGGTGGTTTTGTTTGGGAATGGTGTGACCATGCGATTGCTCATGGTACTGCCGAGAATGGAAAGACAATCTATGCTTATGGAGGAGATCATGGAGAAGAGATCCATGACGGCAATTTCTGTATGGATGGATTGGTATATCCGGACAGAACTGTACACACAGGACTGTTGGAATACAAGAATGTATATCGCCCTGTAAGAGTTGTTTCCTATGATAAAGAAAGTGGAGAGCTGGTGCTTCACAACTACATGGATTTTGATGACCTGAAAGATTATGTGAAAATCAGCTATGAACTGACACAGGATGGTCTTGTGATCAGCAAAGGCATACTTTCGGAATTTTCTGTGGCATCACACGGGGAAGGAAAAACAAACCTGAAGATCAGTGTGCCAGAGAATGGGAAATGTTATTTAAAACTCATTTACTACCTGAAAAAAGAAATGCCATTGCTGGAAGAGAATCACATCCTTGGATTTGATGAGATCGAAGTAAGCCAGAAGGATGCCAAATGCCAGTTGGCGGAAAAATGGTTGGAAAAAACAGCAACGGACTCTGAATTACAGGTGAATGAAGATGATACACAGATTCACATCAAAGGTCGTGAATTTGCGTATACCATCGACCGACGTACTGCACTCTTTACAGAGATGAAATTTGCAGGAAGGGAATATTTGAACCATCCGATGGAATTAAATATCTGGAGAGCACCAACAGATAACGATATGTATATCAAAGCTGAATGGAAAAAAGCCCACTATGACAAGGCTTATACAAGAGCTTATACGACAGAGGTTGTGCAGGGAAAACATGGTGTGAAGATTGTAAGCCATGCTTCTGTTGTGGCAGAGACAGTGCAGAAGATTCTTGATGTGACGATTACATGGAAAATAGATGCTTCAGGAAAGATTGATGCAGACATAGAAGCAACAAAAGATGGAGAATTCCCAGATTTGCCAAGATTTGGTGTGAGGATGTTCCTGGATAAGAAACTTGCAGATATCAGATACTTTGGAATGGGACCGCAGGAGAGCTATCGTGACAAGCATCAGGCAGCGAGTCACGGTCTGTACCGGGCAAATGTAGGGGATTTACATGAGGACTATATCCGTCCACAGGAAAATGGAAGCCATTATGATTGTGAATATGTAGAGCTTAACAACAGCCGATATGGAATTGTGGCATCCGCAGAAAAGGCATTTTCATTCAATGCTTCTTATTATACACAGGAAGAACTTGAGAAGAAAACGCATAATTATGAATTAATAGAATCAGATAGTGTGGTATTTTGTGTTGACTACGCATTAAATGGCATTGGTTCTAATAGTTGTGGACCGGTTGTATTGGAGCAGTACCGATTTGATGATGTATTATTCCGGTTCCAGTTTACTCTGGTTCCGTATGTAAAGGGATAATAAAGTTTCAAGTAACTCGTAAACAAGGAAAAAGAGTCTGGCTGTTCTGCAAGATCCGGATATACAGAACAATCAGACAAAAACAAAACAAAAGAAAAATTTAGAATTAGGCATCTTGAGATTCTAAGTGCAATGAATATGAGGAGCAAAAGAATCCTATGGAAGAAAAAAAGTATTTGAAATGGTATAACAAAATCGGATATGGTTCGGGTGATATCGCAGGAAATGTGGTCTATGCGTTCCTGACATCCTTCATGATGCCCTATCTGACAGACTCAGTAGGACTTGCTGCAGGTGTCGTAGGTACCCTGATTGCCGTATCAAAACTATTTGATGGTTTCACGGATATATTTTTTGGATCAATGATTGACAAAACACACAGTAAAATGGGAAAAGCGAAGCCATGGATGCTATACGGATATATTGGTTGTGCCATTACGCTGGTCTGCTGCTTTACAGTACCGGTCAGTTTGGGAACAACGGCTAAATATGCATGGTTCTTTATTTCATATACACTGTTAAATGGTGTGTTTTATACAGCAAACAATATTGCTTACTCAGCACTTACGTCACTGATTACAAAGAACAGCAAAGAGCGTGTGCAGATGGGATCTTACCGTTTTATTTTTGCATTTTCAACAAGTCTTCTGATTCAGGCGATTACAGTTGGATTTGTAGATAAATGCGGTGGAGATGCTGCGGCATGGAGAACGGTTGCTATTATCTATGCAATCATTGGTCTGGTCGTAAATACGATTTCAGCACTTTCTGTTAAGGAACTTCCGGAGGAGGAACTTAATGAAGGAGAAGTAAAGAATGATAATGAAAAGTATGGAATGGTACAGGCATTCAAGCTTCTTGTTAAAAACAAATATTACATGATGATTTGTGGAACATATATTTTACAGCAGTTATATGGTGCCATGATTGGAGCTGGCATTTATTACATGACATGGGTACTGAAAAATAAGAATTTGTTTGGACAATTTGCATGGGCAGTAAATATTCCACTGATTATTGCCCTGATTTTTACACCGACATTAGTTGGTAAGTGGAAAGGCATGTATAAACTGAACTTAAGAGGTTATGTCTTAGCAGTCATCGGTAGAGCACTTGTTGTTGTTGCCGGATATATGGGTAGTGTTCCGCTGATGATGGCGTTTACAGCTCTTGCAGCCTTAGGTCAGGGACCATGGCAGGGAGATATGAATGCAGTTATCGCATCTTGCTCTGAATACACTTATCTTACGCAGGGAAAGAGAATTGACGGAACGATGTACTCTTGTACTTCTCTTGGTGTAAAAATCGGTGGAGGTATTGGAACCGCTGTTGTTGGATGGATGCTTGAGCTCAGTGGATATGTCGGAAAAAATGCAACTCAGCCACAGTCTGCACTTGATATGATGCAGTTCATGTATCTTTGGCTTCCGTTAATCTTTGATGTATTGATTATGTTTGCACTTTCAAGAATGAATGTTGAAGATGCAAATAAAAAACTGAAAGCAGAAAAAGGAATTGCTGCAGATGAAGTAACAGATAAATCGGACATGAATTAGATTTGTAATTCCTCCTTTCCTTATTTACAAGTTGATTATAAGATAGGTGTAAAAGAATTGCTTGCCAAATCGAAAGAAGATATAGACAAATGTTGCAAAGGGGAGTATTTCATGCAGTTAAAATATGTTGACACAAAAGAGGAGATCATAGCAGTAAATAAGAAGTCAAAACATATTGAGCCACATCTTCATAATGCTTTGGAGATTGTTTGCGTAACGAGTGGGACATTAGAGCTTGGTGTCGGACAGGAGCTTTACCATATGGAAAAAGGAGATATAGGCTTTGTATTTCCAAATGTTATTCATCACTATCAGGTACTGACACCAGGGGTAAATACAGTGACTTATCTGATTGCATCGCCATTTACGATTGCCAAATTTGCAGATATCATGCAATCCATGGCTCCTGAATACCCAATCATCACAGCGGAAAAGGTTGAATCAGAGGTATATAGGGTTATAAATGCAATTTTAGAGACAGAACAGTCGGATATTACTGTTGCACAGGCATATCTTCAAATTGTGTTTGCGCGCTGCATAGGAAAACTGAATCTAGTAGAGAAGAGTCATGTGGGGAGCAAAGACCTTATTTACCAGACGGTTTCCTATATATCAGCAAATTTCAAGAAAAAGTTATCATTGGAAGAAATGGCAAAAGACCTGGGTGTGAGTAAATATGTCTTATCCAGACTCTTTTCCAAAATCTTTCATAGAAATTTCAATCAGTATCTTAATGATGCAAGGTTGAACTATGCATGTCATCGCTTGGAAAATACGAGCGATTCTATTACAAATATTTGCCTGGATAGTGGATTTGAAAGCCAGAGGACATTTAACCGGGTATTCAAGGAAAGATATAAAATTTCGCCAAGTGACTATCGAAGTACATGTGTGAAGGATATGCAGTCATAAAATGTTCTGCAGATAGAAAAATTTACTTTGATTTCACACCGCTATGCATTTGATTTTATGCATGGATGATACAATGTTAAAATGGTCGTAGAAAACAGATTTTTCTGAAGTGAAAGAACAAGGCATACTCTAAAGAGAAAGAAAGGCAGGACATATATGAATATGGGAAAATCAGTAATTGATTTTAATGAGAAAAAAGGCTTTATCTGTGATATGGATGGTGTAATTTATCATGGTAATCAGATATTGCCAGGTGTTCCAGAATTCATTCAGTGGCTACATGATGAAAAGAAAGAATATTTATTTTTGACAAATAACAGTGGATATACACCACGAGAATTAAATCAGAAACTGGCTAGGATGGGACTTGATGTGCCAGAAGAACATTTTTATACCAGTGCATTGGCAACAGCCGCATTTTTAAAAGAACAGGCGGCAGGATGTTCGGCATTTGTGATAGGAGAAGCCGGCCTGTTAAATGCACTTTATGATGTAGGTATCACAATGAATGATGTAAATCCGGATTATGTTGTTGTGGGAGAGGGACGCTCCTATTCATTGGATACATTAACAAAAGCAACGAATTTAGTTCTGAAAGGTGCAAAGCTGATCGGAGCAAACTCAGATGTTTCCGGACCGATTGAGAACGGCATTGCTCCTGCTTGTCGTGCACTGATTGCACCTATAGAAATGGCAACAGGAACACAGGCATATTTCTGTGGAAAACCCAATCCACTGATGATGAGAACTGGATTAAATATGCTTGGATGTCATTCAGCAGAAGCAGTAATGGTTGGGGACCGTATGGATACAGATGTGATTTCAGGAATGGAAAGTGGTATGTCTACTGTATTGGTTCTCTCTGGATGTTCAACGAAGGACACACTCAAAACTTATGCTTATCTTCCGACAATGGTATTGAATGGAGTGGGAGATATCGCCAGTATAGCAAAAGCAAAAGAGAAATAGTGTTCGATAACTGGAAAACGTCATGCATCTCCACATCTTTTCCTTATCATGGAAATAGAACAGGGAATTTTACTTTCTTCTTATGAAATTCCAAAAGGAGAAGATAAAAATACATTTTCATATGATTCTATGAAGAATGTTGATTACTCTAAACTAGAAAAATCTGAAAAATTTACTCCAGCACTTTATCATGAAAAGGACGGAATCTGGGAAGGTGGCAGCACAAGCCAGTTCTCTCCGGTAATGACATTCAAACTTGGGGAGCGGAGTGTCATTGGCTGATATTTGCACGACCTTTTGGGGAAGTGGTATTATCAACATTGATGGAGTTAAATGGGACATGGTGCTGATTTTTGCAATCAGTGTGGTACTGCTTAGGAAAACAAAATGGAATCCTGTTTTTGTGATGATATTGGCTGGGGTATTAAAAGTATTAGTAGCACTTATATAAGAAAAATATAGGGAGGATGATATGCCGACAATCAGCGTACTGATAAAACCTGCATCAGGGATGTGCAACATGCAATGTGATTACTGTTTCTATTGTGATGAAATGAAAAAAAGGTCACAGGATTCGTATGGGTTTATGTCAGAACAAACACTAAAAAATGTTATTAGAAAGACTATGATTCATGCTGAAGGGTTAATAAGCTATGTATATCAAGGTGGTGAGCCTACTTTGCGTGGACTTACTTTTTTTGAAAAAGCTGTGGAATACCAGAGGCATTATAACAAGCATGGAATACGGGTGAATAATGCTTTGCAGACGAATGGATATCTGCTAGATGATGCATGGTGTAAATTTTTCAAAGAAAATCAATTTTTAATTGGGCTATCAATAGATGGTACAAAACAGCTTCATGATATGTACCGTCATGACAAAAATGGAAATCCTACATTTGATCGGATTAAGTCTGCGGCAGATCTTATGGATCAATATGGAGTGGATTACAATATTCTGACGGTAGTAACACAGAATGCTGCTTATCATGCGACGGAAATATATAATTATTATAAGAGGCAGGGGTGGAAATATCAACAGTATATTGCATGTTTGGATCCGTTGGGGGAAATTAGGGGGAAAAGTTCATTTGCCTTAAAACCTGAACAATATGGACGGTTTTTAGTAGAGTTATTTAACTTATGGTACGAGGATTGGAAAAATGGAGAACATCCTTATATAAGACAATTTGAAAACTATATAGGAATTCTGCTTGGATATCAGCCGGAATCCTGCGAACAACGAGGAATCTGTGGTATACAGAATGTGGTGGAAGCCGATGGTAGTGTGTATCCGTGCGATTTTTATATGTTAGATGAATACAGACTAGGCAATTTTAATAGTGACCGTTTGGTAGAGATTGATGAAAAGCGAAAATCAATTGCATTTGTGGAGCAGTCGCAAAAGTCTGCAAAAGACTGCATAGAATGTAAGTTCCATACACTATGCAGAGGGGGCTGTCGAAGAAATAGGGAATTTGATGTTGCTAAAGGAGAATATGCAAATTATTATTGCGAAAGCTATCGTTTCTTTTTTGAACAATGCTTAGAGAAAATGATTCATATTGTTGAGACAATAAAAAGGTAGAAGGTAGAACTTATGAGAGGGGGCAACATTTTTCATGCGCTCCCTGAGTTGCTTTCTGGCTTCGGATACACTGAGGGTAGGAGCACCGTCTATGCGTTCCTGCTCGGCTTGTAAGACATTTGCATGTAGCTGCAGTGTCTGTTCCCTTTTTTCAAAGGCATCAATACTCATCAAGACAAGATCTCCTTCTCCCATCTTTGACACTTTATAGAGCCAAAGATGGGATTGTAGCATAGTAAAGCGACAGTGAAAATCGCAAAGCCGTGCCATGCGAGGACAGTTTAGTGCTAATGTTGTGTCACAAAAGACTATTGATTTTCCGGAGTATTTTTGCAACAATACATAGGTAATATTATGTTACGGTTTATGAAAAGGAAAAATATATGATTTTCATCATAATCCAACAATAAAAGCTGAATAGTTTGCGCTCGAAGCAAGTCCTGAAGTTGTGTTTTTTCCATTACTATAATCATATTCATGCCTTCCCCTATCAAAATCCGATTTGTTAACGCCTTATAATTATAATACAAGAGATATAAGGTTTTTGTAACGATATGAGCTAAAGATAGAGTAAACTAGATTTAGGTATTATATGAGGTAAAACTGATGTATAATATTTATAGATTACAACAATGTTAAGGAGGGAACGAATGAATTTAGAAATATATCAACAATTGTGTGCTGAATCAAAAATTCTCTGGACACAGCATTGTTTACAGCGAATGCAGGAAAGAGATATCAGTCGTGCCGACGTAAAAAATGGAATTGCAACCGGCGAAATCATAGAGGATTATCCAGATACAAAGAAATTTGAAGATGATTTAAAGACACGAAGAAAGAGGTGATGGATATGTGTATGTATTGCAAAAATAGTACAACCGTAAATAGTACAACAACACACGTCGTAAATTATAAAAATTGCATTATTGTAATTAAGAATGTTCCATGCCTTGAATGTGAGCAGTGTGGAGAAAAATATTATACGGATGAAGTTGCTGAGCGACTTGAAACGATTGTAAATATGGCAAAGAAATTGATGCAGGAAATTGCAGTTATTGACTATCCACAGGTAGCATAATCTTCTATATCGGGAGAGGGTGCCGAGGCCCCTCTCTTTTCTTCTTTTTATCTTTTCTCTGTACTATTCAATCCATCGCATTTGGAGACTTTCTCCGAAAAAGTTCCGGAATAGACGTTCTAAAGTAATAATCTGCCAACCTTTGCCCAAAAAATCAGGACTCTTTACCCCATTATAAATCACAGTTCCATATTTTATTTCTTCAAGATCATAACAAACAAATTCATTTTCTGCCAGTGATGATTTTTTTAACAGATGGGATATCATGTATTCGACCAGACCTTCGTATCCGGTATAATCAGCTTTATACCATATACCTTCGTTTTCCCATTTTAACTGATTTCCTTTTGAAGACTGGCGGTCATTTGTCCGGATATTCTGTTCAAATTTCATTGAATTGGTATTTTTAGCATGATAAGATAAAGTCAGAAAGATAGTTTATAATGGTCGAAAAAACATGGCACAAAGAAAAGGAACTGCGACAGGCGGCAGGGGACGGTTATTTATAGTAAAATTAAACCATTGCTAGAACATGAAATAGCATGATAAACAGAGAAAATTATCAGGGAGAATGAGTACATGAAAGCAGCAATTATTTATGCATCGGTTCACCATGAAAATACCAAAAAGGTGGTGGAAGCAATCGCCGGTGAAAACGCGGTAGATCTGATCGATGCTACGAAGGAAAAAGAAAGAGATTTGTCAGGATATGACCTGATCGGCTTTGCCTCCGGGGTATATTATGGGAAATTTCATCAGACAGTACTAAATTTTGCTTCTGTCAATTTACCGGCAAATAAAGATGTTTTTCTGATCTGCACCTGTGGCGGCAGTGCGGCATTCCAGTCAATAGAAGAAGTCGTAAAAAGCAAGCAGGGGAAGATTGTCGGAAAATTTTCCTGTAAGGGGTATGATACCTTCGGCCCGTTCAAGCTGGTTGGAGGGATTGCAAAGGGACACCCCGATCATAAAGATCTGGCAGATGCGGTAACATTTTATAAAGGAATCATTCGGAGGTAGACAGAAATGGCAAAGGATCAAAGATTCGAGATAGTAAAATGAAAACTGAGGAAACCATAAAACTTATCAAATATGTCACCGGCTCCGTAGCTGCCGTACTGCTTGCAGCAGCCATGCAGCTTCAGTTTGCGTATGCCGCAGGAATTATCACTCTCCTGACGATCCAGGATACGAAGAAAGAAACTGTGCGGATAACAGCGAAGCGCATGATCATATTTGTGATCATGACGATCTATATAGAACTGGAGGACAAGACGGATTATACTGGAAGCTGCTTTGATGAACTGGATGCAATGCTTGTGAATCTGAAAAAAGAGGCATTACGATATATGAATAACCATCTGATCACAGAGGATGATTACTATTATGAATATATGCAGATGAGTTTGCAGAACAAAATAACGTGGAAACCCTGCTGTCGGAGTTAGAGAGATTACACCACCATTATGAACAGCAGCCGCTCCCGGTCACACGACAGGAATTTGAAAACCGGTCCATGCTGTATCATATCCTGGAAGACATGAAAGCGTTTCTTGACATCAAAAAAGACTTTATCACAGCAAGGTGATGTATTATAATGTAAAAACCAAATTAGATAAGAAAGTGGAGGAAAACATATATGTTAGAAGCAGGAAAAAAAGCACCCGATTTTGAATTGCCGGATCAGGACGGTGTAATGCATAAATTAAGTGATTATGCAGGCAAAAAAGTGATTTTATATTTTTATCCAAAGGATAACACACCCGGATGTACGAAACAGGCATGCGGTTTTTCAGAGAGATATCCGCAGTTTGCGGAAAAGGGTGCGGTCATTCTTGGAGTCAGTAAAGATTCCGTGGCTTCTCATAAGAGATTTGAAGAAAAATATGGTCTGGCATTTACACTTTTAGCTGATCCGGAACGTAAAGTTATTGAAGCCTATGATGTCTGGAAAGAAAAGAAAAACTATGGAAAAATATCTATGGGCGTGGTAAGAACTACTTATCTTATTGATGAGCAGGGAATCATTATAAAGGCAAATGATAAAGTCAAGGCGGCAGATGATCCTGAAAATATGCTTAAGGAATTGGCATAATGAAGATTATTTTATCACCTGCAAAAAAGATGATAGTAGATACCGATAACTTAGCACCGGTTGAACTGCCTGTCTATATTGATAAGACAGCAGAAGTATTAAACTGGATGAAAAGCAAATCCAAAGAAGAGCTGAAAGCAGTCTGGAAATGTAACGATAAGATTGCCGAACAGAACTTTCACAGACTGGAAACTATGGATCTGTACCGTGGACTTACTCCGGCAGTATTATCCTATGAGGGAATCGCATTTCAGTATATGGCACCGGCTGTGTTTGAGGATAGACAGCTTGCATATGTACAAAAGCACTTGAGAATCCTGTCTGCGTTTTATGGGGTTTTGGAACCAATGGATGGGGTGACACCGTACCGGTTAGAAATGCAGGCAAAGGTCGGGATAGGAGATGCAAAAAATCTGTATGATTACTGGGGGGAGAGATTATATCGTTCAGTGATTGATGACAGCAGGGTTATCATTAATCTGGCATCAAAAGAATACTCAAAGTGCATAGAAAAGTATCTGACACCTAAGGATACCTATATTACGGTCTCCTTTTGTGAGTTATCGGGAAATAAACTGGTAACGAAAGGGACATATGCCAAAATGGCCCGAGGGGAAATGGTTCGGTTCATGGCAGAAAGAGAAATTGAGAATCCTGCAGAGATACAAAAATTTGACAGACTTGGATATACTTTCAGAAGAGATTTGTCATCTGAATCGGAATATGTATTTGAACGAAAATGAACAGACTAAAAATATTATTGTGATGTTTGCGGATGGGAGTATGATGAAGACCGATATGTGAGAATATTAAAATTAAAAAATAGCAATTTGCACAATTTATTCACTATCTCATGGAAAAAATCAGTGCTTTTGCGAAGTTGCACAAAACTAACTGTATATGATATTATAGCAAAGCGATACGCAGTGCGAGAGGCATGGTAAGTCTGATCAAAGCTGCGTATTTATTTTACTATTTGGTTAGTGATGGCTAACCTAGAAAAGAAAGGAGTTGATTTTATCAAGTCGCATCGATCAACCATTGTCCTGCTTACGATACTGTTTCTCTTGTCCTGTTGCTCCTTATTTGTAGGAGTCATCGATATTATGCCTGCAGATCTTTTTAATGGAGATCCGGAGCAAATGGGGATCTTCCTCATCTCCAGGCTGCCCCGGCTTCTGGCAATTTTGTGTACAGCTATAGGAATGAGTGTGGCGGGGCTGATCATGCAGCAATTGTGCAGCAACAAATTTATTTCTCCCACAACCGGTGCAACGATCTCCTCTGCCCAGCTTGGCATTTTGCTTGCGCTGTTGTTTATGCCGGCTTCCAACTTGTGGAGTCGCGCCCTTTTTGCCTTTGCTACGGCAATCTTAGGCACATGGGTTTTTGTCTGGTTCATCCAGAGGATCCGGTTCAAGGATCTTGTTATGGTTCCGCTGGTGGGTATCATGTTTGGAAATGTGATCGGCGGAATTACCAGTTATCTTGCCTATAAATATGAGATGACACAGGCGCTGTCCTCATGGCTGGTAGGGCATTTTTCACTGGTACTGAAAGGCCGCTATGAAATCGTGTGGCTGACAGTGCCACTGGTGATACTGGCATTCCTGTTTGCAAACCATTTCAATATCGTAGGTCTGGGAAGGGATTTTTCCCAAAACCTTGGAGTTCCCTATAACCTGGTTCTTTTTTCCGGCCTTACGCTCTCCGCTATGATTACCGCAATAGATTACATGAAAATTTAATAGAAAAATTAAAAATCGTCTATTGACACAACAAAAGGCTGCCTGCTACAATCTATGCGCAATTCACTTTGAATAGAAGGAGGTAAAGATAGATGATGAAACGTAAATTGATTTTAACCGGCGCAGCACTGTCCCTGGCAGTGGCTATGACCGGATGTGGCGGTAAACCAGTGATAAATCAGCAGCCAAGCAGCCAGGCACAGCTGATCAGCATGGAAGCAGCTCAGGAGGTAGCGTTAAAGGCAGCAAATATTGCTGCGGAGGATGCAGCAATTTCAGCGACGACCCTGAATGAAGTAGCAGGGACGTCCTGCTATAAGGTTGAGTTTACTTCGGGCGATTATGCTTATGCCTACACTGTAAATGCAGAAACGGGTGCAGTCATGGAAATGAGCAGCCGGGAGAAGAATGCGGTAGATACCCAGGCACAGACGGAGGCGACAGTCCCCGCTGCCGATTCTGCCACAACGCAGAGTTCTGCCGCAGCTACCGCGCAGACGGTAACCGGCACAGTGGATGAGGAAATGGCACAGAAGATAGCTCTTGAGCATGCCGGAGTGAAGGCAACGGATGCAACGATCACCAAGTCAAAGCTGGACTATGAAGGCAGACGCCAGGTATATGAAATTGAATGGTACGCAGGCGGTAAGAAGTACGACTATGAAATAGCCGTGGATACCGGTGAGATTTTAAGTTCCGCATACGATGAAAAAACATCCGGATGGAGTGTCAGCAATAGCAGTAACGTTACTGTCAGTGAGGCAGATGCAAAGCAGACGGCACTTGGCCGTGTAAGCGGTGCAACACAAAAGGACATCTACGAATGGAAATTCGATTATGATGATGGATGTCCGGAATACGAAGGCAAGATCATCTATGGCGGAACGGAATATGACTTTACGATCGATGCATCCAGTGGAGCTGTCATAGAGTGGGAGGCTGAGAGCGTCCGTTAGTTATGCTCATAAAAAAGTAAGGGGTTGTATTCCCGGTAATATGTGAAAGCGTCTAGGTCATTCCATCGGATATGGAAAGCAAGAGACAGTGCACAGCCGAGACTTTTGGAAGCGATACTGTATAAAGATAACTTTAACAGAGCGTATAAGAGAGTTAAGGCAAACAAGGGAGCGCCAGAAATTGATGGCATGACCATTGAGGAGGCTCTTCCATATCTAAAGGAACATCAACAAGAGTTAACCGACCGCATTTATCGTGGAAAGTATACTCCGTCTCCAGTAAGACGAGTTGAGATTCCACTCAAAAGAGGGCTCATTGCCCTCTTTTATCAATCCTCATAGTGTCCACGGCAGGAAATAATCCACAAAAATCCATTTTCATCAATGTTGTAGACGAGTCTGTTTACATCATCAATTCTTCGGCTCCACGCTTTTCTGTGACGAAGCGGTTCCGGTTTCTCTGTCAACCGATGTGATTCATGAATCGTATAAAAATCATGGAATAAATAATATCAATATGATAGATTATAATTTGAAAAGACCCTCTTGAATCGTTTGGATCAGGTGTTTATGATAAGATGAAATAAGAACATAGCGTAGCTTATTAGGAGATCATTATGTGTGGACGGTATTATGTGGATGACGAAACAGCAGAAGAAATCGAAAAAGTAATCCGCTTGGAGAGATCCGGACCATCAAACAGCTGCAGATACACTCCCAGGAACGAAAGAACTATGCAGGTATTCCATCCATAGAGTTTGATTGTACGATTGTCATTTTAGGCAGACAGCTAGCCGCAAAGCTGATATACTATATGTCAGAGGGCAGGTGGGTGCTGAATTTTAAATAGTAAGAATGGAAGCCATACCTATGAAAATGAAAACTGAGGAAACCATAAAACTTATCAAATATGTTACCGGCTCCGTAGCTGCCGTACTGCTTGCAGCAGCCCTGCAGCTTCAGTTTGCGTATGCCGCAGGGATTATCACTCTCCTGACGATCCAGGACACGAAGAAGGAAACTGTGCGGATAACAGCGAAGCGCATGATCATATTTGTGATCATGACGATCTTGTCAGCAGTGATCTTTCCACTTGCCGGATATCACGTGTGGGCGTTCGGTATTGTACTGATCCCATATCTGTTTAGCTGCATGGCATTAGACATGAAGGAAGCGATTGCTCCTATTGCAGTGCTTTGTACACATTATGTTTCAGCTAAGAGCTGCAGTCCGTCCATGATCCTGAACGAATTCCTGATCCTGGTGATCGGAGCGGGGATAGGCACACTGTGGAATCTTTATATGCCGGATGGCAGAAGACAACTGTTGGATTATCAGAAAACCGTGGATGATAAAATCGTGTACATCTTACACAGAATGGCGATCTACATTGAACTGGAGGACAAGACGGACTATACTGGAAGCTGCTTTGATGAACTGGACGCAATGCTTGTGAATCTGAAAAAAGAGGCATTACGATATATGAATAATCATCTGATCACAGAGGATGATTACTATTACGAATATATGCAGATGCGGGCAAGACAGTGCGTGATACTGAAAAGAATATATGCAGACATCATCCGTCTGACCACTACGCCGGAGCAGGGGAAAGCACTGGCAGATTTTATACGTCAGACTGCCGATGAATTTGAAGAACAAAATAATGTGGAAACCCTGCTGTCGGAGTTAGAGAGACTGCACCGCTATTATGAACAGCAGCCGCTCCCGGTCACGAGACAGGAATTTGAAAACCGGTCCATGCTGTACCACATCCTGGAAGACATGAAAGCGTTTCTTGACATCAAAAAAGACTTTATCACAGCAAGATAATGCGAGACTTTGAACAGAGAACATAACAATATAAAAAACGAGATCAGGAGGCTATCAGAAATGACGGAAAGAGAAAAAATGTTAAGCGGAGAGTTGTATGATTCATCGGATAACGAATTGGAACAATTACGTTTGCATGCACGTAAATTAGCAAGAAGATATAATTTGACAGATGAGGATCAGCAAGAGGTGCAGACACAGATATTGCGGGAATTATTGCCGGCAACAGAGGAACTTCCGTATCTGCAGGCACCGGTCTATTTTGATTATGGATGTCATACTTACTTCGGAAAATATAGCTCTGCTAATTTTAATTTCACATGCTTAGACGTTGGTGAAATACATATAGGGGATAATGTGATGATCGGTCCTAATGTTACATTGGCAACTCCTATGCATCCATTATTGCCTGAGGAGCGTAATGTCAGGAAAAGAGAAGATGGCAGCCTTTATACTCTTGAGTATGCGAAGCCGATCAATATAAAAGATAATTGCTGGCTGGCATCCAATGTGGTTGTTTGTGGTGGTGTAACCATAGGGGAGGGATGTGTAATAGGAGCAGGAAGTGTTGTGACCAGAGATATTCCTCCCTATAGCCTGGCAGCCGGAAACCCATGCCGTGTTATTCGCAAAATAACCGAAAAAGATCATATGTAAGATAGAATTGATCAATTTTCACCAGTTTATTGCAATAGAATCACTAATATTTGGTAAAAAAAATTATATTTTTTAATAGATTTTTCCAATCAACTGTGCTATAATACGGACGTTTAAGCACATAGAAGTTGAATTGAAAATTTACAAAGGAAGGGAAAACTATCATGGAAAAGATCAAAAAGCATATAGCTAACTTAAAGGTTGCAGGAAAATTAAAATTATATCGAATGACAGTGCTTGTTATGACATTATTTTTAGTGTTGGTGGCACTGATCTCGACAGTAGTGATCCGTTCAAATATAGAGAAGATCACGGAGGTCTGGTCTCCGGCATTGGAAGATCTGCAGGAATTAGAAACAATGACTGCAAAATATAGAATCAAACAGTATCAACATCTGGTAGAATCAGATGATGCTGTTATGACCTCTTGTGAAGAAGAAATTCAGAAGCTGGAGAGTCAGATCCAGGATACCGATGCGAATCTGGAGGCAATCATGTCTGCAGACAGAGATGCTCAAGAAGGACAGGACGATTACGAAGTAGCAAACGCTGCATGGGAAGAATACAGGGCTGCTTCGGATGAAATCCTGAAGTTGAGCCGTGAAGGTAAACAGCAGGAAGCAGCGAAACTGATGATCGGAGAGGTGTATGAAGAGTATAAGGCATTTGCTGAGAAATTAACTACATTACGTGACAAGTTCCAGGTAGAATTAGACCGGGCAAAGACCATGGCCAATGTATGCACCATCATCATATTTGTCGTGATTGTGGCAGCAGGTCTTGCGATTGCTGTAGTGACAACACTGATCGGAAGGATCATTACCAATTCCATTACAGAGCCGGTAGAACAGATAGAGGCAGCAGTTGCTAGCCTGCGCAAGGGCGAACTGTCCAACGTAGAAATGCTTACCTATGAGTCTGAGGATGAGCTGGGTGGTACCATCAGGAATCTGAAAGAAGCCATGGGTATTCTGGCAGATTATGTCAGCGAGATCTCTGTGGAGGTAAAGGCAATCGCGCAGGGTGACCTGACCAAAAATGGTGATGATATTACAGATTTCCTGGGCGATTTCTCGGAATTGAAGACATCACTGCTGTATATTCTGAAACGGTTTAACAGTACCCTGACCGAGATCAGCAATCTGGCAGAACAGGTATCATCGAATTCATCCGAGGTGGAAAATGCATCAAAATCCCTGGCGGATGGTGCAACAGAGCAGGCAGGAGTCATCGAGGAACTGAATGCCACCATTGATACGGTTGTGGATATGGCTGAAGATACAGCGAAAGAAACACAGAACGCATCGGCACGTGTAAAAGCCTCTGCAAACAAAGCGAACGAAGAAAAAGAAAAGATGAACGAGCTGCTCACGGAAATGGAGCACATTACAGAAATCTCCAAGGAGATCGGTAATATTATCACAGATATCGAGGATATTGCTTCCCAGACCAACCTGTTATCCCTGAATGCTTCCATTGAAGCTGCCAGAGCAGGAGAAGCAGGAAAAGGCTTTGCGGTGGTTGCAGATCAGATCGGCAAGCTGGCAGCAGACAGTGCAAAATCTGCTGTAAATACAAGAGATCTGATCGATAAGACCTTAGTGGAAATCGAAAAGGGCAATACGATCACAAGAACAACAGCAGACGCATTCAATCAGATCATTGCAGATATGGAGTCCTTTGCAGAGATTGCACAGAGCACCATGGAGAAAGCCAACTCCCAGGCAGAGTCCTTGGAGCAGATCGGCAAGGGAATTGAACAGCTGTCAGGCGTAGTACAGGGCAATGCAGCATCCTCCGAAGAGAATACTGCGATCAGTGTTAATCTGGCAGAGGGAGCAGCCAAGATGCAAGACCGTGTGAAGATCTTTAAGCTATTCTAGTATAACAGTTTTAAATAAACTACCCCATATCACTTGCCTATTTTCCCGATAGCACAGGCTAAAAATCCTCAGCGTAGCCCGCTACGCCTACGTTTTTTATCCTGCACTCTCAGAAAAATATTCTACGTGAATGGTGTAGTTATTTAGAAACCGTTATCCTAGAAAAATGGCAGGAATAGAGTGAAGCTGTCGGAAGGAAGGTTCTTGTTGTGATTAATGATATATTTAAAGTGTTTGGAGAGCAGACAGGAGAAATCTTATTTGAGATCAT
>ENA-UOJB01001714-UOJB01001714.1-human-gut-metagenome-genome-assembly--contig:-C48-NODE-1714-length-16840-cov-18.986774_pt1 | contig 16840 bp, 19 predicted proteins | sample MGYA00242338_ERZ723885 | MGnify/ENA metagenome assembly ERZ723885
CGAGCACGAGATCGAAGAGGCCGAGCACGAGCATGAGCATCACCATCATCACGATCACGATGAACATGACGAGCACGACGAGCATGAGCATCACCACCATCACCACGACGGTGAGGAGTGCGACGATCCCGAGTGCGAGTGCCACCATCACCATCATCACCACGCCGACGACGTCTTCTCCTCCTGGGGCAAGGAGACGCCGAAGAAGTTCAGCAAGGAAGCTCTTGAGGACATGCTCCACAAGCTGGACAGCGGCGACTACGGCCACATCCTGCGTGCCAAGGGCATCGTGAACGGCGAGGACGGCTGGCTCGAATTCGACTACGTGCCCGAAGAGCATGAGGTCCGCGCGGGCCATCCCGACTATACGGGCCGTCTGTGCGTTATCGGCGCGGAGCTCAAGGAAGACGGCCTTGCAGAACTGTTTGGAGTGTAATTCATGGATATTCCTGTTTATCTGGTCGCCGGATTCCTCGATTCCGGCAAAACGAGCTTTATCAACGGCATTTTAGAGGACGGCTTCGCCCGCGAGGACAGGACGCTTCTGATCTGCTGCGAAGAGGGCGACGAAGAATACGAGAAGAAGGCGCTCGACAACGTCACCGTCGTCACGGTAGACGACGAAGAGGAGCTGACGCTCGCTTTCTGCAAGGAGCTTGAAAAGAAGCACCGCCCCAAGCAGGTGCTCATTGAGTACAACGGCATGTGGCAGATGGAAAAGCTCTACCGCGAGGTGCTGCCCGCCAACTGGGTGCTCTATCAGATCATGACGTTCGTGCAGGCGCCGACGTTCGAGCTGTTCGTCAAGAACATGGGTCAGCTCATGATGGAAAAGATCACGAACGCGGACATGATCGTCTTCAACCGCTGCGACGACAAGCTCAAAGAGAGCCTGCGCGCGCGCAATCTGCGCATGGTCAACCGCCGCGCGGACATCTACCTTGAGGACAACGACGGCAACAGCGAGGACTACCTGACCGGCGACGAGTGCCCGTTCGACATGACGCCCGACCTTATCGATATTCCCGACGACGACTACGGCGTGTGGTACGTCGACGCGATGGACCATCCCGACCGCTGGGATGGCAAAAAGGTCCACATGAAGCTCATCATGTGCCACTCGAAGAAGTTTCCGGGCATCCACTGCCCCGGCCGCTTCGTGATGACCTGCTGCGAAAACGACATTCAGTTCGTCGGCATCGTCGCCAAGGGCGACAGCCTGAAGGCCTACAAGAATCGCGACTGGGTCGATATCACTGCCACGGTCAAAAAGGAGCACCTCGACGCCTACGAGGGCGAGGGCCCCGTGCTGTACGTCGAGCGCATCACCACCACGTCGAAGCCCGCGCAGGAAGTCGTGTCGTTCTGACGACGCGATTTGCGGAGGTAAGGTAAATCAGCAGCGCGTGCAGCGCTGCGGAGTTTTCTCCTGCTAACCCGCAGGGGAGAGCGAATAAAGGGGACATTCTCTTCTCGAAGAGAATGTCCCCTTTTGAATCCCAAGGGAAGGATGAGGGGGAACCCTCTCGCCCCCCGACATTGCGGTTTTGAGGCTTGAAGAGCTGCTCAGCCTGCGGAATCGGGTACCTGCCGGGTGATGGTTCTAAACGATTTGACTTTTTTCTATCTTCGCTATCGCTCCCTGATCTGAATGCAGTCTTGGTAGAATCCCCTGCCGTCGCTAGATTTTGCCAACCTTGCTGTCCCCCAAAGCGGCATCGCTGCGCTCGCCGCACTTTTAAGTCATCGTATATTTTTTACGATGGCCATGTGGTCATATCCGCGGCGCGCCGCTCGTGCTGTGCGCCTTGCCGTCACCAAGCTTTACACGCAGCGGCGGCAGTTCGATGCCGAGCATCAGCTTGACGAGCCAGGCAAAAAACAGCAGCACTAAAATTGGGATCAGGCACGATGTGACGAGCATGACGGCGAGGGCCTCGATAAAGCGGTTCAGGACCGTTTTGAGCTGCTCGACCGCGGCGGTCGCCGCTCCGGTGATGCCCTCAGTCACCTTGGAAAAGAGGCCGGAAAGGCCGCTTTTTTCGCTCTCGTCCGCCTCGCCCGAGGTGGCGGACTGGATATCCTCGGTCGTCTGCTCGGCGTTTGCGATGGTCTCTTCGATCGAGGCGCAGTATGTGTCCTCGATCATGCTCGAGACTTTGACACCCGCGGGAATGGCAAACGCGATGGCGAGCGCGAAGAGCAGCAAATGCCACGCGAGCTTCCCCAGCGCGGCGCGCAGCTTTTCGGAAAAGAGCGCAGCGATGCCAAGCGCGCAGGCTGCGGGGATCAGGATCGTGAACGACACGTAGGATGTGATCGTCAGCAGATACTTTTCCAGAAAGATGGCACAGAGCACGATGAGGAAATAGCCGCTCAGGTCGGCGAGCTTTTCGGCGATGGGCGTCGCGGTGTCGCCCGGCAGGAGCGTGATGGCCGCGGACGCGGCGGTCGACGCCGCCGTCAGCTCAAGCACCGTCTCCTGCTTTTCCTCGAGCGCGTCGATGGACGCTTGATGGTACGCGGGGTCGGACGCTCTCTTCCCTACCGCGAAGATGGAAAGGAGCGCCGCCAGAACGAGAAGCGCCGCGAGCGCGGCCTTCTTAGTTGTCACTGAATGCATAGTTGCCTCCAAAAAACGGGATGGTTCTATCATACCGAAACGGCGGAAGATGTCAAGAAAGCGCGGTTGCGGTCGCATCGCCGCGCGCGGTTTCTATCCTCCTCATCGCGTCAAAAACATAGAGAATCAGCATGAAAACGCCAATATTTCGTTAATTTCTTTCAGATTTTTCCAAATTTTATATCACTTTTCCGAATTCTGTCTTGTCACCTGCCTTGTTTCTACGGAAAGTACGCGATAGAATACAGATACGACAGGATCAGCTGAGTTCTTTTCATTGATTCTGTCAAAGCGGAAGTTTTTTCTTCCCCGTTTCCGGCGCGAAAGCGCCTGTACTGATCTGACAAGCAAATCAAGCAATGTTTGGCAAACCTGCTGAAAAGCAGGGACGCAAAGCCAGAGGGGGCTAAGGCCGCCATGTGCGGTTATGACAGCCGGTTGCAAATCATTCGGAAGGGCATCGCCCTTCCTGCACCGCCCGGCCCTCTCTGAAAGCAAGGTACAGGCGGGAAACCTTTTTTGCCGAAAAGAGGGGGATGAACATGCGACAAACATTTTATGAGTTCTGCATGCTGCATGAAAGGACAAACTTACTGAAACAATGGGACGAATCGCGCAATTTTCCGCTCACGCCGGACACCGTTTCCTACGGCAGCAAGAAAAAAGTCCGGTGGACGTGTGAAAACGGCCATTCGTGGCAGACGACGGTGCATGTGCGCTCCGAGGGGAGCGGCTGTCCGTACTGCGCAGGGCGAAAGGTCCTGCCCGGCTTCAACGATCTTGGCACACTCTATCCCGATGTCGCCGCGCAGTGGGACCGCGAGAAAAACGGCCCGCTTTCGCCGCGCGACGTCTCCACGGGCTCGAAGATCCTCATCTGATGGCGCTGTCCGGAGGGGCACTCGTGGCAGTCGCCCGTCGCCTCACGCACGGCGTGGGGGCACGGATGTCCCGTGTGCGCGGGCAAGACGATCGTCACGGGCGAAAATGACCTTGCCCACCTCCAGCCCGAGATCGCCGCACAGTGGGATAAGCGCAAAAACGGGTGCCTGAAGCCCAGCGATGTCGCCGTCAGTTCCAACCGTCCCGCTTGGTGGCGCTGCGAGCTGGGGCATTCCTACCGCGCCACGGTCTCGTCGTGCACGCAGCGCAAGACCGGATGTCCCTATTGCGCGGGACGCAAGGTGCTCAAAGGCTTCAACGATTTGGAAACGCTCTGTCCCGGCGTTGCCGCACAGTGGCACCCGTCGCTCAACGGCGCGCTGACACCGGAGATGGTCACGCCCGGCAGCAATAATAAGGTCTGGTGGCAGTGCTCCATGGGACACGTGTGGAAATCCGTCATCTATCCGCGCACCGGCGCGCAGCAGTGCGGCTGCCCCGTCTGCGCCGGAAAGGTGAGCACAACACACGCGCGGCGTTACGCCCAGCTCGACGAAATTCGCACCTTTACCGAGCTGTGACAAGACCAATTCTATAAAAACGATCAAGGCCGCGGAAAGCATATCGCTTTCCGCGGCCTTACTTTTTGCCTGATTTGGACGCACTGTCAGCACTATGTTTAGTGCTGACGCGTTTTCTTTCCCGCTTTCGCCAAAAAGCAGCGCCCCTCTCTATTGCGGCGAGGGGCGGTACAATCTGTTCAATGAGTCAACTTGTTGCTGCGGGCAAAACAAATGATTGTTATATGTGGACACTTGCGTCTGATTTTTCCCTGTGCTATAATGCAGTTACTTTAATCGGATAAATTACCTGTAAAGGAGAATCATCATGGATTATATGGCTCTTTCCGCTGCCGAGTGGCAGCAGGAATACGACAAGGTGTCCGCCGAATACGAGAGCTGGAAGGCCAAGGGCCTCAAACTCAACATGGCGCGCGGCAAGCCGAGCAAGCAGCAGCTCGACCTTGTCAGCGGCATCCTGACCGCGCTGACAAGCGCCGAGGAGTGCGTGGACAGCGGCGTGGACGCCCGCAACTACGGCGAGCTCAAGGGTCTTGAGAGCGCGCGTAAGCTGTTCGCCGATATCCTCGGCTGCAAGACCTCTCAGGTCTTCGCCGGCGGCAATTCGAGCCTCCAGCTCATGTACGACACGGTCTCCAAGGCCTACACCCACGGCCTGCTGCACAGCGAAAAGCCGTGGTGCAAGGAAGAGAGCGTCAAATGGCTCTGCCCCGCGCCGGGCTATGACCGCCACTTCAAGGTGACCGAGAACTTCGGCTTTGAGCTCATCACCATCCCGATGACCGAAAACGGCCCCGACATGGACATTGTCGAAAACCTCATCAAGGACCCGAGCGTCAAGGGCATGTGGAACGTGCCGAAGTACTCGAACCCCGACGGCATCATCTACTCCGACAAGACCATCGAGCGCATCGCAAAGATGAAGCCTGCCGCGCCGGACTTCCTGCTGATGTGGGACAACGCCTACTGCATCCACGAGTTCGACGGCGAGTTCGTCCCGTTCAAGGATATTCTGAGCGAGTGCGAGAAGTACGGCAACGCCGACATGGTTTTCGAGTTCGCTTCCACGAGCAAGGTGACACTCCCCGGCGCGGGCATTGCGTGCTTTGCGTGCAGCGAGGCCAACATGGATTACATGTGCAAGCTCATCGGCATTCAGGCCATCAGCTTCGACAAGATGAACCAGCTGCGCCACGTAAAGTTCCTGCAAAACAAGGAGCACACGCTCGCGCTAATGAAGGAGCACGCCAAGATCTTAAAGCCGAAGTTCGACATGGTCGTCGAAACGCTCGAGCGCGAGATCAAGCCGCTCGGCATTGCGAGCTGGCACACGCCCAAGGGCGGCTACTTTGTCTCCGTGAACACGGCCCCCAGCCTTGCCAAGCGCACGCTTGCACTCTGCAAGGAAGCGGGCGTTGTGATGACGAGCGCGGGCGCGACCTATCCGTATGGACACGACCCTCTTGACAGCAACATCCGCGTCGCCCCGTCGCTGCCGCCGGTCGAGGAGCTTGAGCAGGCGATGGCCGTCTTCTGCTGCTGCCTCAAGCTTGCCGCGCTGGAGAAGAGCAAGAAGTAATGCATATTTGCATCAAAAAAGCGGGCCGCATTGCGGTCCGCTTTTTCTCATTTCGATTCAGTTCTTTGCTTTCTTCTCTTCCCGTCTCAAGCGCCATACGGCGAGTGAACGCACCAGAAGAACATTGATGAGCGCAAGGCGCGCGTAGCTGTAGACGACATTCAGAAGGAAGTACGGCGAAATGTTGCTGTAATTGCCGAGATCGTCGAGCAGCAGCGGCATAACGCCGTAGCTCATCAGAAGCGGCAGCACAACGAGCGTCGCGAGCCAACCGGCAATGAGCCATGTGCCCTCTTTTTTCGTCGCGGGCAGCCTGAGCGTTCGGTAGGAGCGCGCCGTGCAGACGATCATCACAAGCATGCCGAGGAGCTGCACCCACGAGATGGCAAGGCGCGCATAGTTCATCTGCGCCGTCCAGAGGTGCGTCATAAAGACAGTCGTCCACGAAAGGCCGGTCGCAAAGCGGAGGTAGAGATCAATACAGAGATAGGCCGCCCAGCCGCACCACAGGCCCGTGCGATGCTTCACCGTAAAGCAGATGATGCCGCAGAGGAAAAACGGCAGTCCGTAAATCAGCCCCGCCAGCAGATCGCCGGCGAGTATCAGGCAGGTGAGCAGAAGAACCGCGCCGACACACATTAAAATCGTACCCGCAATGGTGTGACGCTTTTCCTGCTCGGACGAAGTCTGCGGCGTGAAAGAGGCGGGTACTGCCTGTGCCGCGGGCGCGGCTGTTTCCGCCTTCGGCGCGTCCTCGCCGCGCACCAGCTCGTCAAGCGTCACACCGAAGAGCTCGGAGAGCTTTAATAGCTTGTCAAGCTCGGGGATGGAGGCGTCGGTCTCCCATTTGGATACGCTCTGGCGCGAGATGTCCAGCGCGTCGGCAAGGTCGCCCTGCGACCAGTTTTTCTGTGTGCGCAGGCGCACGATGTTCTCTCCAAGTGTCATGTGATGGGGTTCTCCTTTGCAGATTTTCTGCGTTCAGCTTATCAAAAGGCGCGCAAAAAGTCCACCAAGCGGGGTTGAAAAGTTAGCAACCAGCGGTTGCGGCGCAAAAAAAGAGGCCTTCAGCGCGGCCAGCGCAGTCCCTTCGGCAGGCCAAGAATATAGTCAGCGCTGACATTGTAATAAGCGCATAATGTTTGCAGGTGATGCAGCGGCAGCTCGTTGATCCCTTTTTCGTAGCGGTAATAAACCTGCTGCGTTGTTCCGATGACAGCGGCAACCTGCGCCTGTGTCAGATCATGATCCTCTCTCAGCTCGCGCAGAATATCCCAATAGGCCTTCATTTTGCCTCTCCCCCTCGTAGTTTTGGATGGGGAGTATTATTCCATACATCAGAAATAGTGTATTGACGATACATCACTTATGATGTAAAATGAAATCAGAAGGACGGATCAGCGTCTCAAACTCAAGAGATGGAGGAATATCTTCATGAGGAAACTGACCTGGCTATTAGGGGCAATGCTGCTTTTGCTCAGTCTGACCGGCTGCGGAAACAAAGTGGACAGCGAAAGCATCCGCAGCTATCTGGAAAGCTCTTACTACAACGAAAGTGATGCGTCTGTGGATGAGATCAAGGATATTTCTCAAGAACAGGGAAATAATGACAAGGAATTCATCGTAAGCTGTACGGTAAAGGCGAGCAACCGCTACGCCGTACAGACGGCCAACTGGGTCATAACCTTTGAGCGGTTTGAGAACAGTTGGGTCGGCACCGGGCGTGAAATGACGTATTATGAGACGGAACTGCAAAACGGGATGTCGGAAGAGGAGATGAAAGACCTTGTTGATCTCGAGGGGCTTTACTGGCAAAAGGAATTTGAAAGCTGGCTGACCTACGACGTCAGCGACTGGTACTGTACAGCGGATCTTGAAAACGGAGAATGCGAGGTCAGCTATCTTCTGACAACAGACTACGGCGGCTTTCAGTTTTTTCGGGTGTATCGAACGACCGCTGAATGGAATGACCGTTCAATGCAATGGTTCCGAAAGGAATCCAACGAGTATGCAACGAGCGGAGAGGTGGTCGTAACGCTCGACATAACGGGTCACTATGATTTCTATATCAATGGCAAGCAGCACTACACTTTTGATATTGAGAAGGATTCGGGTCAATATTACATGCGGAATTTTACCTACTATAACAGGCCCTACTCCACTGATCGTCTTGAGGCTTCCTTTGAAGAAAAGCAGCTGTCATTTGATTGGCCGGAATATTCCGTAACTGTGCCCTATTGGGTAGGCGTTTATGATGAAAATATCAAGCTGGAGATCATGAACGGGAGCCTGTATTTCAGCCGGGAGTTGATCTCACCGGTATCATGATTGCCTGATTCAGGCGGAAAAGGAGAAGAAATATGAACATCAAATTCAAGCGCTTCCTTCGCATGGCGCTGTGTCTGCTGCTGTGCGCAGTATTTTTTACCGGCGGCGTATTCGCGGCAGGAAAACTGCAAAAACGGACGATCACAGTCTATTCCGGTGTGGACATTTACGTTGATGACGCAAGGCTTGACGCCAGAGACGCCAACGGAAATCCGGTCGAAGTATTTATTTACAACGGAACGACCTATCTTCCCGTGCGCGCTGTTGGCGAGGCGGTCGGCAAGGCGGTGCAGTGGGAAGCAAAGACCAGTTCAGTCTATATCGGCCAGCATAAGAGCGACAAGCCCGCCGTCTGGCTGGACGAATTTGATTACTTCTCTTCGACTAATCATGCGCTGGAGAAATATTCGCGTGACATCTCCGATAACCTAGGGACTGCATATGAGCATGTGCTCTATCAAAAGGTCGCAGGATACGGCTATGCCAGCACCGGAGACACGGTGTATCAGCTTAACGGACAGTACAGCGCACTGAGCGGAACGTTTTTCCAGTCTTACCGTTACAGGGACGACAAGTCGGAAAAGGAACTGAAAATTTATGGTGACGGCGAACTACTGTATTCAGCCAAAATGTCAGGCGGCATTCGTCCGGTCGACTTCTATGTGGATCTCACCGGCGTGCTGGAGCTGAAGATCTGCTACAATGAGTGGGGCGGAGCGTCTGTCAAGGCCGCTCTCGGCAATTGCGGCCTGTGGGCCTGAACAGCAAAAAGAGGGAGCACTGCAAATGCAGTGCTCCCTCTTTTTGAGTTTACATTTCGTAGTCTACGGCCACGCGGTCGGCGCGGATGGACTTGCAGATATCGCTCACGGCGACATGGCGGGGATCGACCTTGTAGGCGTTCAGGTCATCCATCGTCTCAAACTCGGAGACGAGCACGGCGTCGTAGTTGTCCTTGCCGATGTTGCGCGCGACCTCGCTCTTTTTGAGCTGCGGGATCACACCGTCGAGCGCGGCGAGCTTCGTCAGAAACTCGTTGGCTTTTTCCTCAGTGCCCTCGCGGAACTTCCACATTACGATATGACGGATCATAGGTATTTTCTCCTTTTTATCTGGCATTATAGGCCTCGATGGCCTTCTTGAGAATTTCCATGGCGCGCTCGAGCTTGTCGCTTTCGATGACGTAAGCCATGCGGACTTCATTTTTGCCCTTCCCGGGCGTCGCGTACATCGAGCCTCCCGGGGCCATCATCACGGTCTCGCCGTTGTCGCTGAATTCCTCGAGCAGCCATTGCTGGAACTTGTCGGCATCGTCGACCGGCAGCGCGGCCATCACGTAGAACGCACCACCCGGCACGTCGAACACCACGCCGGGGATCTCGCCGAGCTTGCGGCAGAGCGTGTCGCGGCGCTTCTTATACTCGTCGCGCACGGCGGCAAAATACTCGGGGCCGACGGTGTAGAGCGCGGCAGACGCGATCTGGTCGAGCGTCGCGACCGAAAGTCTTGCTTGGCAGTATTTCATCGCGTGGTTCATGAACTCCTTATTCTTGGAGATCAGGCAGCCGATACGCGCGCCGCAGGCGGAAAAGCGCTTGGAGACCGTGTCGATGACGATGATGTTGTCACCCGCCCTGTCGGCAAACTCGCCAAACGACTGGAGCTTCTCCCCGCCGTAGACGAATTCGCGGTACGCCTCGTCGCCGATGAGGAAGAGGTCGTGCTTCTGAGCGACATCGACGAGCATCTCCATCTCCTTGTGGCTCAGCACAACGCCGGTCGGGTTGCCGGGATTCGTGACCATGATGGCGCGCGTGTGCTCGTTGATGAGAGATTCGATCTTCTCGCGCTCAGCGTAGCGATACCCCTCCTCCGGGCAGGTCGGGATCGGGCGAATCGATGCACCGCAGGTGCGGGTCATCGTGTTGTAGTTCGGGTAGAACGGCTCGGGAATGAGAATTTCGTCGCCGTCGTCAAGAATGCACTGCAGCGCGATCTGAAGCGCTTCGCTGCCGCCGGCGGTGACGTAGATCTCGCTCTTGTCGAAGTGCATGTCGAGCTTGTCGTAGTAGTTCTGGATCGCGTCGATCAGCTCGGGGATGCCGGGCGAGGGCGCGTAGGCCAGCACCGGCTGCTCGAAGTGACGGACCGCCTCGAAAAACGCAGGAGGAGTCTGTACGTCGGGCTGGCCGATGTTGAGGTGATAGATGTTGACGCCGCGTGCCTTTGCCGCCACCGCGTACGGGTGGAACTTGCGCATCGGAGACAGGCCGCATTTTTCAACTTTGCTGGAAAATTTCATGTTGTGCTCCTCCTTTTTTATTATGATGACCGCCGGTCATCCGCCGGTCATATTCAATACACGTATGATATCTGTCCAATGCTGGTTATATAGTATAACGGCTGCACTTTTCAAAGACAACTAAAATTTTGTCGGTAAACTGCATAAAATATCAGGCCATATCGTCAGCGTTTACAGCTTCTCCACATCGCTCTCGCCATATATAGTGATACCGTGTGCCTTGAGCGCCTCCGCTGTCACGCCGTCGCCCTCGGTCAGGCGGTGGGAAAAAGTTCCGTCGTAAATCTGCCCGCAGCCGCAGCTCGGGCTCTTTTCCTTGAGCACGGCAGCCTCGCAGCCGTTTTGCTGGCACAGCGCGAGAGCTGCCTCCGCACCGCGGCGGTACGCCTCTGTCACATCGCGGCCACCCGCTGTGACGACACGCTCGCCCCGCCGTTCACTGGGCACACGCGGCGTCGTGAGACCGCCGAGCTGTTCGGGGCAGACAGGAACAATTTCATATTTTCCCACCAACGCCTGCACGCGCGCGTCCGCTTTACTTTTTCCGTCGTAGCGGCAGGGCGTGCCGAGAAGGCAGGCCGACACGAGCAGCTTATCCATGCCGCACCTCCAACGCTTTCCCGTTGAGCTTCGCCTCCGCGAGCGTTTCACCCTCGTAACGCAGCTTGAGCGAGAAAAACGGTACGTTTTCGTCGAGCAGGCGCAAAAAGATCTTGTCGCCCTCCCACGCGGGCAGCGCCAGCAGATCTTTCTTTTTGATCCACGCAAGCTCACCCTCATCGCAGTCCTTGAGCGTTCCCTCAAAGCCGTCGGCAGTGAAAAGGTGCATGTACTCGCTCTCCCACTTGTCCGACACGAATGTCACGATGCCGCGATAGCGGTAAGAGGTCAGGGCGAGGCCGGTCTCCTCCTTCGTTTCGCGCAGAGCGCACTCCTCCGGGCTCTCGCCCTCTTCAAACTTGCCGCCGATGCCGATCCACTTGTCGCGATTGCAGTCGTTCTCCTTTTTCGTGCGGTGCAGCATCAGGTATTCGCCGCCGCATTCGATATAAATGAGCGTCGTGTTCACGGCGCGATAGATGCTACTGCTCATGATACTCCCTCCCCAAAGGGTCTTTTTGTCAGTATAAAAGATGGCGGCAAAAATTGCAAGTGAAGGCGCCGTTCAGAAAATCGCGCATTTTTCGAATTTGTGCTTGACTTTGCTGTGATTTTTGGTATAATCATTTTTGCTGTCGAGCGCACCGATACGCAGCAGTATCGAAGCGGTCATAACGAGCACGACTGGAAATCGTGTGTAGGTCAAAAGCCTACCGAGAGTTCGAATCTCTCCTGCTGCGCCATTAGCCTGAACCTTTAGTTTCTAAGGGTTCAGGCCTTTTTCTTTATGTTCTTGGGTAATCATTGCGACCTCTCCAAAAGCATTGAAAAAGGGCCTAATCGTGTATCTGCTTTTTCGAATCTTTTCTTGCGAATCGTGTATCGAGTATGCTAAACTGATTAGGGGGTAATGATTATGGCTAAACGAGAAAGGCTTACCACAGCGAAGAAAACCGCAAGCAGAGAGGACAAGTTAAGACGTTTAGGAAATAACTACCGCGAATACACAGGGGCAGAAGTCTCCGTTCAACACGCTTACCTAAAGTTCAAAATCAGCCAAGAGGAACGGGGCAACAGTCCGCAGACATTGGCTTTCTATGACCGCTTCTATAAGAAGTTCGTTAGCTTCATCAACGAAAGCTTTAATGACACACCTGAAAATTGTCCCATAGACATTATGACGCAGGACGGCTTTCAGCTTTTCTTTATGAAGAGCCTAGGCGATGTGAGCCAACAGACAGTTAATTCTTACTTACGGGGCTATAGAGCTTTTGGAAATTTCTGCGAAGAAATCGGTCTGCTTGATGGTTTCAAATGTCCTATCAAGGAAGTAGAACCGCCGATGAAACCGGTCTACACCGATAAGGAATTGAAAAAGCTCCTTATCAAGCCTGATATTAGAGATTTTACGGACTTTAGAGACTTCACTATAATCAATTTGCTTTTATCTACAGGTGCTAGATCAAATACCCTCTTAAATATCCGACTGAAAGATGTAGACCTAGAGAACGGTTATATCATTTTCAATACGACAAAGGCCCACAAGGTTGTTAGTGTAGGTCTACAAAAGAAGTGTAAAGATACCCTTGCTGAATATATCTCCTATTGGAGAACAGGTGGGGACATTGAACCAACAGACTTTCTATTTTGTAATATCTATGGTGAGCAGTTGACAAGGGGCGGGCTTTCTACGACTATTGCACGTTATAACCAACATAGGGGCGTAGAGAAAACAAGCATACACCTGTTTCGTCATACATTCGCAAAGAATTGGATAACAAGCGGGGGCGATATTATCTCCCTAGCCAAAGTATTGACACATAGCGATCTGGATATGGTAAAGCATTATTCTAATCTCTACGGTGGAGATGTAAAGGCAGAGATAGAGGAACATTCTACGCTATCAAAGTTGAGAACATCTAGCGGACAAACTATAACAACAAAAAGGAACAACACATAGAGAGATATAAGAAAGGGATAAGGCATAGAGCCTTATCCCTTTCTCTAATTAGAGGTCAAGAATAGAATCAATAAAGGACTTATTCTTCTCTTTCTTTGCGTTGAGCTGGGGATAGAAACGGTCAGTAAAAAACTTACGAACCTTTGGAACATCAATGTCCGTGTAAGGCTGTCCGTTCAGCTTGTTGATATACTCTTTATGATTGTTGACATCGGCAACAATCTTTTTGAACCACGCCTTATCTTCTTCGGTAGCAACCTGACGCATATATGCGAGCATAAAGGGTTTGGTAATTTCGGTCTTGCTTGTGGGCGTATCAGTTATGGGATTAAGAGTTTTCTTTGCGGACGCCATAATAAATACCTCTTTCTTTGTTTTATTATTGGGGAACGCTGTCTTTAGTATAGTCTTATAGGGGTTTACTGTCAACATAGAAAAGTATTGCTTTTGGGTATACCCTAACGACATATCTAAACGCGCTCTATAAATGTGTCATTTAAGTTACAAAATAGCTATTGACATATTTCAAAATATATGATATTCTATTGACATACAAAGGAGATAGAAACCAAAGATAGAGATAAGATATTGTGATTGAAAGGAATGTGCTAGAAATGAAGTTAGGCTATATCCGTGTTTCGACTGTAGAGCAGAACGAAGAACGACAGACTAGAGCATTGTTAGAGAAAGGCGTAGAGAAAGAGAATCTATTTATAGATAAGCAGAGCGGAAAGAACGCAGAGAGAGCACAGTTAAAAGCCTTACTTGCCTTTTGCCGTAAAGGTGATGTAGTAATTACAGAAAGCATCAGCCGTATCGCTAGAAATACCAAAGACCTTTTAACAATCATCGAACAACTTACCAACAAAGGCGTGGACTTTATCAGCCTGAAAGAAAGCATTGACACATCTACCCCACAAGGGAAGTTTATGCTGACCGTGTTCGGAGCTATGGCAGAGTTGGAGCGCGAGAGTATTCTAGAGCGCCAGAGAGAGGGCATAGCAATCGCAAAGGAGCAGGGGCTATATCAGGGACGGCAGAAAATGAAGATCGATAGAGAACGCTTTGAAGCCGTTGTAAAGGAATGGAGAGCAGATCAGATAACGGCAGTCGAAGCAATGAAGCAGTTAGATATTAAGCCAAACACTTTCTATCGGAGAGTAAAGGAATGGGGGCTGTAATAGCCCCCATTCTTTTATTTCTTTTCGTATAACACTTCGAGTCCTCTATCAGGGTGATACGTCCAGCTTACACGGAATTTTTTGTTTTCCTCGCTCTGCTGTCCCATCAAAGCAGACGTACTCATCATTCTTTTATATACTGAATCAGGGAATCCGCACTTTCCATTCATAAATTGAATTCCACTAAGCGAATCACTTGCCTTTTTTTCGTGAAGTATTTCTGCCATGGGATCACTGTAATCACCATCGTATGGGTCTGTATCTATAGCCAACCAACTACCGTCGCTTCCTCTAGTGTTGTCAGCATATGGATACTCCTCTAACATTTCAGATACCGCCTTAGCAAAGAAATTTCCCCGAGTAAAGAGAGAAATTAAAATGACAGCTATAAGCAATATTACACCGCCGATTATTATTAACTTTTTCTTTTTTCCTTTGCTTGTTTTCGGTGTAGAAGAGTTTTCTGTCGTTTTAGTTTCTTGGTCTTCTTCATTTGCTATTGTCTCGCTTTGGGGAATGTCTTTTAATTCAATGTTATCAAGTTCTTCCATAATGCTATTTCCTTCCTCTCATTTTTAATACTATTAGTTTAACAAACAAAATGACTTGTGTCAATAGCGCAACGATGTTTTAACAAGGTTTATCACTACTGATTGTCTCCCTAAAATATTGTAGAGGTGATTAGTATGCGAAAAGAGTATAAAAACCTTTACGAAAAATTTGGTCTGAATGTAGTCTACTATCGCAAGCGAAAGAAGCTCACACAGCTACAGCTTGCCGAGTTGGTAGACATAGATCGAAGCCACATAAGCGCGATAGAGTTAGGAAATGTAGGCGTTTCTTTTGATGTAATATTTAGGCTATGTGAAGTCCTAGACGTAAGTCCCAAAGACTTGTTTGACTTTAGGGATTAACCGAAGTAGGAATAAAATTGATACTTCGTGAGAGCAATTTCCACCTAAAAGCAGGGGATAGGGTGAATAATCAGAAACTCCCGTAATACTCCCCCCCATTCGCCTATCAATCACCCTAGGACAAAACTATTAAAAGTATAAGAAAAGATTTTCATATACAATAGCGGTAATCTATTGGTATCGAATAAGGAATGTCCCGCCGACAGCGACAATTCGCAGGCGGGACATTCTTTTTCGCGGTGCTACTATAGATTTTCGTAGTAAGGATAGAAAGGAAGATTTAGATGAATGATATTTTAAGGAAAGAATGTAAACTTCTAAGGGCATTGTAGAACATCAGCTATAAGGAAATAGCTGAATATCTAGAAGTATCATAGGATAGTTTTTACTGTTGGATAAAAGGATATTTTAACCTAGGGGAAAAGAAGTAGAAACGCCTATAGGAAATCATAGAAAACTTAAAGGAGACATAAGGAATGGAAGATACCAATAACTATTATCCGCTCCAATAGCTAGGCTATAAAGAGGACTATGCTATTACATTGTAGGGAGAAATCGTGGAAACAGCAAATAAACAGCCTATACGGAAAGGCAAGGGCGAGAGGTATAAACTCACTACCGCCGACGGAAAAAGCGTATACAGAGCAATTAAACCGCTTTATCGGCGTGCTTTTGGCAAGGAGTATTCGCTAGACCTCATTGAAGATTTAGATGGTGAGGAATGGAAGCCTATCGACCGCCGAGGAAAGTATTACATCAGCAACCGAGGGAGAGTTAAGAGCTTCTAGGGAAAGCGAACACGGCTATTAAAGCCTTATTCAAATCAGCGAGGATATTTAAGAGTAGACATTAGGGACGGACACCGCCGAACCTATCTAGTCCATCAGCTTGTGGCATTGTCATTTATCCCTAATGACAATCCAATAGAGAAAGACACCGTAGATCACATAGATATGGATAAGACAAACAACCGCGTTGAAAACTTGCGTTGGCTGTCTCGCGCGGATAATGCTAGAGCTTACTAGAAGCAAAGGAAAGAGGTATCCGCCGATGAATGAAACAAATCCTAATCAAAAAACCGTGCGCGTAGAGAAAGAACGATGCGATAAGAATAACCTTTACGCTATGTATAACCTCTAGGCTCTATCGTCGGCTATGCTTGATCTAAAGGGAGAAACGTTCAAGTTGTGGTGTTATCTGAATAAGAACCAAAACGGCTATACCTTTGCTTTAAGTAAGGTCGACGCGCTCAAATGGGGTATAGGCAGTAAAAGCTCATACGATAGAGCCGTTGCGGAATTGGTCTAGAAAGGCTACCTTGTAAACACCTAGGGGAATAGCTATAACTTCTATGAACACCCTAGGCGCGAGGAAATGATTATAACAGTAAACAAAGATGGAGCTTTCACCTTTTAACCATAATGAGTATAGCTATATCCATTTTGGATATAGCTATACTTTCTTTGAATAGAGAAATACTACAGAATATTACATAAATAATACAATGAAAGGATTTTTAAGATGTTTTCAAAAGAATAGGTTGAGTATTTACACAATACGGGTAAAATGCCAGATTGGGCTTACTACCAATAGAACGGAAACGGTATAACGGAAAACTACAGAGAGCAGAAAGCGAAGATAGATTAGAGAATAATATAGGATATTGAAAGGAAATAGTATGGAAAAGAAACGGAAAAAAATATTTAGAAAAGTATAGAAGAAATAATATAGAAATCAATGATAGAAATATTAAAGAATATATGAATAGAACAATAATTTCTATTGGCTTTCTAGAAAAGTAAATATAATAATTACATTGACATTTATAATTAATTTTGTTATTATAAAAATAGAGATAAATCTTGTAATTGCTTTCAAGAGCCTTTATTA
>ENA-UOJB01001718-UOJB01001718.1-human-gut-metagenome-genome-assembly--contig:-C48-NODE-1718-length-16817-cov-4.024102_pt1 | contig 16817 bp, 10 predicted proteins | sample MGYA00242338_ERZ723885 | MGnify/ENA metagenome assembly ERZ723885
TTGAGCCGCGGCAGTGCAATAGGCGAATTTATACCGCTTAACAGCGTAAAGCTTCAAAAAACGGACGCTTGGGCCCAGGCAAGTATTGTTTTCACTGCCGATACGGATACCGCCGGGTGCGTGCTTTCGTGCAAAATTTCTTCCGATGCCGATGCGGAAATTTTAACCGATACCTTTGTTGTTTCCTCGGTCACAAAATCGGTCGGCGTTAAAAAAGAAGTCACCAAAAACGGCGCCGCGCTGCGTTTTACGGCGGTTTACGGTGAGAAAAGCAAAAGCACTGTTAAAATAAGCGGCACGGAATATGCGGTTGCCGAGCGCGGAATACTTGTTAAATCCGAAGAAGTCAAGGCAGAACTTACGCTCGATAACAAGAATTTGAATGGAATTTTTTGCCTGCGCTGTGAAAACACGGCAGATAATTGGAGCCATAATTCCGTCACCGGCGATACAGTTTACTCGGCGTATATAGACGGTTTTGATAAAGAAGACGGCTACAACGTAAGTGCCAGAGGGTATATAAAGCTTTCAAACGGAGATGTGTTTTATTCCGATACCGTTACGGCGTGCGCCGCTGATATAAAGGAAACCGGTGTACTTGTTCCCGACAGTTCAGAACCCGGCGACTGTTATGTATATTTACCCGAGGGCACCGTATTCGGCAAAAACACCGGTTATTCGGTAACGGCGTATAACGCACTGTTTAAAAAGGATGCAAATGTCATTGAAAACAACACCCTGAAATACGGCTCTTATGTGATTTTCAGCGATTACCCGGATAGAAATACGGTGAAAATCCCCGACGAACTTGAATATCAGGTGCATTCGGGCACTAAAGAGGCTTTATACCTTGGTCTTAACTCTGCCGTTGTTTCAAGAAAAATAAACAGTGTGGGCAAGAAATCAGTAAACTATATATTTATTACGGATATTCACTACGGCTCGGATTTAAGCGACCTACAAAAATCCGCTTTAATAAACCAAATAAAGCTTGTAACCGATATGGCGAACCGTGACAGCTCAATAGATTTTGTTGTTATAGGCGGCGATAACACAGACGGTGCCTACCCTGACAAGCAGACATATTGGGCGGATGTCGATAAAGCCTTATCGCCGCTTAAAAATTGCAATAAGCCGGTATTTGTACTTATGGGCGATCATGACGATAACTCGTATCATCTGCTTAGTTCCGACAGCTCTGACGCGGTGCTTAACACAAACGCAATCATCACAAATCTTGACTGGCAAAAAAATATGATAGATGTGTATTCTCCCGACGCGGTTCAGGACAAAAACGCCGACAATTCAAAATATTATTACTACGATTTAACGGCTAAGAAAACGCGCGTTATATGCCTTGATTCGCTTGATTACGAAGCCAAATACGATGAAAACGGTTATGTTATAACCGCCGATAATGACGGTGACGCCTTATACGACGGTATGCCCGCCAGAATTAAAAATTCCGCCGGCACAGACAGGAGCAAATATTGGACCGGCACTTCTTGGCGCGGCTATGGCGCAAAACAGGTGAAATGGCTGGCGGAGGAGGCTTTGGGCAAGCTCCCTGCGGATTACAATGTTATTTTTGTTTCGCATATGGGTATAGACAGCGACACAAGCTCCGATTCGTCCGCTGTTATGAACGGCAGCAAAATACGCGATATTATAAAGGCCTATAACGCCAAAGTGTCATATTCTGCCGGTATTACGGATGTTTGGGGCGTCTCTGTAACGGTAAGAGTCGATTTTGCCGAAAAATCCGGTAAGGCTCTCAGCTATCAGTTCGGTCATCGGCATACAGAGCTTACACTTTACAGTGATGATATAGATTTGTTCCTATTCGGCACCTCCGCTGCCAATGCGGGCGAAACCGATATACAGACCGACGGGCAGCAGGCTGACCCGGGCGTAACAAACAGCGGCCTTCCCCGGCGTTTTTACAAAAGAGAGCTCGGCGGAGACACCGAGGCTTGCTTTAATGTTATGTCGGTATCGGAAAAGCAGGCATACCGTTTCACTGTGGGCGCCGGCAGAAACGAAAAAGCGGTTTATCCCGATATATACGCTTTAAGAAAGCAGTATTCACCGCTGAAGCTTGCAGAAGAATTCGGCGATAATATGGTTTTGCAGCGCGGCTCTGAAATCTGCATTTACGGCATCGGTTACGGAGACGGAACCGTTACGCTTGGTAATGAAACGAAGGATATAGCATCAAAAACCGGCTATTGGAAGGTTTATTTTTCTCCGCTTGAGGCTTCCCTGACCCCCGTAAAATTCACGGCGGAGCTATCCGGCAAAAAAATTTCTTTTTCCAATGTTCTTATAGGTGATGTTTACGTTTCGTCGGGTCAGTCCAATATGGAGCTTACAATAGCCGATACCGAACACAAGGATAACGGGGATTTTGAAAACGCAATTTTGCGCTTTAAAAACATAAACACCTCGAAATGGGCTCAATTCAGCAATGTGAGCGTGCAGAATCTCTCGGCGGTTTCAACCCTTTTTGCCGAGGGTCTCGCAGAAAATCTGGAAAATAAAATTCCGATCGGAATAATATCCACCGCTGTAGGAGCTTCACGCATTGAGGACTGGACTGCCGATGATTACTGCACCTGCGACCCGAATACCGATAATCTCCACAGTGACGCTTATTTCTATGATAAGGGCGACCACGACCTGTTCAAAAAATACATAAAGCCGATTTCCGATATGTCGTTGTCGGGCGTTTTGTGGTATCAGGGCGAAAGCAACCGAGGAATAGGCGAAGCATATAAATATTATGATAAATTTGAAAATTTGGTTAATTGCTGGCGCAATTATTTCGGAAAAGCCGATCTGCCGTTTTACACCGTGCAAATAATGCTTTTCAGTGCCGACAACAGCATCGACAATAACGGTAATGCCGTTGACGAATATAACATACGCATAGCGCAGGGAAAGGCGGCGCTCAATATACCGAATGTTACGGTGTGCACCATGCTTTCGCTTGAGGATACTCTCCTGCCGAACGGCGGACTGAATATTCACCCGACCGATAAAGCACCCATTGCCGAAGCCCTTGTAAAGGCGGCTATTGCGTGCCGCTATATTCCCGCAGGTGATTACAGCGGCGCCGCCGAGGAGTATTCCGGGCCGTTAGCCGATTCCTTTAAGGCGAACGGAAATACCGCAGTAGTTACATTCCGTCATACCGGCGAGGGACTTATACTTACAAGCGGAGCATCTGCCACCGAGTTTGAGGTGCGTGACCGCAGCGGCAACTGGGTATCGGCCACGGCAGTGCCCGATAAAAATACCGTTACCGTTACCGCCGCAGTAGATGTAGTTACCGGCGTCCGTATGGGGTACAGAAACCGCCCTTCTATAAATCTCTATAACATAACAGGCGGTCAAAGCGGCTACTGTGCTTCGCCGTTTATCCTGACGGCTGACTGAGGAGGAAAGCTATGAAATTGAAATATCATATTAAAAGAATTGCGGCTTCAGCGCTTGTAATATTAAGCCTTGGAATAACAGCAACAGCAGCCGGCACCGACGACGGCAGCCTGCTGGTGACCGAAAAAGGTAATTTACGGTATTTCGGAACGGCGGAAACCGAATGGCGTATTAAATTCACGGCTGCCGATGAAAGCGGAAGAATGTTTTACAGGTATCATGATATAGACTTGAATAACGATTTTGAAACCGACATTAAGGATTTGATTCGGCTGAAAAAGAATATTGCGAACAGCGAAAAGTCCGATATAAACGGCGACAAGAAAACAGATGCCGCCGATCTCGCGATTTTACGCAAAGTCTTGTTCGGAATATATGATTTTGAAATTTAAGCCGTACTACGCCGTAATCTGTTCGACACAGTAAAAAACCTCCCCATAAAGCACTGATTTCTGCTTTATGGGGAGGTTTTAAGCTTTTATTGCCGCAGGATATTATCCCACAGCGTTATTAGAACCTATTGTTACGGTTGTTGAATAATATCTGCCGCTGCGGTAGATTTTAACGCTTACCTGATCGCCCGGCTTACATTTCTGCAAAAGGGATTCAAGCATGCTGTATTCGGTGATCTCGGTGCCGCCGAATTCGGTTATAATGTCGCCCTTTGCAAGTCCTGCGTTATCGGCGGGACTGCCGTCGGCCACACTTGAAACCACCGCGCCCGACGGATATCCGTAATATTTCAGTACGCTCGAGTTATATTTCTCACTTACCGAAATTCCGAGGTACGGCTCGGGGTCGTTTTGCTTTTCGATTATATTCTTGCAGATTTCCGCAACGGTATTCGAGGGGATGGCAAAGCCCATGCCCTCAAATTCCTCGGATACAATCTTAGAGCTGTTTATTCCTACAAGCTGTCCCTTTGTGTTTACAAGCGCGCCGCCCGAATTTCCGGGATTGATTGCGGCGTCGGTCTGGATAAGCTTAACATCGGAATCCGAGGAAACCACGCGGTTGAGTCCGCTTATAACGCCGTAGGTAACGCTGTCCATAAATTCAAGGCCGCCCGGGTTGCCCACGGTTATAACATACTGACCGACCTTGAGCTTTGAGGAATCGGAAAATTCCGCAGGTGTTAAGCCTTTGGCGTTGATTTTTATAACTGCCAGATCGGTGGAGATGTTGTAACCCACCACGGTTGCTTCATACGAATCGGAATCGAGAGTATCGGTGAATACCTCTATTTTTGAACCGCTCTTGTTTGTCACCGCACCGGAAATAACATGGTAGTTGGTAATGATATATCCGTCGGCGGAATAAACAACGCCGCTGCCTTCGCCTGTCGATTCATTGCTGCTGCCGAAAAAGCTGCGCACTGAGGTGGTGGTTCTTATTCCCACAACGCTGGGCGTTACCTTTTTCGCAACCGCCTCAACAACGGATTCCGCAGTTTCGTCAATGTTTATATTAACATTGCTGCCCGAAACGCTTGAGGTTATCGGTGAGGAGGTATTGCTGCCGTTTTTTGATGAAAGCGTTACCGCCGCTATACCGCTGCCCGCACCTATGACCGCCGCCAAAAGTGCTGCCGCTATTACAGTGCCCACGCCGAAGGCGCCCTTCTTTTTATTTTTTTTCTGCTTTGGCGGCCTTGCGTAAAAGGTGGGTCCGACGTAATTGTATTTGTTATTGAGGCTGTAATTTGAGGCGGAATCGGCATATGTCTGAAGAGCCTCCTGCTCTGCCTGAGGCGTGTCCTCTGCCTGTGCTGCGTTATCGGGCTGCTCGGGAGATTTAAATGCCTCGTCCTGAATTATGTCCTCGCGGCTCTTTGTGTAAAAACCGCCGTCCGGTGTTACGGTATAACCGTTTTCGTTTGTCACTTCGTCAAAGCCGCGAAGCTCGCCGTTTTGTTTATTATTATAATCGTCCATAAAAACGCTCCTCCTTTGGTTTGACTATATTCTAAACTGCCATTATTACAGGCGTGATTCAAATATATGAATTTATCGTTAATAAATTTGACAGATTTGTTTCAGCCGTAAAATGAGATTTAATGTATGCATATTTTATGCATAATATTTGCGTTTATGCGGCAGATGCGAAAGTTCATCACCAAAAAACCGAAAAACTCATATTAAATCACTTGACAAGGTCGAAACAATATGCTAAAATATGAGCGTGAATTGAATATTTATGCAACTATGGAGAACGCTTATGAAAAAAATATTTATCGACGGCAGCGCCGGAACGACAGGTCTTCGCATAAAGGAGCGGCTGCTTTTAAGGAAGGATATCGAGCTGATTATTCTGCCAGAGGAAAAAAGAAAGGACGAAGCATCAAGACGGGAAGCTTTGAATTCGGCGGATATCGCCGTTTTGTGCCTGCCCGATGACGCGGCGCGCGAGGCGGCGGCGTTTGCCGAGAATCCCGACACGGTAATAATCGACACCTCTACCGCTCACCGCACCGATGAGAATTTTATATACGGTTTTCCCGAAATTGCCGATAACAGGCAAAGAATAGCCGCTGCCAAAAGAATTGCGAATCCCGGCTGCCACGCAAGCGGCTTTATTTCGCTTATCGCGCCGCTTACCGAAAATAAAATAATCGCGCCCGATACGCCGCTTTCCTGCTTTTCGCTGACGGGCTATTCGGGCGGCGGAAAAAAGATGATTGCGGAATACCAAGCGGACGGAAGAGACCCGCTGCTTAACGCACCGCGGATGTACGGGCTTACGCAGAGCCATAAGCATCTGCCCGAAATGAAAAAGGTGTGCGGACTTAAGACGGCTCCGATATTTTGCCCGATAGTAGCACCATATTATTCGGGCATGGAGGTCACGGTTTCGCTTTTCGGCGACTGTGTGCACGGCGGAAGTGCTGCGATAAAAGAGGTCTACCGCGATTATTATAAAAAAGGGCTGGTTCACTTTGAGGATAACAGTGAAAGCTTTCTTTCCGCCGCGGAGCTTTCGGGCTTTGACGATATGCAGATAACCGTTTGCGGAAACGAAGAACGGATATTGCTTGTATCGCGGTTTGATAATCTCGGAAAGGGAGCCTCGGGCTCTGCCGTTCAGAATATAAATATAGCCTTGGGGACAGAGGAGACCCACGGACTTAATCTTAAATATAAATAAGGAGCGTTAAAAATGAAAATTTCAGACGGAGGAGTTTGCGCCGCAAAGGGCTTTTCGGCAAACGGCGTTCACTGCGGAATAAGGAAAAACAAAATTAAGAAGGATCTGTCGCTTATTGTAAGCGAAGTTACGGCGTCCTGCGCGGCGGTATACACCACCAATGCGGTGTTCGGCGCGCCGATTACCGTAACGAGGAGCCACCTTGAAAACGGAAAGGCCAAAGCTTGCATTTGCAACAGCGGAATTGCGAACACCTGCTGTGCGGGCGGCGTTGAGACCGCGAATGAGATATGCCTTGCCGCGGCGGAGGTGCTCGGCTGCAAGGCGGAGGATATTGTTATAGCCTCCACCGGAGTTATAGGACAGCCGCTCGATCCCGCTCCCATTAAGGCGGCGCTGCCGGCTCTTGCCGCGGGACTGAACGAAAACGGCAGCGAGGCTGCTGCGGCGGGAATAATGACCACCGACACCGTAAAAAAGGAAATTGCGGTAGAGTTTGAGCTCGGCGGAAAAACCTGTCATATAGGCGGCATCGCAAAGGGCAGCGGTATGATTCATCCGAATATGGCGACCATGCTTGTTTTTATAACGAGCGATGTATCAATCTCGCCCGCGCTTCTTAAAAAGGCGCTTTCATCGGACATAAAAAATACCTTCAACATGATAAGCATTGACGGTGACACCTCCACAAACGATATGGTGACCGTGCTTTGCAACGGTATGGCGGGCAATGCGGAAATAACCGAAGAAAACGCAGATTATGAGACATTTATGACGGCGCTCAACACCGTAAATGTTCATCTGTGCAGGATGATCGCCGCCGACGGCGAAGGCGCCACAAAGCTGCTCGAATGCAAGGTGAGCGGCGCAAAAAGCGAAAATGACGCAAAGGCGGTTGCGAAAAGCGTTATATGCTCAAGTCTTTTAAAGGCGGCGATGTTCGGGGCTGACGCTAACTGGGGGCGTGTGCTTTGCGCCGTCGGCTACAGTAAAGCAGAGGTTGACGTAAACAAGATTGATGTTGCTTTTGCAAGTAAGGCGGGAACGGTTGAGGTATGCAAAAACGGCGCGGGAATAGAGTTTTCGGAGGAAAAGGCAAAGACCGTGCTTTCCGAAAAGGAAATAGAAATTCTCATAAGCCTTAACGACGGTAACGGGGACGCCACCGCCTGGGGCTGCGATCTGACCTATGATTATGTTAAAATAAACGGTGATTACCGCACCTGAACGGAGGCAGAAAAAATGGAGTTTTCAAATGCGGACAGGGCAGAGGTGCTGACCCAGGCGCTGCCGTACATTAAAAGATATACCGGTAAAACGGTGGTTGTGAAGTACGGCGGAAACGCAATGATAAACGAAACGCTCAAGCAGCAGGTTATGGAGGATATCGTTCTGCTGTGGCTTATAGGCGTTAAAATAGTGCTGATTCACGGGGGCGGCCCCGAAATCAGCGAGCTTATGAAGAAGGTCGGCAAGGAAAGTGTTTTTGTTGACGGGCTTCGGGTTACAGATAAGGAATCTATGGAAATAGTTCAGATGGTTTTGGCGGGCAAGGTGAATAAAACGCTTGTAAACCTTTTGGAAATGAAGGGCGGAAGGGCAGTCGGACTTTCCGGAATAGACGGCAGAATCATAGAATCGAGGATAAAAAACGAGAAGCTCGGATTCGTCGGGGAAATTACAAAAATTAATCCGAAGACCATTGAGGATCTGCTTTCAAACGGTTATATCCCGGTTATTTCGACTATCGGCTGCGACGCGTCCGGAAATACCTATAATATAAACGGCGATACCGCCGCCGCGCATATAGCCGGTGCGCTGAACGCCGAGCGCCTTATCATGATGACGGATATAGACGGTATTTTAAGGGATAAGGACGATCCGTCTACCTTAATTCACGAAATTTCGATTGCCGAAACCGAAAAGCTTCATTCGGTCGGCATTATCTCCGGCGGAATGATACCGAAGGTGGAATGCTGCGTTGAGGCAATCCATAAGGGCGTTAAAAATGTGGTTATTATGGACGGCCGCGTACCCCATTCCATTTTGATGGAATTGCTTACCGACGAGGGCGCGGGAACTCTGTTTAAGGAGAAATAGAATGAATATTAGGGAAACGGACGCCGAATACATTGCGGGAACATATAATCGCTTTCCGGTGGAGATAGTATCGGGAAGCGGCTCTGTTTTAACCGACACCCGCGGCAGGGAATACATAGATATGGGCAGCGGTATCGGCGTAAATATATTCGGTGCGGCCGACGGCGAATGGGCGGCGGCGGTAAGCGCGCAGCTCGGCAAAATTCAGCACACCTCGAATCTGTATTACACCGAGCCATGCGTGAAATTAGCAAAGCTGCTGTGTGAAAAAACCGGCATGGGCAAGGTCTTTTTTTCAAATTCGGGCGCGGAGGCAAACGAGTGCGCCGTAAAGGCGGCAAGGAAGTACGCCGCACGGGAAAAGGGAGACGCCTGCTACACAATAGTGACGATAAAAAACAGCTTCCACGGAAGAACGCTTACAACCCTTGCGGCAACCGGGCAGGAGCATTACCACGAGCTTTACCGACCGCTGACACCGGGCTTTGTTTCGGTAAACGCCGAAAAGCCCGAGGAATTAAAGGAGTTGGCGGGGCGGATAAAAATCGCCGCCGTGCTTTTTGAGTGCATTCAGGGCGAGGGTGGAGTTATCCCACTCTCAAAGGATTATGTAAAATTTCTGCGTGAATTCACAGAGCAGAACGGCATTCTTTTAATGATTGATGAGGTTCAGACCGGCAACGGGAGAACAGGCAGGCTTTATTCATATATGAATTACGGAATCACGCCCGATATTGTAACCACCGCAAAGGGGCTCGGCGGCGGACTCCCGATAGGGGCAACGCTTCTGTCGAAAAAGGTCGAAAATATATTTGAATTCGGCGACCACGGCTCTACCTTCGGCGGAAACCCGGTCTGCTGCGCAGGCGCGTACAATGTTATAAGCCGATTGGATGAGGAATTTTTATCGGAGGTTGCCCGAAAGGGGAAAATGCTTGCCGACACACTGGCAGGTTCACCCGTAATTGAGGATATTACGGGTATGGGGCTGATGCTGGGGCTTAAAACGAAAAGAGCCGCCGCCGATGTTATAAAGCAATGCATAAACGACGGGGTTTTGTGCCTTTCCGCAAAGGACAGGGTGCGCCTTCTTCCGCCGCTCAACACGCCCGACAGCCTGCTTTTAAGGGCTGCGGAAATAATAAAAAACGCCTGTAAAGGAGAATAATGCCATGAAATTGACCGGAAGGAATTTTTTAAAGCTGCTTGATTTTTCAAGAGAAGAGATCGAGTATTTAATAGATTATGCCGCCGAGCTTAAAAAGGAAAAAAAGAGCGGAATCGAGCATAAGCTTTGCGTGGGGAAAAATATAGCCCTTATTTTTGAAAAGACGAGCACAAGAACCCGCTGTGCTTTTGAGGTGGCGGCGCACGATCTTGGCATGAACGCCACATATCTCGATCCTGCCGCTTCACAGATAGGCAAAAAGGAGAGCATTGCCGACACCGCAAGGGTTTTGGGAAGAATGTTTGACGGAATCGAGTACCGCGGCTACGGTCAGGAAATCGTTGAAACGCTGGCAAGCTGTGCGGGTGTTCCGGTCTGGAACGGACTTACAAACGAATTCCACCCCACGCAGATACTTGCGGATTTTTTAACGATCAAGGAGCATTTCGGCTCTCTTGAGGGAAAGAAGCTCGTATACATGGGGGACGCCCGTTACAATATGGGCAATTCGCTCATGGTCGGCTGCGCAAAAACGGGCATGAGCTTTACCGCCTGCGCGCCCGAAAAATATTTTCCGGATAAGAAGCTTATAAACACCTGCAAAAAAATTTCCGAGGAGAGCGGCGCGAAGCTTGAATTTGACGAAGACCCGATCAAGGCGACAAAAAACGCCGATGTGATATATACCGATGTTTGGGTATCGATGGGCGAAAGCGACAGCGTTTGGGAGGAGCGCATCCGCGATCTTACTCCCTACCGCGTGACCGACGAATTACTTGAAAACGCAGGGGAGCAGTGTGTGTTTATGCACTGCCTGCCCGCGTTTCACGATACCGAAACCGTAATCGGAAAGCAGATATACGAAAAATACGGCTTAACGCATATGGAAGTGACCGACAGTGTGTTCTCGGGCAAGGCGTCCCTTGTTTTTGACGAGGCGGAAAACAGAATGCACACCATAAAGGCGGTTATGGCGGCAACCTTAGTATAAACAATCGGAAATAAGGAATGTTCAGAATGAAAAAGGCTTATTTGATTTTAAGCAACGGAGCGGTTTTTGAGGGCTTCAAAATAGGCGCGGATACCGAATGCATAGGCGAAACGGTATTTACCACCGGTATGTGCGGCTATCTTGAAACGCTGACCGACCCCTCATATGCGGGTCAGATAGTGGTGCAGACCTTTCCGCTTATCGGCAATTACGGGGTGATTCCCGCCGATTTTGAGGGGAAATGCGCCGTGCGCGGTTATGTTGTGCGGGAGCTGTGCGGGCATCCCTCGAATTTCCGCAGCGAATATACGCTTGATGAATTCCTGAAGTGGGAAAATGTATGCGGTATTTGCGGAATAGATACGCGTGCGCTTACGATAATGCTTCGCAGCGAGGGCGTAATGAACGGAAAAATTTGCGATACACCGCCCGAATCGCTTGATGAGATTCGGGACTACAGGGTAAAGGGCGTTGTGGCGGAGGTGTCTTCCCCTGCTCCTGCCGTTTATCCCGCGAAATCCGAGGAAAAATTTAAGGTTGCGCTTATTGATTACGGCGCAAAGGCGAACATCGTCCGCTGCCTGCAAAAGCGCGGCTGCACGGTTGAGACCTTCCCGTATGATACGCCCGCCGAAAAAATAATTGAAGCCTCCCCCGACGGTATTATGCTGTCAAACGGTCCGGGAGATCCTGCGGAGAATGTGTTCTGCATAGAGCAGATAAAAAAGCTTATCGGCAAAAAGCCGCTTTTCGGCATATGCCTCGGGCATCAGCTGACGGCACTTGCAATGGGCGGCAAAACCGTGAAGCTTAAATACGGCCATCACGGTGCGAATCAGCCCGTAAAGGAGCTTTTCGGCAGCAGAACATACATTACAAGTCAGAATCACGGATACGCCGTGGATTTCAAATCGCTTGAAAATAAAGGGCGGGAAATTTTTATAAACGCGAATGACGGCAGCTGCGAGGGAATAGAATATCCCGAGTATAACGCCTTTACGGTGCAGTTTCACCCCGAGGCGTGCTCCGGCCCGCATGACACCGAGCTTCTGTTCGACCGCTTTATCGGTATGATGGAGGAGGACAAAAATGCCTAAAAACAAGGAAATAAAAAAGGTTTTGGTAATCGGCTCGGGGCCTATTGTAATAGGTCAGGCGGCGGAATTCGATTATGCCGGCACACAGGCATGCAGCGTGCTTAAAAAAGAGGGCATAAATGTTGTTTTGGTCAACTCCAACCCTGCCACCATTATGACCGACAAGGCGTTTGCCGACGAGATATATTTAGAGCCGCTTACCGCAGAAACCGTGACCCGAATAATAGAAAAGGAGCGCCCCGACGGCTTGCTTGCGGGACTCGGCGGTCAGACCGGGCTTACCGTTTCAATGCAGCTGTCGGACAGCGGCGTACTTGAAAAATACGGCGTGCGGTTCTTGGGCAGCGATATAAACGCCATAAAAAAGGCCGAGGATCGCGAGCTTTTCCGTGAGACCATGCTTAAAATAGGGCAGCCGTGCGTGCCCAGTGAGATTGCAACGGATATTAAAGCCGCAGTTTCCGCGGCGGAAAAAATCGGATATCCGGTAATAGTGCGCCCCGCTTATACCCTCGGCGGCTCGGGCGGAGGAATAGCAGAGGACAGGGAATCGTTTGAAAAAATAGCGGAAAACGGCTTAAAGCTTTCGCCCGTAACGCAGATTCTGGTGGAGAAATGCATTTCGGGCTGGAAGGAGATAGAGTTTGAAACCATGCGCGACTCGGTCGGCAACGCCATTGCCGTGTGCTCGATGGAAAACTTTGACCCGGTAGGAATCCACACCGGCGATTCGGTCGTTGCGGCCCCTACGCTTACGCTTTCGGATAAGGAGTATCAAATGCTGCGCTCCGCCTCGCTCGATATGATTTCGGCGCTCGGAATAGTGGGCGGCTGCAACTGCCAGTTTGCGCTCAATCCCGACAGCTTTGAGTATGCGGTCATCGAGGTCAATCCCCGCGTTTCGCGTTCATCGGCGCTTGCAAGCAAGGCGACGGGATACCCGATTGCTAAAATTTCCACGCTGATTTCCCTCGGCTACAATCTTGATGAAATCAAAAACGAGATCACCGGGAAAACCTGCGCCTGCTTTGAGCCGGCTCTCGATTACGTTGCGGTGAAGCTGCCGAAATGGCCGTTTGATAAGTTTATAGGCTCAAGCCGCAGGCTCGGCACGCAGATGAAGGCGACCGGCGAGGTTATGGCTATGGGACAGTCCTTTGTTGAGGCGCTTATGAAGGCGGTGCGAGGTGCGGAAATAAAGCTTGATTCGCTGAACGCAGGGCCGATAAACGACGGCGATATTCTGACCCGCTTGTCAGAGCCGAACGATATGCGGCTTTTCACGGTATACGAGGCGCTGAAAAGCGGAATATCGGTTGATAAGATACATGAGATTACAAAGATTGACCGCTATTTTATTATGTGTCTGAAGCAGGCGGCGGAGCTTGAAAAGGAGCTTTGCGAAGCACCCCTTGATAATGAACTGTATTTAAGGGCGAAAAAAAGCGGCTTCCCGGATTCGTTTATAAAGCGGCTGACCGGCAAAAGCGATCTGCCCGAATTCAGCTACAGCTATAAAACCGTGGACACCTGCGCCGCGGAGTTTAACGCCTGCACACCGTATTTTTACTCATCATGTGATAAAGCGTGCGAGGCAAGAAGTATTAAAAGAAGCGGGAAGCCGGTTATTATGGTGCTGGGCTCGGGACCGATACGCATAGGCCAGGGAATCGAATTCGATTACAGCTCCGTGCATTGCGTGCGCACTCTGCGGAGCATGGGCTATGATGTTGTTATAGTAAACAACAACCCCGAAACCGTTTCGACCGATTATGACACAGCCGACCGCCTGTATTTCGAGCCGCTCATCGAGGAAGACATTATGGGCGTTATAAAGGTTGAAAAGCCTATAGGCGTTGTGGTTGCCTTCGGCGGGCAAACAGCAATAAAGCTGACGGAATTCCTGTCGAAAAGCGGCATAAACATACTCGGCACATCGGCAGAGGGAATAGATACCGCGGAGGACAGGGAGAAATTCGACGCGTTTCTTGAAAAAATCGGCATTAAGCGCCCTAAGGCGGTTTCGGTCAATACGGTTGACGAAGCCCTTATCGCCGCTAAAATACTCGGCTACCCGGTGCTTTTGCGCCCGTCCTATGTTATCGGCGGGCAGGGCATGAGCGTTGTCCGCTCGGCAGGCGAGGTTCGCAAATTTATGAATATAATCCTCTCGGGCAATATCGGCAATTCGGTTTTGATTGATAAATATATGCCCGGAACAGAGCTTGAGGTGGACTGCATTTCCGACGGCACGACCGTGCTGATTCCGGGAATTATGGAGCATGTCGAAAGGGCGGGAATCCATTCGGGCGATTCCATTGCCGTTTACCCGCCTTATAATTTGAGCCGTGTCATGACCGATACCGTTGTGAAGACCTCGGTTGAGATCGCGCGCGGTCTCGGCACAAAGGGAATCGTAAATATTCAGTATCTTGTGCAGGACGGCGAGCTTTTTGTGATCGAGGTAAATCCGCGAGCCAGCCGCACGGTACCGTATATAAGCAAGGTTACGGGCATTCCGATGGTTGACCTTGCCGCAAGGGCGATGCTTGGGGAATCGCTTTCGGAAATGGGCTATCAAACCGGTCTTGCGCCCGCGTCCGAATATTATGCGGTCAAGGTTCCCGTTTTCAGCTTTGAAAAAATAGCCGACGCAAATACCATAATGGGCCCCGAAATGAAATCCACCGGCGAGGTGCTCGGAATCGGGCGAACCAAAACCGAGGCGCTTTATAAGGGGCTTGCGGCAAGCGGAATCGATGTGGCGCAAATAAAGAAAAGGGCGCTTCAGGGAATTCTTATATCGGTGGAGGATTACGATTATTCCGATGCTATTGCGCTGGCTGAAAAATTCACCGATTTGGGAATAAAAATCTTTGCCACTCCCGATACCGCCGAGGCTATCCGCTCAAGAGGAATGGATGTAACGACCGCGCGCAATGTGTGGGAGAACGACGATATAAATAATCTGCTTGAAAGCGGAACGGTAAATTATATTGTATATACGGGGGCGGTAATGGATTCCTCGGTGGGAGATTTCCGCGTTTTGTACCGCAAGGCGATGAATCTGCAGATTCCCTGCATGACAAGCATAGATACCGCGCTTGCGCTGGCGGATGTTATCGCCGCCTGCTACAGTCAGTGCTCCACAAAGCTTATTGATATAAACAATCGGGCATGATTACACGCCCCTATGCAAAAATTTCAGATAGTTGTTGAAAAACGGGCGCCCGAATGGTATAATTTGAAAAAACGATTATAAACTTCGCTATGCGGCGAAAAGAACGGCAAGGAGCAGATTGTTTTGGAAAAATACATACCTGTTGTGGTAATCAAAGAGTTGTCCGAAACGGATAAAATACTTTCGGCGCTCAAAGCGGACGGCATTAACTGTGCCGAAATAACCTTCAGAACGGCGTGTGCGAGGGAAGCTATTGAATATGCCTGCCGGAAATATCCCGAAATGTCGATAGGCGCGGGTACGGTTATTAACGCCGAGCAGTGCAGAGCCGCTTTAAAGGCGGGCGCAAAGTTCATAGTGTCGCCGGGGCTGTCGGTATCGGTAGCCGAGGTCTGCCGTGAAAACGGCACACCATATTATCCCGGCTGCGTAACACCGACCGAGATTATGCAGGCATTGGAGCTCGGCATTACAACCGTTAAGTTTTTCCCTGCAAATATTTACGGCGGTCTTAAGGCATTAAAGGCGCTTTCCGCACCGTTTCCGCAGGTCAGGTTTATCCCTACGGGCGGCGTTGATCGCGGCAATATAGATGAATTTTTGGCATTTGATAAGGTAATAGCAATCGGCGGCAGCTTTTTTGTAAAGGAAGCGCTTGAAAAACGGGGAGAGAACTGAAATGAGCAAAGTTATTACTTTCGGGGAAATAATGTTAAGGCTTTCTTCCGTCGGGTATGACAGACTCTTCCAAAACGACGGCATGCAGGCGACCTTCGGCGGGGGAGAGGCGAATGTTGCGGTATCTCTTGCGAATTTTGGTATAGACAGCACCTATGTAACAAAGCTGCCCGAGCATGCGGTAGGTCAGGCGGCGGTAAACGCTTTAAGATATTTCGGAGTTGATACCGAAAAAATAGTAAGGGGCGGCGACAGGGTAGGAATCTACTATCTTGAAAAGGGCATTTCACAGCGCCCGTCTGTTTGCATTTACGACCGCAAGTATTCGGCAGTTGCAGAGGCAGCACCATCTGATTTCGATTGGAACGCTGTATTTGAAAATGCCGATTGGTTTCATATTACGGGCATTACCCCGGCGCTCAGTGATAATCTTGAGCAGATATGCCTTGAAGCCGTGAAAGCCGCTAAAAAGCACGGCGTCACCGTAAGTCTTGATACAAACTACCGCTCAAAGCTGTGGAGCATAGAGAAAGCATCCCGCGTTATAGGTGAGCTTATGCGGTATACGGATATTTGCATAACAAACCCGGGAGATATAAAGGATCTGTTCGGTATTGTTTCTGATAAAGCGGATTTTGATTTGAAAAAGCCCGATAACGAGGGCGCCGCGTCTGTTGCGGAAAAGCTAATGAAAAGGTATCCGCTGAAAGGCGCCGCACTGACATTGAGGACTAATTTGAGCGCCAGCGATAACGATTTCGGCGCAATGCTCTGCGACGGAGAAGCTACAGTATTTTCAAGAAAATACCGTATGCACATAGCCGACAGGGTGGGCGGCGGTGACGCGTTTGCCGCAGGGCTTATATATTCGCTTTTAAAACAAAAAGCGCCGCAGGATGCGGTGGAGTTTGCTACGGCAGCGGCGGTATTAAAGCACTCGATAGAGGGCGATTTTAACCGTGTTGCGGCAGCGGAGGTTGAAAACCTCGCCGGCGGCGATGGCTCGGGCAGAGTGCAGAG
>ENA-UOJB01001721-UOJB01001721.1-human-gut-metagenome-genome-assembly--contig:-C48-NODE-1721-length-16804-cov-5.116186_pt1 | contig 16804 bp, 6 predicted proteins | sample MGYA00242338_ERZ723885 | MGnify/ENA metagenome assembly ERZ723885
TGACATAGTCCTCTACCGTCTGCTCATAGCTCTGCGCAGTCTCATCACTGAGAAGCCTCGCACGGCTCAGGCCGATCACCGCCCATTCGCCGCCGATGGAGCCCACCGTTGGTGCGGTCTGTGCCTGCAAATAGGCGCCGGTTTCCTCATATGCCTCGCGCCAAGTTTCTGTACCGTCCGGCTGGTCGGGCTGGGACGGCGTGCCGCAGGCGGTCAGCAGCATGACCAGTGTCAGCAGCCATACCGGCAGCGATCTTTTCCATACTTTCATATCGGTTTCTCCCTTCTCTTACAGGAACTCCACATATTTCAGGCGCAGCCGCTCCTTCAGACTGGCGCTGTGCCAGGTGCGTTCCCATATCTCGTCCTTCAGGCGCAGCACCTGCCGGCGCTGCAGCTCCTCCATGGGCTTACCGCTGAACCGAGCCTCCTGCCACAGCCTGGCCGCCGTCAGGTATTCCTCCCGCAGATCCTCGTCCATGTAGGACACATAGTCCGCAGGCGGGCAGTTCTTTGCCGCCATGCCGCGGGCGCGCAGCACGTCCATCATGTATCGGAAGATGGCGTCGATGGACGCCGCCGCGTCTGCGCCGAAAAAGCCTTCCTTCCGCTTTTTCGTCCTGCGCCGCTCGAAGATGAGCCAGCCCACCAGCAAACCCACCATGCCCGCCGCCAGCAGGACTGCCAGCGTCAGCAGAATGATTAGCCGGTGCTTGAGCCAGAATTCCCGCAGGGCCTCCGTCACCGGGTTTTCCAGCTCTGCATCATCCAGATTGTCCGCTGTATAGTCCAACGGCGCCTGTCCCACGAGACCGGAGATATTCTGATACTGCTCCGCCTTTTCCATGGCGGAGAAATAGGTGGGCGTGGCCTCGAAGGGCAGCCAGCCAAGGCCGTCCTGATAGTACTCCACCCATGCGTGAGCGCGGTTCCCGCCCACATTCAGCGTCTGGCCGGATTTCATCTGGGCCGCGTCATCCTTGGTCACCAGATAGCCCTCCACATAGCGGGCGGGGATGCCATAGTAGCGGAACATCAGCGCCGCGGCAGTGGCGTAGTGGACGTCATAGCCGCTCTGGATGCCGTCCAAGAAAGTCAGGGTGAAGTCGCCGCCCGTAATGGGCAGGACATTCTCCTCATAGGTGATGTAGGTGGTCAGATAGAACAGGATGTTCTGCTTGGCCCGCTGGTAATCGAAGTGTACCTGCCCCTCGTCTTTCTGATAGCCGCCCAGCTTCTCCTCCAGAAAACCACGAACATCATCAGGGATGTCCGTATAGTGGTCATAGGCAAAGCGGTTATAGGCCGCCTCTGTATTGAGAAAGGCGTTGGTCTGCTCCGTCTCCTCCAGCAGCGCTGCGGCAAGCCGCTGGTACTGGGTGATAATATTGTCGCTGGCGTGGAAGCTGTACGTCCGCTGTCCCCGCAGGCCGCTTGCCAGCAGGGTACGGTCGCCGATCTGCGCCGCGTCCAGTACGTCGCTGTCCGCCAGCAGCTCATAGGGCGCATAGAGATACTTTCCCGACGCGCCGACGTTCTGCACCGTCACGGTGTTGTCATAGCCCAGCGCGTCCGGCACACCGGCCTGCGCCGCTGTGGTCAGCTGGCTCTGGGCGTAAAATCCGTCCTGATGCAGCCAGTAAAAGGTATCTGCGTCCTCACTGAGGGTCTTACTGTCCAGCGTGCTCCAGCGGCTGTTGGCATACGTCTCGCCCACGAAGCCACGGAGATAGTAGGAGGTCGGCTGGGTCATGGTGACCTCCAGCATGATGTCCTCGGAGATCTGCCGGGGGCCGACTTTGGTCATATCGCCCTCCGGAAGTCCCGCGTTGCTGCCGTAGCGCAGTGTATCCACCTGCTTCGCCGCCCAATTCGTGGCAGTGTCCACCGCGGCAGGGCGGGCGGCATCCTGATTCCAGCCGCCCAGCACCGTCACACATACCAGCAGCACCGCCGCCAGCCGTCCCCATGTCCGCAGCGCGGCAGACGAATACTGCTTTCCGCCGCCGAAATGCGCCGCGTACAAAAGGAGTACTGTTAATGCCGCCAGCAGCAGCCACCATACGGAGACCATAGGTGCGAACAGCACCGCCGCCGCGGCCAGAATCACCGCCAGCGGCCAGAACCGCAGGCCGCTGGGCTGCCGCGCATAGCGGATGCTCCACAGGCCGCAGAGCACGCCCAGCATGCACAGCACCACCGTCAGGCCCGTATTGCCATCCTCCTGCGCCAGGAAGCTGGTATAGTTTCGGGCATGGAGCTGCTGCCACGCTTTCAGCACATCGTCCAGCAGCTGGGCAAGGCCGTTGGTCACAGTCCCCAGCAGCACCAGCACCGTCAGCAGGCATGCCGTCATCCACGCGGCGGCAGGCAGCCATGAGAGCCGTGTGCCGTCCATCAGGCACACGGTGGCCGCCGCCAGAACACCCAGCAGCACCGGCCAAAGAAAGAATACCGGCAGGGAGAACAGGGAGATCATCAGTCCCATCAGAGCCGTCGTCAGGAGGGACGCGGCCAGAAGTCCGCGAAAACGGGAATTAAAGCGCAAGATAGATCCCCTCCTTACTCTTCAGCACATCCTCCGATACGGTCAGATGCGCCACCGGCGCACCGGAGGCGGTATACAGCTCATCTTCCTCCGGACGCAGGGATAGCGCCACCACATGAGCATAGTCCAGTCCCTGCTCCTCTGCCAGACGCTGCGTGACCGTCTGTTCATCCGGCTCCGTCTCCGCCGAGAGCAGACCGGACAGCGCCTGGGTCAGCTCCTCCATGCTGCCGATGGCGCACAGCTGTGGCTCCATGGTCTCGCGATCCAGCCACGCCGCCTGATGGGGCAGTCCCGCCTCGCACAGCGCGGCGGACACGGAGACCACCGCCTCGCCCAGTGCCTCCCGCTCAGCGGCGGAGGGCACGGTGCCGGCGCTGTTGTCCAGCACCAGCAGAATGGAATTGTTCACCGGCAGGCCCAGCTGCCGCACCATCAGGTGATCCGTCTTTTCCGACAGCTTCCAGTGGATGCTCTTGATCCGGTCGCCGGACAGGTATTCCCGCAGGGCAAATGTCTCGCTGGAATCGTCACCGGGATGGTACATGGAGTATTCGTCGCTGTCCATGTCGGAACTCTGCCGCTCCGATACCGACAGCTCCACCGGCCAGATATCCGGCAGCACCAGAGACGGCGCCGACAGAGCCACCGTCTTTTTTGCGCCCACAAGGCCGAACAGGTCAAAGACCCGCAATTCGGAGAGAGTCAGCGCCAGCTTGCCGCAGCGCCGGGGGCGGAAATCGCAGACCGCCTGCGCCTCACTTTTCCCGCTGACGGGAAAGAGGGCCGTGGAGCGTGTCTCCTCGCCGGTCAGCAGATCGCGACAGCGAACCACCGCCTGCACCCGCAGGCAGCTGAATACGCCGCTGTTGCGTACCGTGACTGTCACCGGCAGTTCCTCACCTTTGCGGCAGGAGATACCGGCTGACAGCTCCGCCGTCAGCTTTTTGCGCAGCGCAAAGGCGATGATGATCTCCATCACGGCGCAGGCTACTGTGCCGATGAGGATGCACGCCGCCATGTTGCCCTTGCCCTGTGCCCATGTCGCCAGCCACAGCAGCAGCCACAGCGCAAAGATGATCCGATTCTTTGCCATCGCTCAGATATGGTCAGGCCGCGGAACCTGCTGCAGCACCTCTGCCAACACGTCCTTGGCCGTGGTCTCGGTGATCTTCGCCTTGGGCGACAGGATCAGACGGTGGGCGCATACATCCGCGAAGATATAGGCCACATCGTCCGGCAGCACATAGTCCCGACCCTCCATAAAGGCCCGGCTCTTGCACATGCGGCACACCGCCAGCGCACCACGGGGGCTGACGCCCAGCACCACCAGCGGGTGGCTGCGGCTGCCTCCGCCAGACTGGTGACGTATTCCAGCATGGCGTCCGCCATATGTACCTGCCGGGCCTGCGCCTGCATGGTCAGCAGGTCGAGGCCGGAGGATACGGTGACCACCGCCTCCAGCGGATCGCCGGTCTGGCGATCCCGGAGGATGTTCACCTGACTTGCAAAATCGGGATAGCCCATCTCCAGCCGCACCATGAAGCGGTCCAGCTGCGCCTGAGGCAGCAGCTGCGTACCGGCAGAGCCTACCGGGTTCTGGGTGGCAATGACCACGAAGGGGTCGGGCAGCTTGTGGGTCTGGCCGTCCACGGTGACCTGGCGCTCCTCCATCACCTCCAGCAGCGCCGACTGGGTCTTGCTGGAGGTGCGGTTGATCTCATCGGCCAGCAGCAGGTTGGTCATCACCGCGCCGGGCTGATAGGCAAAGCTGCCGCTCTCCTTATGGTACATGGAGAAACCTACGATATCCGAGGGCAGCACGTCCGGCGTGAACTGGATACGCCCATACCGGAGACCCAGGGCGCGGCTGAAGGCCAGTGCGGTGGTGGTCTTTCCGGTGCCGGGCACGTCGTCCAGCAGCACATGGCCGCGGGAGAGCACCGTCATCATGATCTTTTCCAGCACATCGTCCTTACCGGCGATGACCTTTTTCACTTCATGCAGGATCTTTTCTACGCTGGTATTCATCTGCTTTTCTCCTCTTACCATTCTTTATAATAGTTGCCGCTGGAAACGCCGTAGCTGCCGCTGGCGCTGGTAAAGCCGCCGATGTCCTTGCCCAGGGCCAGCGTATAGCGGACACGGATCACGCTGCCGTCCTGGGGCTTGCAGACGTTCATGCCGTAGCCGGGATAGCTGCCGTTATAGGAATACATCCATCCCGACCAGCGGTAGAAGTCAAATTCGCCCAGACTGTCCATGGAATAGGGTTGGGGATCCAGTCTCGCGCCGTTCTCGTCCATACCGTCGGCCACGATGAGATCCATCAGCTCAGGGTCGATGAAAAAGCCGCTGCAAATGCCGCTGCGCTGGATGGCGGACAGATAGCTGCCGCTGCCGCTGATCCCAAAGCCATTCTCCGTCAGCACCTTTTCCACGATGGACCAGGCGTCCGTGCCGCCCGGCACCGTTACCTCCGTGGGATACACCAGATAACCCAGACCCACGGTGGTAGCCTCTACGCTGACGGTGACGGTGATGTCGCCGTTTTCGTAGTATACCGTCCAACTGCGGGTGGCGGAATAGCCGTCCGCATCCGTGGCGGTGACGGTGATGGTATTGGCGCCCTCGTTGGAGAGATAGGTGGAATAGCCGAACTTACTTCCGGACTGGCTCACCGGCGCAGGCACCACCATACCGTTCACCGACACGGTGTAGTTGTTGGAATAGAGCTGCTTACCGGTATAGCTGTGGCCATCCACCAGCAGGATGATATCCGGGTTCTTCAGTGTCAGGCCATCCGTCAGGCCGATGATGGTGCCGTCCATTTCGATCTCGGGCGAGATCGTAGGCTGACGATCCTCCGGGGTATCCTCCGCGCCGCGCTGGAAATGCAGCTGGTACTTATAGGTCTTGCTCCGGCCTGCAGAATCCTTGTAGTCGATATACAGCATCCGGTCCTCGCGGCCCATCTGCACGGTATACCAGCCGTCGCTGTCCTGTGTCAGAGAGGTGGTCCCGGTGCTGTCACTGACACGGACACGGTCGATGGACTCCTTACCGGTGCTCTGGATCAGCTGGAGTCCAAACCGATACCGTTCGCTGTCCACTGTCACCTTTTCAAAGGAAGCAGAACTCTGTGCCCTATTGTCGTCAATGACGGTATCGGAAATACTGGTTTTGATTCGGAACGCATTGGCGTTGTATGTGATGGTATATTTCTCCTTGGCGGAGGAGGATTGATAGCTTCCCTTGATCCGGATCGTGTTCTCTCCGGAGTTCAGACTGGCCGTATAGGTATCCCCGATACCCGTCAGCGTCCTTCCGTTCAGCGTTACGGACTGCACGGGGTACTCATTGCCGTCCTGCACCATACTGGCGGTAAAGGTCAGTTCACCATCTGTAACAGTTGCCAGCTCGTTCAGGGGTTTATTGTCTGACACCCGCTTGGCAACGATGATCAGCTCTCCTGCCTGTGCGTAATAAACCGTGTAGCTCTTGGACGCGCAAACAGTGCTGCCATCCGCCTCGCGGTAGTTCACGCTGACCGTAATGGTATTGGCCCCCGTTGCCAGATGCACGTTCACATAAACGCTGTTAGCTGGGAATAGATATTCCTTCCCATTTACCGTCACAGACAAGCCGATGATCTCAAGGGTGGTCAACTGGCGAATCGAGAAACCATAAGTTTCTTTTTCCACCGTCGAGCCGTCGGTGATACTGGTGGTGAAGTAGGCCGCGGGATCTTTGACCTTCGGAACAGTGATGGCGTCAGTGGGGGTGCGGTCGGGGATCTGTCCACCGGAGCCGCCGCCATTATCCACAATATCCAAGATATCATCGATATTGCCCCGCCCCCCTGATGTTGTACCGTCGCCGGAGGAGGGATTATCCTCATCAGGCGTTTGGGGATCCTGCCGTCCGTCCTGCCGGTCGTTCTCCGGCGTCTGAGCCGGCTCGGTCTGCTGATCCTCTGGCGTATCCGACTCATCCGGTGTATCCGGTTCGTCTGGCGTATCATTTTCCTGATCCTCGCCATCATTGGCGCTGTCCATGCCCGCGATGCGGTCGCCGTCATACAGCACCTCACCCTGCGAGAGCAGCATACGGGACGTCGCGTGGGCCTCCTCCTGGGGTGCGTGGCCGATTTGCAGCTGCGTCACGCACAGTACCGTCGCCAGACACAGGAGCAGGGCAACAGCGGTCTGTATGACGCTTCCCAGCCTTTTTTTCATGTTTCACGCTCCTCCTGTAAACACCACAGGAAGGGGGCGGTGTTTCACCTCCCCCTTCTTGCGGGTATTACGTCTCTTTCTTCTGTTTGGCACGCCGCATGGCGATAAACCAGCGGATCACAAAGGTAATAACGCCTGCCGCCGCCAGAATACCCAGGCTGATCCAGACGATGCTCCAATCGAAGGACTGCGTGTCCTCCGTCTGCACCTCATCCGGCACCAGCAGTTGGTCGGTCGGTACCTTCTCACCGTTTGCGTCGGTGGTCTGCTCCAGCAGCTCCTTATAGCGGGCAGAGGCATCCTGTAACTGCTGCACCAGCTTGGCGTCCACCAACTTCTTCTGCGTGGCCGTCAGCTTGTTATAAGCCTCGGTGGCCTTCTGGATGGCGTCATAGCTGTCCTTTGTCACTGTGCCGATCGCCTTGATCAGATCCTCTGTCGCCTTGGCTGCTGCGTAATTCGTCTCGTAGGTCTGATAGGCAGCCGCCGCAGCCTGCAAGTCGGCGTAATTGGTCACCATCTGCTTCTGATCCGCCGTCAGCTTATTATAGGCGTCCTGCGCGGTCTGGATCTTCTTTTTGACCGCATCGGCCTCCGTTCTGGTCATGACCTCATTCACCTTGCCGATGCTCTTGATCAGCTCCATGACATTCTTGGCCGCCGCATAGTTCTGCTCATAAGCCTTATAGGCGGTATCCGCAGCCTGCAAGGTTGCATAGTTGGTCACCAGCTTTTTCTGATCAGCCGACAGGTTGCCGTAGGCAGTCTGAGCGCGCTGGATCTTCGACTTTACCTGGGCCGCTTCCTGCTCGGTCATAACGGTCTTGACTGTGCCGACAGACTTGATCAGCTCTATCACGACCCCGGCGCAGTAGCCGTTCAGCGCCTTGGCCGCGCCGTCCCTATCCACACTGGCCTCCAACTCCTTGCGGGCAGTCGCGGCCAGACTGTTCAGCGCTGTATTCAGGTCTGTATACTTACTCTGATCCTCGTTGCTCCACTTGTTCAAGCTCTCCACGGCCTTTGTGTAAACGGCCAGCAGCTCCTTGGCCGCGGCGCAGCCTGCCACCTGAGCCTTCTCCAGCAGGGCTTTCTGTTCCTCGGTCAGACCGTTGATGGCAGCAGATGCCTGCTCGATCACCTGAGAGAGCTTGTTCAGCTCACCCAGCGTGGTCTTGCCTGCGGTGAAGTTGAGCTTCTCCAGCAGGAGACGTGCCACACCGGCAGAATAGTCGTTCAACACCTTGGTCATGCCGGCGGCACTTGTGCAGCCTTCCAGCTTTGTGCGGGTCTCCGCCGCCAGCTTGCCGAGCTCGGTTTTCACTGCGGAATATTTGTCCTTATCGCTGGTTTCCCACTGCTTCAGCGATTCAAGATCACGCTCATAGGTGGCCAGCAGGTTCTGCGCATCCGTCAGCTTTTTGCCGTTGACCAGCATCTCCTTCTGCGCCGCGGTCAGCTCCTTGTAGGCCGCCGTTACCTCCGGCAGCGTGGCGGAAAGCTCCTTCATGGTCACGCCGGTCTTGATGCGCGCCGTGATCAGCAGATCCACCACACCGGCAGAAAACCGATCCAGCTCCGTGTCCGTATCCGCGGACTTGCTACAGGCCTCGATGGCGGCCTTTTGTGCTTCATACAGCTTGTTCAGTTGCTCTGTAATGTCCTTGTAATCCTTCTTTGCGCTCTTGTACAGTTTATCCAGCTGCTTCTGCGCGGCTTCCTTTGCTGCCGCCAGCAGGTCGTCCGCGCTCATGCGCGCCAGCACCTTTTCATAGGCGGCAGTCATTTCCGCCGTGGTCTTGGCGGTGCGGATGGTCTCCGCCGTCTCTGCCAGCAGCTTTTCGATCTCCTGGCATTGGGCCGCGGTGGCGATAGGCTTGATCTCCCGCTCATAGCGGTCGTTCAGGCAGCTGATCACCTCCTCGCGGCTCTGCTGCTCCAGAAGCTGCCAGTCAAACAGGGGATAGCCGCTGTTGACGCCGCCAATGCTGTCCACCAGTCCCTCAAAGAGAGAATCAGCTGTCAGGGTCGTGCTTTCCTTCACGCTGTCGCCCTGACTGCACTTCCAGCCCATCACGAACCGGCAGGCGCCCTTGCGTATCGTCAGGCCCGTATAATACCGACCGTCTATGGGATAGCCCGCCAGCGAGCCGACCAGCGTAGCAGCCGTGCCCACCTGCAAGTCACCTGCGTTATAGCAGTTCTCCAGCGTCAGGTTCTGGTTGCCGTACTGACTGGAGGTATGCTCGCCCTTTTCGCCGCCCAGGATGCCACCAACGATGGCGCTGCCCGCCACGGCGCCGGTATTATAGCAGCTGCTTACCGTGACACTGCCCGTCGGCGCAAGACCGATGATACCGCCTGTGCCGCCCTTTCTCAGCAGCACTCCCCCGGTGTCGTTGGACACCGCGCCCTGATTGGCGCACTGGTTCAGTGTAATGCTCTCCTTACTGCTGCCATCAGCATTACCCACGATGCCGCCCACACCGGCCGCACGGCCTGCATAGACCGTGCCGGTATTGACGCAGCATTTCAGCTGCGCACTGGCACCGATAAAGCCCACGATGCCGCCCTGGCCGCCGTTACCGCCGGAACCACCCAGATAGTAGGCGCCAGGTGCGAAGGAGGTATAGACCCGGCCCTCATTCCGGCAATCCGTGATCTCATGGCTGCCGCTGCCAGAGAGACGACCTACCAGACCGCCCACCGCGGAATTCTGGGATTTTTGCTCCCCTGCGGCAAAAGCCACAGAGATATCTACCTGTGACACGCAGTTGCGAATGGTCACGCCGCTGCCCTCGCCGCCGCCCTCGCCGCTTCCCAGCACTCCGCCGATGATATAGCCTGTCGTCGTATCGTAGGATCTGACACCGGTCAGATCGATATTGCCTCGTACTGTCAGATTCTCAATGACCGCATCCTGTGCTACGCCGAACAGGCCCAGCTTCTGACGGCCACCCAAAGACGTGATATTCAGGCCGGACACCGTGTGACCCTGTCCGTCAAAGGTGCCGGTATAGGCACGCTGACCGTTGCTGCTGAGGACGCCGATAACCGGCCACTGGCAATAGCCAAGGTCGATATCTGCTGTCAGCACTGCGTAGTAGCCCTCGCTCTCCATCTGGTTATTCACCGCATAGGCCAGCCATGCCATCTCCTGTGCCGTGCCGATCTGGTAGGGTTCGTCCTCTGTACCCTTGCCATGGGGCTGACTGGTGGTGATGCCATTCCAGCCGTCCTCGGCACGGGCGGAATCCAGCAGTTTCTTCAGCTTGCCGCTGGCGGAGGTATATGCCTGCTCGATAGCGGCGAGGCCCTCCTGCCGCGCCTGCTCGATGGCGGCATAGTCGCTCAGATCGTCCAACTCCACTGCTGCCGCCGTTTCAATGGCGGTTTTACCGCGCTCCAACGCATCGGTCAGCAGATTCTGGCGTTCTTCATCGAAGCTGCTGATGTCGCCCAGCTGGGCTGTCAGCTCCGCGATACGCTGCTGTGCCAGTGTATCCAGCTCCTGCTGCGCCGTATCGCGGGCTTTTTGCAGAGCCGCCGCTACCGCCGCGTCCATATCCGGCGCCGTCTCGCCCTCCGTGAAGGTGGCTGTCAGGTCGGTCAGCGCCTTTCCGGCGTCGGCCTTGATGATCTCGATTTCCTCTGCGGAGGCAGCCTGATCCAGCTTCAGCTTCCAGCCCTCATAGGCGGCCAGCAGCGTGGCCATGTCCTCCTGAGAATACTTCTTATTGATGATGAATTTATTATAGAGATCCTGCTGTGCCTTCTTCGGATAGGTGATGATCTGAAGAAGCTTGCCATCCTCACCCAGATACTTCAGCCGGATATTATCAATGTCCGCAATGGTTTTGGCGGCCTTGATCTCTTCCTCTGCCGCCGCCAGCAGCTCGTTGACCTTCGCCTGTTCCTCAGCCGCGTACACGCGGCTGTCCACATAGGCGTGGAGATCGGCCAGCAACTGCTCACCACCGGCATCCGTACCGCTCAGCACCGTGGCAAGCTGCTCCTCACATTCCTGCACCAGCGCGTCCGCGTCGCCGTCGGCCAGTTCGATGCGCTCTATGTACGACAGCACAATGCCGTTATAGCGGATGCTCTGCTCCGTACCATAGATATTGTAATTCTTGTCGCCGGGACGGATCAGCTTTACCAGCAGCCGCGCCGTGGCGGCGACCTTATCCCAACTATCGCCATTCATGGTAAAAGCGGGCATCACGCAGGACACACGGGCCGCGTCGTGGCTGTTGGTATTCGCCACGTCCACTACGCCCCACAGCGCATTGGCGGACGCGCTCTGCACGTGCCGGATCTCGCCGCCGTGCCATTCGCCTACGATACCGCCTACGCCCTGCGCTGTGGCATCATCGTTATCCGTCACATTGCCGGTATTATAGGCATAGGAAAGGGTGCATGGGCCGGTGAGGCCGGTGTTGCTGCCGGTATCGATACAGCCCACAATGCCGCCTGTGCCATAGTTCATGGCGGGGGAGCCGCTGCTGCCGCTGACAGGGGCCTTGTTCAGCACGTTCATGATGATAACGTCCAGCACGCTGCCGGAGATATATTTATCCAGGCAGGCCCAGCCGACAATACCACCCACGCGGCTCTCGCCCTGTACAGCGCTGCTGTTCTTGCACAGGCGTACCTGCGCGTAGTCTGTCAGCAGGCCTACAATGCCGCCCACGCCCTGAACGCCATTGACTGCGCCTTCGTTGCCGTTGGTGCAGTAGCGAATCACCGCATTTTCACATGCTACACCTACGATGCCACCCGCGTAATTGATATTCTTCTGGCTGCCCACCGTGCCGTAGTTGTTGCAGCTGTCCACGATGGCGTCCTCTGCTGCTCTTCCCACGATGCCGCCGGCTACAGCGCTGTAGTTCATACCGGTGTTGCTGATATACACTGAAGAGGAACACTGGAAGATCGTGCCTTTGCAGTAGCCTGCGATACCGCCCGCCCCTACATTGTCGATACCATTACCGGAAACACTTGTTATGGAGATCGTACCGGCCACGATCAGGCGCTCTACAACACCGGACGCTCCGATCACACCGAACAGGCCCGCATAACTTTTATCGGATACTTGCAATCCATTGACTGTGCTGTGGCATCCGTCAAAGGTGCCTTGATAATTCTTCTTTTTTCCGAAACTGCCGATGGGTGTCCAAGGGTGCCCATTCAGGTCGACATCAGCCGTCAGCTTGGCGCACAGCGTTACCTTGCCGTTCTTGACCTGATCTGCAAACCACGCCAGCTCTGCACCGGTGCCGATAAGATACGGATCATTCTTCGTACCGCTGCCGGAGGCAGGCTGGGTCATAGTCTTACCGTCCCACTTTTTTTCCTCTGGAACGTCGTTGGCCTGTACGGCCACCTGTAAGTCCTCCACAATCTGCTGCATGGCAGCCTCACAGTTTTCGGCCAGCGCGTCTACTTCCGCTGTGGTCTTGCAGTCGTTCAGCGCCGTCAGGGCCGTGGCCTGCTGCTGTTCCAGCGCCTCGCGGGCCGCGTCCAGCTGCTCACAACCTGTCATGGTCAGGGACAGCCAGACGCCCCGGCTGCTCTCATCAAAAACAGCTTCTTTTTCCTCCAGCTGTTTCAGATACTTCTCATATAGCGCCTGGATGCGCCGGATGGCGGCCTGTTTTTCCTCCGCTGTCAGTTCCGTATATGTTTTGCCTGGGATGGCCGCCATATTCGCCATCAGCTCAGGCAGCAGCGGCAGCTCCTCCACCGTCCGTGCGGCGGCAATGGCCGCCAGCGCATCGTTATAGAGCTTCGTCAGTGCCGCCCAATCCTCCGGTTCATAGGAGGCTTCGTGGTATTGGCTCCATACCTCCGCAAGCTGAGACTTCAACGTCTCCTTCTTGCTGTCCAGTTCCATATCCGGTGCCTGCGGCTGAGTCAGCTCCCAGCGCAGCAACGGCCAGCCGCCGTTCTCCGTCGTCAGGAAAAAGCCGTTGGGATCATCCGCCGCCGTGCCGTCGTTCAAGGCTGCCAGCACAGTATTTATATCCATCTCCTCGAACTGGCCACCGGCAGGGACGGCGTCCGTCCCGAACGCCTTGCCCGACCAGAACAGCGCTTTGCTCTCCACGCTGAACGTACCTTCGCCGCACAGTGCACCGGCCTTTTCGCCGCTGACGGTCTTTACCTCGCCCCAGCCCGTCAGGGCGGAGGCGTCAGCATTCTCCTTGTCATCGGCTGACACGGCGGCATAGCTGTACGACGCCGTACATTCCGCCTGCTCCGCCAGCTGGCCCATCAGGCCCCCAGCGCACACGCCGCCCAGCACGTCGCCGTACTGATAGCTCCGCTGGATCGTGACACTGCCGGACAGAACGCTGCCCACCAGACCGCCCGCGGCGGCGCTGTTCAGTGCCTTTACCGTACCCGCGTTCGCGCAGCCCGTCAGGGTCAGCGTACCGCCGGTGACGCTGCCCACAAGGCCGCCTACATGGCTGTCAGAAGTGGAGACGCTGATCTGCACCTCACTGCGGCAACCACTCACTATGGTATCACCGAATACCGTGCCAGCCAGTGCGCCCACGCTCTGCGCGGGGCTGTCCTCTGCGGTGGCCAGCTCGCCGGCAAGCCGCAGGTCCCGGATCGCCGCGCCGTTCAGGGCGCGGAACAACCCCCACGACGCAGCCGTATCCTCCGCCGTGACATGGAGTGCCAGCGTCACCGAGTGGTATGCGCCGTCAAGGCTGCCGGTAAACGTCTTGTCATAGGGCACGTCCACCGCGATGTCCGCGCCGAGACGGTACGCGCCATCCGACTTCATGGCGGCAAATTCCTCCGCCGTGGTAATGACCGTTGTCTCCTGCGCCGCCGCGGTGTCAGACGGCTCCACTGCCAGTGCCGAGACCGGCAGCAGGCTCACCGTCATGACACAGGCCAGCAGCAGGGCTATGATCCTGTTTCTCATCGTGTATCCCCCGTTGTACCGACGCTTACAGCCACTTGGCATACAGCGTCATGCTTTTCTCTACCTTATCGTTGTCAAAGTCCCAGGGTTTGGCGCAGGCGGTATCCTGATACCAGCCGCCGAAGCCGCAGCCTTCCTTTTCCGGGACGGGAGGCCGGGTCAGCTTCTCGCCGCGCTTGGCCTTGCGGCTGCCGATGGCCGTACCGCCGAAGGTCTCAAACTTCACCGTCTTCCGGCGCAGCAGCAGGAGCAGCACGATCCCCAGCAGCACCGCGCCCAGCGCGATCCAGCCCCACAGCGGCATATGGAAGCCGCCCGCAGGCAGCTGGGAGGGATCCACCCACTTGGCGTACAGTGTTATGCTGCCCTGCACCGTGTCCTTGCTGAAATCCCACTCCTTGGTCATATCGAAGTCACTGTACCAGCCCGCCAGCGCAAAGCCCTCCTTGGTGGGATCCTCCGGACGGGTCACCTTCTGGCCCAGCTTCACCTTCTGATCCGGAACGGAGCTGCCGCCGTTGCTCTCGAACCGTACGGTACATTCGTCCGTCACTATCACGGTCACGTCACGGCCGGTGGTGGCGTAGCTGTCCATGCCGTCTGCCGTGGAGACGCGGGTCTCTGTGTTGCGGATCACAGAGGAACCGGAGGTGCCGATGACCTTCAGCTGGAACGTGCCGATCATGGTGGAGGCGTCCCAGTTCTCGCCGCCGCCCAGAGACAGGAAGTTCATGTAAAATGCCCGCAGGCCGCCCCGCAGAGCGATGTCCGTCGTCTCGATGGAGGCCGCCGTCATGGCGCTGTTCTCCATCAGCTCGAAGAACTCAGGGTCGTAGCACAACTCGTCCTGCATGGCGTACATGGTGTAGCCCTCGTCCGTGTCGGTACGCTTCAGGGCCAGCGCCACCGTAACGATATCGCCGGGGGCGGCCTGCTTCGTGTCGCTGCCGTCAATGGACAGCTCAAAGAGGTACGACTGGCTCTCGTCCACCGCCATGGCCGGGACGACTGACGCCAGCAGCGTCAGGGCCGCCAGCAGCGCGCATAACAGTTTCTTCATTTCGTGGTTCTCCTTCTGCTTTTTTATTCAGAAATTCGTTTCTATCTCTCTTTTTCTGCGTCTTAAGAGACACATAAACAAACCTCCGAAAAACGGGGTATTTCCCCTGCCCCGAAAGGGGCAGGGGAAATCATGTACGCGGCAACTCGTCTCTATTATTTGATCTTATTTACAACGACCACGGCATCATCCACGGTGATCATGCGGTCGCCGTTCAGGTCGGCGGCCAGAAACTTCTCCATGGTGGTGTTGGCGTCAAAGGCGGTGTACTTGGCCTTGTAGATGTTGTACACCATCTGGACGTCGTTGACGTCGATACGCTCGGTGCCGTTCACATCGCCGGTCAGGTCGAAGGTGTGTGCCTCACCGGTCACGATGCTGATCTTGCCTTCTGTCTCGGCCTCGGCCTTTACCTCGTTCTGCGTCTTGTCGGAGAACAGCAGATAGGCGTAAGCGTCTTTATACTGCGCCTCGTTGCGGTACATAAGCTCATCGCCATAGGCCAGGGTCGAACCGGCATCCAGCGTCACACCGTCGTTCAGCTTGGCAGTGATCAGGAACACGGACTGGGCCTTGCCGACCTTCACATACTCGCTGACCTCCACCGTCCATTTCCACTTTGCGGTCTTGGTGATGGTGATGGTAATGGCGTCGCCGGTGATGTATTCACCCTTGATGGTGTAGGTGCCCTCGGGATCCTCCGTGACGGGGATCGTCTTGCCGCTCTCCGTGTACTTGGCGTCTACCGTATAGTCGTAATTCGCATCCTTCTTGATGGTGAAGGTGAAGTCCTCACCCACGGGAGCGTTGCGGATAGCTTCGCCCTCCAGATCAGAGGTGTCGCCGCTGAAGCTGATCTGGGAGTCGCCCTTCGCCTTATTCGCAGTGATGACAATGTTGCCGATGATATCCTTGCCAGCGATGGTATAGGTCTTGCCGTCCTCGCTTACCGTGTAATTGGCATTCTTGCCGCCCACTGTGACAGCCACCGTGTAGGTCCATCCCTCCTGCTTATTCAGCGTAAAGGGATAGTCAACCCTGTAACTGGGCTTTGAGGTACTGGAAAGCGTCACGTCATTCTTGGCGTTACCCTCCACAGTGACGTCAAAGTTACGGAAGGAAACATCAATGTGGATATCACCTGTCACCCAGTTAGCAGGGATGGTATAGCAGTTTTTGGTGGTGTCATATTCCACAGGCCAGGAAATTCCGTCTCCGTTGTCGATGGTGTAACGGATCGCCATGCCCCGCCAATCATATCCATTCGCCAGTGTGAAGGTATACGCTGTATTGGCCTTCGCGTACGGCTCATAAACGAGCTCTTGAGGCGAGGAAGCCGTTACATTGTAGTACGGGCCGTCCACGTTGACGATATACCCTGTGGTGGTGATGTTTGCCGAGGGAGCATTCCGGACATTGGCGTTTTCGCCCTTATCCACATAGGCGCGGGTGATGGCCACGTTGCATGAGCCGGTGGCTATGCCCTTGAACTCCGCAAAAAAGCCGTCGCGTGCACTGCAGCTTAGCTGGGTGCCGCTGCGGTATACCGTCACAGTACCATTAACCTTATCGTTCTCTACGCTGTAGATGCAATCAACGTTACCCACCTTTACGAACTCCAGGATCGTAGGATCATAGCTCAGCGTGATCCCGTAGGCGTTATAGGTTTGGCCTTTATTGATGATGCCGTTTTGGATCAAAACTTCGAGGGATACCACGTTCTTGTCAGTACCCATCTGCAAAGTGGATTGACCGGATCCGCCACCCGTATAAAAAGCTACACAGTAGTCTTTGTACAAATTGCTAGTATCATCGTCCTTAATGGTCAGCGTGGCGGAGGTATTGTTGTCAGGTGAGGTGAGAACAGGCTTGGTGCCATACGTCGCATTGGCTTCCACTTCATACAGGCTCAGTTCATAACGGCCTGCCTTGGTGTCGGCAGGAATCTCCACCGTATAAATGACGAAGTTTGTAACGATGTGGTCTTCTCCATCACCATTCCACACGACACTGCC
>ENA-UOJB01001725-UOJB01001725.1-human-gut-metagenome-genome-assembly--contig:-C48-NODE-1725-length-16759-cov-5.353209_pt1 | contig 16759 bp, 16 predicted proteins | sample MGYA00242338_ERZ723885 | MGnify/ENA metagenome assembly ERZ723885
TTTTAAGCGGCTTGCTGGCAGTGGTGCTCTGCCTGAAAACAACACCCAAAACCACCTGAATCAACACCCCCAACGAGCAGCTAAAGCCCGTTGGGGGTGTTGGTGTTTCCCTATATCGTTCCATGGCAGCACCAATGACAAAGGGACCGCCTCTGGCGGTCCCTTTGTCGGAGGATATATCCTGTCAGCGGCACGCACGCCAACAAAGCGAGGCGATGCCTTAGAAAATTTCCTGCTTTACTGTCAGGTGCCCGGTTTTGATTGGGCCTTTATTTTTTGGCTGACTTTTGCGGGTGGTCAGACGAAATCCTCCCGCATGGGGGTGAAGATGTCCAGCAGGACGCCGGGCTCCAGGGCCTCGCAGCCGTGGATGATGCCGTCGGTTTTCAGCATCGTGTCCCCGGCGGTCACTTCGCGCACTTCGTCGCCGATGGTAAAGCGGAAACGGCCCGACACGACATAGGTGATCTGGGTGTGGGGATGGCTGTGCAGCGCACCCACTGCGCCTTTTTCAAAGGTGTTTTCCACGCACATCAGGCCTTTGTTATAGGCCAGCACGCGGCGGGTCACGCCGGGGCCTGCAGGCTCGGGCAGGGTCTCGGCATGGGGGACCCATACGGTATTTTCATGCTTTTTCTCCATGGATACTTCGCTCCTTTATTTTGCGGTGTGCTGCTTTTCGGCGGGCAGCTTTTCCTGCACGAATTCCCCTTTCGCGCGTTGCACTTTCCCCCATCATAGCACGGTGCGTGGCAGGGTGCAAGCGTATTTCGACAAAAGCTTTGACCTGTCTTGCCAAGATTTCGCCAAGGTGATGCAATAAAATCATGAAAATTTCACCGGAAAGGAGCGCCCCGCATGAACTTTTTCCAACGGCATATGACCCTGAAGGGACACATCGTCCTGTTTTTGGGGGCGTTCTTCACGGCGCTGCTCTTCTGCCAGAACGCCGCCGAAAACAGTGTGACCGGTTGGCTGGTGACCTATTTTAAGGACAGTGGCATCCTGACCGCTGCGGGGTTGGGCGGCCGGTATGGCCGCCGATATCCTGCCTTACGCCGGGATGCTGGCGCTGACCGGGTTGCTCTGCCTGCGGGATAAGCACTGACATAAGGAAAAATCATTAAAACTCCCCATTTTTGACCCGGTGTCCCCGGGCTTGAAAATGAGGAGTTCTTTTGCAATCTTTTGAATTGTTACTGAAAAATTTATATAATGATGGTGGATGTGTTCAAAATTTTACCTTACATATACTCCATCGGGGTGACTTCGCCGTAGATGGCGGTGCTCATGCGGTCGTGCAGCAGCCGCATGAAATCTTGCTGCAGGCCGGGCCTTGGCTCGCCCTTGAACAGTGCAAAAACGTGGTGCTGGGTCGCCTTGCCGCCCGGCATGATAAACAGCGGCCGCTCCTTCGTCTTGACAAAGGTTGAGTAGGCGGCATTCTGGAAGGTCAGCCCCATGCCGCTCACGGCCATGCGGTAGGCGGTCATGCCGCTGGCCAAAAACAGCGTGCGCTTGGGCTGGAAATTGTAGGTTGAGCACATCCACTGGGTCTGGCGGTTCATGCGGCCTTTGACGCTGGGGCAGATGAACAGATCGTCCGCCAGCCAGTCGGCGTCGATATCCAGCGGCGCTTCCGGGCTGCAGACGGCGTCCCTGTAGGCGGCCATCCGTGGGTTTTCGCAGCTGGTGATGAACATATACTGCTCGGATGGCAGCCGCAGATAATGCAACGAGGAATGGTAGGCGTAGCTCTCGACGATGGCGATGTCCAGCACACCGTTGAGCACCTTGTCCAACATATTGATGTCGCGGTCCTCAAAGATGGTCAGCCGCATATCAGGGTAGAGGCGGTTCAGCTCCGGCATGACAGAGGAAAGCCAGATGCTGCCGCGGTTGCGCCCGATGCCGATGTTGATCCGCAGTTCCAGATCATTGGAGGAAAAATCCGAAAGCTCCTGGTGCAGCCGGTCCTGCATGACACAAATCTTTTCCAGCTCGGACAGGTAGTAGGCCCCGGCCTTGGTGATGCGGATGGGCGTGGTGGAGCGGTCAAACAGACGTACGCCCAGTTCCTCCTCGGTGCGGTTCAAAAACGCCGTCAGGGCAGGCTGGGAGATAAACAGACGCGCTGCCGCGCGGGTAATACTCTGCTCCTCGGCCAGGGTAGTTAAGTAGTTCAAACGGTCAGATAAGGTATTTTTCACCAAAAAAGCCCCCAAAAGTTTGTGGAATGACAATATGGTAACATAAAAAAATGACGTTGTAAAGAGAATCAAGAAAATCCATAACATTGACATTATGGGGCAATATCTGCTTTGGTATTGGAACTTCGCAAAAAAGGCTGATATGATAAAAGCACAAAATAAATCGGCCAAGCAGAACAACTTCTGTGAATAGTGTGGAGGAGGTTCTAATCCATATGAAACAGGTATTGATTGAAGAGCCGTTCAAGGTTCGTGTACGCCAGGACGCAGAGGTTCCCACCCCCAAGGTAGGTGAGGCCCTGCTGCAGGTTATGTATTGCGGTATCTGCGGCGCTGACCTGGCAAGCTACACCGGAAACCAGCCGTTCACCACCTACCCCCGTGTGCCGGGCCATGAGTTCAGCGCCCGCATCGTGGATATCCCCGAAAATGACAAGGGCCTCAAGCCCGGTGATATCGTCACCTGCAACCCCTACTTCAACTGCGGCAAGTGCTACTCCTGCCGTCGCGGTTTCGTAAACTGCTGTACGGATCAGCAAACGATCGGCGTCCAGCGCGACGGCTCCTTCCAGGAGTACATCACGATGCCGGTTCAGCGTATCTTCTCCGGCAAAGGTCTGACCGCACGCCAGCTGGCGCTGGTAGAGCCGTTCTGCATCGGCCACCACGGCATCACCCGCGGTAATGTGCAAAAGGGCGATAAAGTCCTCATTGTCGGCGCAGGTCCTATCGGTATGTTTGCGATGCTCAGCGCCAAGGCCATCGGTGCCGAGGTCTACATGACCGACCTGCTGGACGGCCGCCTGGAAAAAGCGACCCAGATGGGCGCGGACGGCGTGGCCAACGGCAAGGACCCCGAGGCATTGAAGGACCTGAACCAGAAGGTCACGAACGGTGACGGTTTCGACGTCTGCGTGGAGTGCTGCGGCGCACCCGAAACCTTCCTGACCTGCATCGACCAAGCCGCCTTCGCCGGCAAGATCATCCTGATCGGCAACGGCAAGCGCGAGACGACCTTTGTACATTCTATCTTATTGAAAAAGGAACTGAACGTTTTCGGCAGCCGCAACGCTTACAGCTCTGACTTTGAGCAGGTCATTGACATCCTGGCAAGCGGCAAGGTCGATGTGGAGGCACTGGTCAGCGCCGAATACCCGCTGGACCAGGCGGGCGAGGCCTTTGAGGCCCTGCGCCACAACAGCGGCAACCTGATGAAGGTTGTGCTGAAAGCGGCTGAATAACACTAAGGAGAAAGCCATGAGCAAAAACAACGGAGCAGAATTGCAGTTGAGCAAAAAAGGTTCAATGATGCACTATCGGCGCTTGGCAACACCGTACCTGCTACTGGCACCCATGCTGGCGTTTGTAATGTGCTTTATGATCTGGCCCATCATCAACGTGTTTATGATGAGTACAGAGTCCTACAAGGTCACGAAACCCAACGACCGCCACTTTATCGGCCTGGAAAACTTTGTGACCGTCTTCACCAAAGACCAGATCTTCTTAAAAACGCTGGGCAACACCGCCGTCTACGTGATTCTGAGCGTCGTGTTCCAGACCGTGCTGGGTTTCTGGCTGGCATGGCTGCTGACCCGCAAGTTCAAGGGCCGCGGCGTTATCCGCGCACTGGCCCTGGTGCCCTGGGCCGTTGCCGGTTTGATGGTCGGTATCATCTGGAACCTGATGCTGGGCCAGACCTACGGCGTCATCAATGACCTGCTGCGCCGCGCGGGCATCATTGAGATGAACATTTCCTGGTTCTCCAACGGCAGCAGCGCCATGCTCGCGGCCGTCATTGCCAACATCTGGCGCGGCATCCCCTTCTTCACCATCAGCTATATGTCGGCGCTGTCCGGTATCTCCGATGATCTGTACGAGTCCGCCAAGATCGACGGTGCCAACTCGGCGGTCACGTTGTTCCGCATTACGCTGCCGATGATTAAAGACACCATCATCTTTACCACGCTGCTGCGTGCGATTTGGACCTTCAACGCTGTTGACCTGATCGTCTCCCTGACGGACGGCGGCCCGAACCGCGGCACCACCACGCTGGCGCTGTACATTATGAATACCTTCACCGGCAGCTATGATTACGGCTACGCCTCGGCGCTGGCAGTTATCTCCACGCTGATCATGATGGTCGTTGCGTTCGTCTACATCCGATTTGGCAAAATGGGCCAGACTGACAACTAAGGAGGCAAACCCATGACAAAACGTGAAGCAAAAGATCTGGGGTGGCGTTGCCTGACTTTGTATCTGCCGCTGATCCTCTTCCTGATCGGGACGCTGTTCCCCTTCTACTGGATCGTCAACACCTCTCTGAAAGACAGCGTTGAGGTTTTGAGCCTGCCCATCAAATACTGGCCCGACAATCCTACGCTGAGCAACTACTTCTACCTGTTTGAGAAGATGGGCTTTGGCAACAACGTTGCCAACACCGCCTTCGTTGCCGCACTGACCACGATTCTGGTCACGCTGCTGAGCCTGCTCTCCGGTTACGCGATGAGCCGCTACCGCTTCTACGGCAAAACCTTCATCTACGTGCTGATGCTGGCGACCCAAATGCTGCCCGCCGTCGTCCTGATGATCCCCCTGTTCCAGACGATGGTCAAGCTGCACCTCATCAACAGCCTGTGGAGCCTGGTGCTGATCTGCACCTGCACGAACCTTCCCTTCTGTATGTTCATGATGATGGGTTATTACAGCTCAGTCCCGCGAGAACTGGAAGAGGCCGCCCAAGTGGACGGCTGCACCCTGCTGGGGGCGGTGTTCCGCGTCCTGATTCCGGTCATGCTGCCCAGCATCGTTGCCACCGGTGCATACGCATTCATCAATGCGTGGAACGTTTACGTCTACGCCACCGCGTTCATCACCGATAAAGCCAAGTACACCCTGCCCCTGGCGCTGAACGTCTTCCAGGGCGAATACGGCACCGACTACGGCAAGCTCGCCGCCGGATGCGTCATCGCACTGATCCCCGTTGTTGTAATTTTTGCCTTCATCCAGAAGCACCTCTCCGGCGGCGCGACCTCCGGTGCGGTCAAGGGATAAGGCGTAGAATTAGATTTCATTTATAGGAGGAAAACACAAATGAAAGCAACCCGTACCACCGCTGCGGTCCTGGGAGCTGCCATGGCCGCTACCCTGCTGGCCGGCTGCGGCGGAAGCTCCGCCACCAGCACCGCCGCCTCGACCTCGACCGAGAGCACTGCCGAAAGCACCTCTACCGCTGCGGCTGCCCCCACCGGCGAGAAACAGACCCTGGAGTATTGGTATCACTCCGCTGACCCTGTGACCGACGCCTATTTTGAGGATTATTTCGACAAAATCAACGCCGAGCAGGACCAGTACGAGATCAAGTACACCAGCTTCTCCTTCGCCGACTTCCAGGAAAAGTTCCAGATGGCTGTCTCCACCGATACGATGCCCGACGTCGTCAGCCTGGGCTTCTCCAACGTGGCGACCTTCACCGCACAGGATTCCCTGCTGCCGCTGGATGATTACCTCGACCAGATCGAGACCCTCGACAAGATCGACAGCAGCATGGTAGACAGTATGCGCAACATCGGCGGCGGCACGCTGTACGGCATCCCCTATGCATACAACCAGGAGGTTGCCTGGTACAATACCGCCAAGTTCAAGGAGAAGGGCATCGATGCTCCGCCCGCTACCCAGAAGGAGTTCCTGGAGGACTGCGAGAAGTATGCTGACCCCGCAAACTCCTCTTACTTCTACTCTCTGCGCGGCGTGCGCCCTTACGACAGCCTGGTTGCCTGGCTGTGGACCTACACCGACGGCCTGGGCTATGACGGCTCCTGGTTCGACGAGAACGGCAAGTGCATCCTGGGCGACGCCAAGTTCGCCGAAGCCCTGGACACCTACGCCAACCTCTACAAGAACAACGAAGTCTCCGGCGACTCCATCAACAACAACTTCTCCCAGATCGTTGCAGAGTTCGGTTCCGGCGTCTCCATGTACATCATCCACAACTCTTCTTCCGAGTCTACCCACCTGACCAACTTGGGTGAGGGCAACTTCGCAGCCGCCCGCGTGCTGGCCAACGATGAGGGACACTACTTCGCCTCCGGTCTGCAGCCCAACGTCTATTGCATCACCAACCAGGGTGACGACCACGACTACTCCGGTGCTGTTTGGCTGATGAACGTGCTGCTGGACGCCGAGTGCGAGGGCGGCATGTGCCAGGCTATCGGCCGTGTGCCCTGCAACAAGGACGTTGAAGAGCAGGATTGGTACAAGAATGACCCCGAGATGATGCTGTACGCCAGCTACCTGGAGGACGAAAACTACAAGCAGATCCAGAACCCGTACTGGCTGACTGAGTTCTCCACCTTCATCTCCGACGATATGACCGCTGACTTCCAGGCCGTTCTGATGGGCAACATGACCGCTCAGGATTGCGTCTCCGGTTGGGCTGCCAAGATCGACGAGTATCAGGCTGCCTACGAAGCACAGGCATAATTGAACATCGGCCGCAAGTAAAGGAGCATGAAAAAGCCTTTATTTGCGGCTTTTTTAGAGAAAATCAATAGGGAGGTTGCCATGGCAGATACAGTTATTTTATTCCAGGATGATTTCCAGTCTTTCCCGATCGGTCCGCTGCCCTTTGACCGCGAACATTCCGCAATGGGTGAGTATCATTACAGCCCGCTGCCAGGTTACAGAGGGCAGTGGTATGACCCCATCGCAAACTGCAACTATCGCGGCCCCAGCTGGCTCGTCACCGCCACCGACGGCGTACACTACATGGAGCAGACCCGCGTGCGCAATCCGCTGACCCACGGCGTCTGCCCGGTGCTGGCTACCGGCGAGGAGCGCTGGCAGGACTACACCTTCACTGTCACACTGCGCACCCTTTGCAGCAACGAGGAAGCCGGTGTGCTGTTCCGCTACCAGACGTCGCTGATGCACTACGCCTTCTTTATGAATGACAACAAGGTGCAGTTCTGGCGCATCGAGAAAAAAGAGCGCACGATGCTGGCCGAGGCCCCCTACGAGTACAACTGCGACCAGTACTACACGATGCGCGTGACCTGTAAGGGCAATACCTTCACCGGATCCATCAACGGCGAAAAGCTGCTGACTGTGCAGGACGACCGCTACACCTACGGCAAGGTGGCGCTGGCGGCCTTTATGCCCACCCAGTACACGAACGTGCTCATCACCACCACGCCGGAGGAGGCCGCCCGCATCGTCGAGTGCGAGGATGCCGAGCAGGCCCGCCTGGCCGAAAAGCGCAGCCACTACCCCCGCCCCAAGCTGTACAAGGTCATCGACCTCAAGGACTTCGGAGCGTCGCGGCAGATTCGCTTCGGCCATCTGATGGGCGGCGACGACTGGTACTTCGTCATGGCACAGCACCAGAAGCGCGTGTTCAAGGAGCGCTACTGCAACATCAGCTGCCTGACAGCCGTCAATGTCGAGACCGGCGAGGTGCTGTGGCAGGTGGGTGAGCCTTCGACCCTGGCGGTGAACCAGGACACGACCTGCGACCTGCCGTTCCAAATCTACGATATCAACAACGATGGCTACGACGAGGTCATTTTTGCCCGAGATTTCAAGGTCATGATCCTGGACGGCCGCACCGGTAAGCTGCTGCGCAGCATGGATACGCCCTACAACGACGACCCGGCGGATGAGATTCTGGGCATCGAGTTCCAGAAGCACGCATTTGACCGGCTGAACGTTGATGCTATCCGCATTGTGAACGTCTCCGGCAAGGAACATGCCAGCGATATCCTCATCAAGGACCGTTACGCCCGCCTGTGGGTGTACGACGAGAACTTCAACCTGCTGTGGAAGTTCACCCACAACAACACCGGCCACTTCCCCTATGCCTACGACTTCAACGGCGACGGCAAGGATGAAATTTTCAGCTGCTACAACATGATCAGCAGCGACGGCAAATTGCAGTGGGAGCTGCCCATCGACACCGATCACACGGATGAAATCGTCATTGGCAAGTTTGACCCTGATATCGATGAGGAGTTGCTGGCTATTGTCTCCGGCTGGGAGGGTTTCATGATCGTGGACAAGCACGGTCACATCCTGGCCCGGGATATCAACGGCCACGGCCAGCGCATCAGCGTAGCCAACTACTGCCCGAATATGCGCGGCCTGCAGATTGCCACCACCACCTACTGGGAAAACCAGGGCATCATCTACCTGTACGACTGCAAGGGCCATGAGATTTGGCACATGGAGCCTTCCTCCAACGGTAATGTTGTGGCGCCTGTCAACTGGAAGGGCGACGGTACCGAGCTGATTTTGCTCAACGGCAACGTCAAGTACGGCGGCATGCTGGACGGTGACGGCGACCGGGTCGTGCTCTTCCCCGACGACGGCCACCCCGACCAGTGCGCCGAGGTGCTGAACCTGACCGGCGACCCGCGGGATGAAATCATCCTGTGGGATGCCCACAAGATGTACATTTATACCCAGGACCGCCCCGCACCCGATGGGCCGGTCTATCACCCGGAAAAATACCCCGAGTACAGTGCCTCCAACTACCGGGGCGAGTTCTCCTTTGCGCACTGGGACAAGGCCGGGGATTGATATTACTTCTACTTAGGAGCCTACTATGTTATACGAACGATACCTGCGGGCCTACGCAGAGCAATTCCGCAAGACAGACCGGAATATGTGGAACTACGAGGATGGCTGCGTGCTGATCGGCCTGCGTGCGCTGTACCAGGCGACCGGTGATGCGTTTTACTTTGATGTGCTGAACAGCTTTATGGAGCGATACATCGAGCCGGACGGTACCATTCGCCGCTATGTGGCCGAGGAATACAACCTGGACTACATCCCGGCGGGCTGCGCGCTGTATACCCTGTATGACGAGACCGGCGAGTCGCGCTACCGCAAGGCCATTGAAACGCTGGAAGAACAGCTGCGCCACCAGCCGCGCACCCCCTGCGGCAGTTTCTGGCACAAGGGCATCTACCCCAACCAGGTCTGGCTCGATGGTCTGTACATGGGTCTGCCGTTCCATGCGGCTTACGCCCTGCGGTTTGGCGATGCGGCCACGCTGGATGACATCATGCTGCAATTCCGCAACGCACGCAAGTATCTCTACAACGAAAAGATGGGTCTATACTACCACGCCTGGAACGAGACAAAGGATGTGTTCTGGGCTGACCCCAAGACCGGCCTGTCCCAAAATTTCTGGACACGGGCCATCGGCTGGTATTTGATGGCGATGGCGGATATCTACGCCATGCTGCCCGACAGCCGCGTCGACCTGCAAAAGGAGCTGGCCGCCCTCTGGAAAGAGGCCATCGACGGCATGTTGCGCTGGCAGGAGCCGGACAGCGGCCTGTTCTACCAGCTGCCTGCCCTGCCCGATGTGAAGGGAAACTACCTGGAGACCAGCGGTTCCCTGATGGTGGCGTACAGCCTGCTGAAGGGCGCGCGCCTAGGCGTGCTGGACGAGCCGAAATACCGTGCGGCAGGGGAGAAGATTTTGGTCGGCATCGAGCTGCGGCAGTTCACCGTCCACGACGGTAAGGTCGAGCTGCACGGCATCTGCAAGGGTGCGGGCCTGGGCCCGGCGGGCAACCTGCGCCGAAACGGCACCGTGGAATACTACCTGTCCGAGGATGTGGTCCACGACGAGCAGAAGGGCGTCGGTGTCTGCATGATGGCCTACGCCGAGTATCTGCAGGCCAAACAGGCCGGTGCGCTGACCGACGACTTCCCCAAAGTGGAGATTTTCAACAAGGGGTACGACCCCATCATGCCCGGCGACCCGGCGTTTATCGCCTTTGAGAAGAACCGCGTGGGCAAAACAGGGTGAGCTGTATGCAGTTTTCCATAGCAAAGCCGGAGGAAGTTGGCGTGTCCAGTGCGGCCCTCAGCCAAACGCTTGATTATCTGGCTCAGCGTCGGGTGGCGCTGCACAGCCTGCTGGTCATGCGGCATGACGCGCTGATCTGCGAAGGGTACGCGGCACCATTCACAAAAGATACGCTGCATCGTATGTACAGCGAGACGAAAAGCCTTGTGTCGCTGGCTGTCGGCGTTATGTGCGCCAAAGGGTATCTCGATTTGGACGACCATATCGTGGATCACTTTGCCGAAAAGCTCCCCCTGGGCGGCCCTAGCCCCGAGCTGGCACGGCTGACCATCCGGGATATGCTGCGCATGGCAACGCCGTACAACGGCACGACCTACAAACGGCGGCCCACTAAGGACTGGGTGGGGTCGTTCTTCACCGCGCGGACCGACCACGAGCCGGGCAGTTTCTTCTGCTATGATACCAGCAGCAGCCATACGTTGTGCGCCCTGGTGGAAAAGCGGATGGGCCGCCCCCTACTGGATGTGCTGCGCCGTGAGGCACTGGATGCCATCGGCTTTTCAGAGCAAAGCTATTGCATCCGGGATCCCATGGGCATAAGCCAGGGCGGGTCCGGCCTGATGGCTACCCCCCGGGATATGCTGGCGCTGCTCCGCCTTGTTGCGCAGGGTGGGCAGTGGGATGGCCAACAGCTTTTACCCCGAGACTATTTGCAGGCTGCCACGGCCTGGCAAATCGACAATGCTGAGAACGGCGGCAGCGGCGGCTGGGATTTTGCCCAAGGCTACGGCTACCAGTTCTGGCGGCTGACCCATAACGCATGGTCTATGTATGGTATGGGCGGCCAGCTGGCCATCTGCCTGCCGGATCAGGATATGCTCCTTGTGACGACGGCCGATACCCAGCCCCTGGCGGGCGGCGTGCAGACGATTCTGGATGCCTTCTGGAACTGCCTGCTGCCCGGCGTGGCCGATGCTGCGCTGCCCGCAAACCCTGCGGCTTATGCCGAACTGACGAAAAAGTTATCCACCATGCAGCTTCCGATTGTGGAAAACCTGGCGGCCCCCGACACCGAGCTTTGCTGTGCGACGGTGCAGATGGGCCTCAATGCTCCCGGCCTGACGGCCCTGCAGCTGCAAGAAAACGCACTGGTGCTGCACTACGGCGGCAAGACCTGCACGCTGCCTTTCCGGACGGGGGCATTGGTGCAAAGCCATCTGTGGGACGACCCCGCGCTGCCCTGTGTTATCGCCGCCGGCTGGCGTGCTCCGGACTCCCTCCTTGTCCGGGTGCATCTGCTGGGCGAGCGACTGGGCAGCCTGAGTTTGCAGCTAAAGCTGCGCCCCGGCGGTGCGACCCTGGCTCTGTGCAGCCATGAGGAACACCCCGACCCCGATTTCAGCGGCACTGCGGAAGGTGTAACCGCAGTGTGAGCCCAAGCGGGCCGCCTGCTGCCATGCGCAGCGGGCGGCTCGCGTTATTTTTACAGGCACGGCCCTTGCAAAGTGCGGCGGAATGTGCTATGCTATTTTTGTACAAAAGGGGAGCTTGCGTCAAGCGGGCTGAGAGTGGGCTGTATCGCCCTGACCCGTAACCTGATTTGGATAATGCCAACGTAGGGAGATACGCGCACGACCACTCTTTGTGAGTTTTTATGCGGATATGTCTTTGCAGGCGTATCCGCATTTTACTTGCAAGGAGTGTTTTTTGTATGCTGGGTACCTGTATTGAAAATGTACGGAAGAACGTGCCATTGGTGCATAACATCACGAATTATGTCACCGTCAATGATGTGGCGAACATCCTGCTGGCCTGCGGCGGCAGCCCCATCATGTCCGACGAGCCGGAGGATGTCGAGGATATCACCACCATCTGCGGCGGGCTGAACATCAACATCGGCACGCTGAACCAGCGCAGCATCGCGGGGATGTTCCGCGCCGGGGCCAAGGCCAACGCCCTGGGCCATGTCGTGCTGCTGGACCCCGTCGGTGCAGGCGCGTCGGCTCTGCGCACCAACACGGCTGTGGAGCTGATGGAAAAGGTCAAGTTCACCGTTATCCGCGGGAATATCTCTGAGATCAAGACGCTGGCGCTGGGCAGCGGCACGACCAAGGGCGTGGACGCCGACGTGGCCGACGCTGTGACCGATGCAAACCTGGACAATGCCGTTGCATTTGTCAAGGATTTCGCCGCCAAGAGCGGGGCCATCGTTGCCGTGACCGGGGCAATCGACCTGGTCAGCGACGGCAAGACCTGCTATGTCATCCGCAATGGCCGCCCCGAGATGGGCAAGATCACCGGTACGGGCTGCCAGCTCTCCGGCATGATGACGGCTTTCGTCGTCGCCAACCCCGACAACCGGCTTGAGGCCGCCGCCGCTGCCGTCTGCGCCATGGGCCTGGCGGGCGAGATCGGCTGGAGCCGTATGCAGGACGGCGACGGCAACTCCACCTACCGCAACCGCATTATCGACGCCATCTACAACATGGACGGCGCAACGCTGGACGGGGGCGCAAAGTATGAACTGCGATAAAAAGGATCTGCTGCTCTACGCCGTCACCGACCGCCATTGGCTGGACGGCCGCAGGCTCATCGACGTTGTGCGCGAGAGCCTGGACGGCGGCGTGACGATGGTGCAGCTGCGGGAGAAAACGCTGGAAGAGGAAAAATTCCTTGAAGAAGCGAAGGAATTGCAGGCGCTTTGCCGCGAACGCGGCGTGCCGTTCCTTGTGAATGACAACGTGGAAATTGCCCGCGAGATGAACGCAGACGGCGTCCACGTTGGCCAGAGCGATATGGAGGCACTGGACGTCCGCGCCATTCTCGGCCCCGACAAGATCCTCGGCGTGTCGGCGCAGACTGTTGAACAGGCCGTCCTGGCCGAAAAGCACGGCGCGGACTACCTTGGCGTCGGCGCGGTGTTCCCGACCGGCTCCAAGGACGACGCCGACGACGTGAGCTACGACACGCTGAAGGCCATCTGCCAAGCTGTCTCCATCCCGGTCGTTGCCATCGGCGGTATTACACAGCAGAACGTTGAAAAGCTGGCGGGCAGCGGCATCTGCGGCGTGGCGGTCATCAGCGCCATCTACGCGGCCAAAAACATCGGGCAGGCATCGAAGGATCTGAAAGCCGCCACGGAGAAAATGCTGCATGACTAAGGGCGCAATTTTTGATTTGGACGGCGTGCTGCTCGACTCCATGGGCATCTGGAACGACCTGGGTGCGCGGTATCTGCGCAGCCGGGGCCTGATGCCCGAGCCGGGCCTCAACGAGATTTTGTTCTCGATGAGCATGGAGCAGGGCGCGGAATACCTGCACACCCACTACCCGCTGGCCCAGTCCGCCGCCGAAATTGAAGCGGGCATTGAGGCGATGCTGCGCGATTTTTACTACAACGAGGTTCCCGCCAAACCCGGCGCGGCGGCGCTGCTGGCCGCGCTGGCGGCAAAGGGCATCCCGATGGCGGCGGCGACCTCCAGCCCGCGCGGGCATGTGACCCACGCTTTGCAGCGGCTGGGGCTGCTCGGCTATTTTGCGCAGATCTTCACCACCGGTGAGATCGGCGTCAGCAAGCACGAGCCGACGATTTACCTGCTGGCCGCGCAGGCCCTGGGCAGCGCACCGGGGGAGACGATCGTGTTTGAGGACAGCCTCTACGCGCTGAAAACCGCCAAAGCCGCAGGGTTTTACACGGTCGGTGTCTATGACGCCGACGGCGAAAGCGACCAGGCCGGGCTGAAAGCTGCGGCAGATTTGTATGTGAAGGAGCTGGGGGAGGCTGCCGGGAGGTGGTAAAGCCCCTCGGCCTCGTAAACTCGCCCTGCCACCTAACAAAAACGCGGTACACCGGGGGCACCACCTTGTATCGCGCAATAAAACATTGCTGTATATATAGGAAGGAAGTATCATTATGAAAACAGCATTGACCATTGCAGGCAGTGATTCCTGCGGAGGCGCCGGTATCCAGGCAGACATCAAGACCATGACCGCCAACGGCGTTTACGCCATGAGTGCGATCACGGCCCTGACCGCCCAGAACACTACCGGCGTGACGGACATCCTTGAATCGACCCCGCATTTTCTGGCGGAACAGCTCGACGCGGTGTTCACCGATATCACCCCCGACGCCGTCAAGATCGGGATGGTCTCCTCGGCGGAGCTCATCGAGACGATCGCCGCCAAGCTGAAACAGTACGGCGCAAAGCATATCGTCGTGGACCCCGTCATGGTCGCAACGTCCGGTTCCAAACTCCTGCGGGACGACGCCGTCAGCGCCCTGTGCGCAAACCTGCTGCCGATGGCTGAGGTCCTGACGCCCAACATCCCCGAAGCCGAGATCCTGGCCGATATGCCGATCAAAAACGCCGCCGATATGGAAAAGGCCGCGCAGACCATCAGCAAAAAATACGGCTGTGCGGTGCTCTGCAAAGGCGGCCACCAGATCAACGACGCCGACGACCTGCTGTGGCGCGGCGGCGCGGGCAAATGGTTCCGCGGCAAGCGCATCGATAACCCCAACACCCACGGCACCGGCTGCACGCTGTCCAGCGCCATTGCGTCCAACCTGGCAAAAGGCTATGACCTCGACGCTTCGGTCGAGCGCGCAAAGGCCTATATCTCCGGCGCACTGGCCGCCATGCTGGACCTGGGCCACGGCTCCGGCCCGATGGACCATATGTTTGCGCTGAAAGGGGAGTTCACCGAATGAAAAAGACTTCCACTTTCCAAAACGGCCTGATTTGGTTCGGTGCGGGCGTCTCGCTGGCAGAAATCCTCACAGGTACGTCCTTTGCACCGCTGGGCATGGCAAAGGGCTTTGCGGCTATCCTCATCGGCCACATCATCGGCTGTGCCATGATGCTGCTGGCGGGCCTCATCGGCGGCCGCACCGGCCGCAGCGCCATGGAGACCGTCAAGATGAGCTTCGGCCAGAAGGGCGGCCTGCTGTTCGCGTTCCTGAACGTCCTGCAGCTCGTCGGCGGGACGGCCATCATGATTTACGACGGCGCACTGGCGGTCGGCGGCATTTTTGCGATCGGCCGCTGGGTGTGGTGCCTGGTCATCGGGGCGCTGATCGTGCTGTGGATCGCCGTAGGCATCACTGATTTGGGCTGGATCAACAAAATTACGATGGCTGCTTTGTTTATTTTGACGTTGGTTTTGTGCAAGGTCATCTTCTTCTCCGGCAACGCCATGGTCGGCGTCGGCGGCGAGAGCCTGACCTTCGGTGCGGCGGTGGAGCTGGCCGTGGCGATGCCGCTGTCCTGGCTGCCGCTCATCAGCGACTACACCCGCGACGCCGAAAAGCCCACCCAGGCCACCTGGGTCAGCGTGCTGGTCTACGGCGCGGTGTCCTGCTGGATGTACGTCATCGGCATGGGTGCGGCGATTTTCACCGGCGAGTATGACATTGCCGTCATCATGGTCAAGGCGGGGCTGGGCATTGCCGCGCTGGTCATTCTGGTGTTTTCCACCGTTACCACGACATTTTTGGATGCGTGGAGCGCGGGCATTTCCGCTGAGAGCCTGTCCGCCAAACTGGACGGCAAAAAAACGGCCATCGTCGTGACGGTCATCGGCACGCTGGGGGCCATTCTGTTCCCGATGGACGATATCACGGGCTTTTTGTACCTGATCGGCTCGGTCTTTGCGCCGATGATCGCGGTGCAGATCGCCGACCACTTTATCTTAAAGCGCGACCGCTTTGCCGTGGCCGCCGACGCGCGCAATCTGGTCATCTGGTTGGTGGGCTTCATCGCCTACCGCCTGCTGATGGGCGTTGACACCCCGGTAGGCTACACCCTGCCCGATATGCTGCTGACCGTGGCAATTTGCGTTATTGCCGAGAAGGTCAAGCCGACGAAGGCGTAAATCCATAGTTTATAGTGCGTGGGGGTTCTGTCCATCAGAACGCCCACGCTTTTTTGCGTATCCCAGGCAAAGCGAGGGCCGGAGGGAGCTTTGCCGCCGTGCCTTACTTGCCTGCTTTCCCCGCCGATAGCCGCCACGAAACAAATTTTGCGCAACATTCGCGCAACAAACGCGCAATAAATCCGACAAAACCTGCCAAGTTTGCCTAACTGCGCAACTGATTCGACACGAGTTGTACAAGACCAACCGACGAAGTGTACAAAAATATGACTGACTCTTTTTGCAAAATGCCGAAATTAAGCAAATCAAGCTGGATATATTGCGATTTCGCAACAAGAGTGCTATATCTTTATATAAGAAATGTAAAAACCAGATAGGCAGCGGCAAAAAAGGCTGCTGCGTATTTTTAACGAGGTTGCGCACCAGCGGTTGCGCAACGGGAAAGGGGCCGGCCCCTTTCCTATTCCACAGCAGGCTGTGGAATAATAAGCTCTGTCAGGCAAGGGAGGGCAGGCTGATGAAAAAGGAATTTTCTGTACTGCAGCGCGCAGCGGCATTGCTGGCCGCTCTGTGCCTGCTGGCGGGTTTGGCTCTGCCCGTCTGCGCGGAGGGCACCGACGACGCCCTTTCTGCGCAGAATGTGGAAACGATGCAGCAAGGGAACGACCCCACCGTCGAAACCCTGCCGGATGGGCAGACCGACGAGGACAAGACCGCCCCGGACGGCGCGGCTGTTGCGACCCAGACCCCCACGCCGACGGCAACGCCCACCGCGACCACGACCCCCACGCCGACGGCAGCGCCCGCCGCGACCCCGACCCCCACGCCGACGGCGGCGCCCACTGCGACCCCGACCCCC
>ENA-UOJB01001742-UOJB01001742.1-human-gut-metagenome-genome-assembly--contig:-C48-NODE-1742-length-16584-cov-7.092746_pt1 | contig 16584 bp, 15 predicted proteins | sample MGYA00242338_ERZ723885 | MGnify/ENA metagenome assembly ERZ723885
CGCCGTAGCCTACGACCACCACGTTGTCCATGGCGATCGCCTCGCTTTTCAGCGTAACGTCGGCCTGCGTCTGGTTGTCGGCGAGGGCCAGTTCCACTTTGTTGTAGCCGATGAGCGAGTAGACCAGCACGGCGTCGGCCTGCCGGATGTCGATGGCGTATTCGCCCGTGGCGTTGGTCGCCGTGCCGACCGTGGTGCCTTTCAGGATGACGGTGGCGCCGATCACCGGCGCGCCGCTTTCGTCGGTCACGCGGCCCTTCACGGTGCGTCCGGCGTCAGCGGCCGGGCGGGTCTGCGATTCCCCCCCCCGTTTGGCTGTGAGGACGATTTTCAGCCCCTTAACTTCCATATTCACATTGGGAAGCACCTCGGCGATGATCGAGGCGATGCTGCGGTTGACGGCCTTCACCGACACCCGTTTGTCGGGGTTGATGTCGGCGTCGATGTAGGCGAACGTGTACTGGCTGTTGGCTTCGATGCGCTGCAACAGCTCTTTGATGGTAACGTTCTTCGCATCGACGGTGACGGTCGGGACCTGGGCCGAAGCCGTGGCGGCCGACACCGCGCAGAGGAGGACCGCCAGGAACAGATGCCGGCAGATCCTTTTCAAAACGTTGAGTTCATTCATGATAGTTTCGGTTTGTGTTTGATTCGATTTTTCAAATGAAAGGGTATGCCGGAGCCTCTTGTTGCGGGAGGTTTCGGGACAGACCGTCTATGTTACAGGGTTTATCTCTGGGTGATCAGGACGCGGTTGCCGTCTATGCGGTAGCGGATCGACATCAGCGAGGACATTACCTCCATGAGGTCTTCCAGCGGTTCGTGGCAAACGACCAGCGACAGTCGTTTTTCAGGCGAGATGTTCGAAGAGAGGGAGATTTCGATATTGTACCTCCGTTCGAGGTTGATGATAATGTCTTTCAGCGGCGTGTTGTCGAAGATCAGACGCGACGAGAACCACTGGCTGTAATTCCGCGCGTCGACCTTTTCGACGCAGGCGCGTTTCGAAAGCCGGTCGAGCGAGAACCGCTCGTCGGGACGCAGCGTCACGGGGCTTCGGAGATGCTCCCCGGAGATCTTCACCGAGCCGGTTTTGAGCACTATCTCCTCGCTCGATCCGAACGCGTAGTTCATGGCGTCGAACGAGGTGCCCAGCACCTCGACCTGCAAATCGTTCATGCTGACGCGGAACGGCCGCAGCGTGTCTTTCCGGACTTCGAAGAACGCTTCGCCCGTCAGGGCCACGTCGCGGGTCCTGCCCGAGAATTCCGCGTTGTACTTCAACCGGCTTTCGCCGTTGAGCCACACCTTCGTCCCGTCGGGCAGGGTGAACTCCCCGACATGTCCCTTGGCAGTCAGCAGCGTGACCTCCTTTTCGGGTGCGAGCGTCTGCGTGGCGGCGAAATAGCCTCCGAGGAATACCAACACGACGGCGGCGGCCATGCCTGCATAGCGCAGGACGCGGCGTGGAAGCGTACGGACCCGGCTTGCGCGGAGCGATGCCCGGAGCCGTTCGAGTCCCCTGCGGTCCTCCTCCTCCGAGGCGGGCGCCGCATGGTTTTCCCAGATGTCCCACAGGATTTCGTCGATCCCGGAGTCGTGCTCCCGGGCCAGCATCCAGCGTTCGAATTGCTGCCGGATGTCTTCCGGGGTGTCCGGATGGCGGAATATGTAGTCGATGATTCGCTTGCGTTCCGTTTTGCTCATCGTGTGCCGGTTTTAGAGGGGCTGCGGTTTATTGCGCTTTCTGCGTCAGGGTGTAGGTTTCCGAATAGGTCCCGGCCTCGAAGACGACCCGGCCGGTGCGCAGTGCGCCCGTGTCGTTGGCCCCGAAGCTGAGGTGAACGGCGAAAATGCCCTTTTCGCCTCCCGAAAGGGGTTCGATCGTGATCCAGTCGTCGCCGGTGGCCTTCCAACCGCAGGTGGTGTAGATCGTCACGGACTGTGTGCCGGCAGCGGCCTCTACGGTTCCCGACGTGCTGTGCATGTAAAGACTGTCGGGGGCCGCCGGATCGTCGTCCTTGCAGCTGCCCGCCAGACATGCGCACAACAGGACCGCAATGAATAGTAGCTGTTTTTTCATGTTGAGTTTTTCAGGTTAAATAGTTGTTTTCGGAGCCGGTTCCATAAATAAGACAACTTGCCGGCGGCGATGGCCAGTCAGTTCGTACAATTTTTTTTATATTTCCGCCGTTCCGTTAAAAAATCGTGAAAAAAGGAGAAAAGATTTTTAATTTATTCGCTTAAAATCTATATTTGCACCGACCGACTATGGATTGCGACGAACATATTATCCTGAAAAAACTCCGTGACGGGGATTCCGAAGCATTGGATATCCTTTACCTGCGCTATGCCTCCAAGGTCCGTGATTTCGCCTTCCGGCTGCTCAAAGACCGGACCGACGCCGAAGATGTCACGCACGATATTTTCCTGAAAATCTGGGAACAGCGCCGGGGACTCGGGGCCGTCCTTTCGTTTCGGGGCTATCTGTTCCGCATGACGCGCAATGCCATCTTCAATGCCTACAAGCACCGGCAGGTAGAGTCCAAATATCAGGCGGAAACCGGAGCTGCGGAGAGTCCCGCCGCGCCCCAGGCCGACGAAAGCGTGTCGACGGACGACCTGTTGGAGATGATCGACCTGGCGGTCTGCAACATGCCCGAGCAGCGTCGGCGGGTTTTCTGCATGAGCCGTTACGAGAACATGTCCTACAACGATATCGCCGAGGCGCTCAACATCAGCCCCAAGACCGTGCAGTACCACATCTCGGGAGCGCTGGCCGAATTGCGCAAACTGCTCTCGGCGATGGCGTTTTTCATATAGCCTGCAAAAACGAAAAGGGCGGACCACAAGAGTCCGCTGTTTTCAATTCGACCGAAGCCGTCCACGGATTGCCCCCCCCCGAAAGTTCCGTCGTTTTTGATCAGCGAGGCATACATCGTAAAAACGGGACGAATGGATGACGTATGCTCCATTCGTCCCGTTCGGGGGGATGATTGCGGCGGATGCGCCGCAATCATCGAAAATTACAGCCGGCGCGAACCGTCGGAGATCACCACCTCGTAGACCTTCGGTTCGTGGCCGTATTTGGCGTTGAACTTCTCCTTGGCCGTGGCGATGAAGTTGTCGTAAAGTTCGTCCTTAACCAGGTTGATCGTGCAGCCGCCGAAGCCGCCGCCCATGATGCGCGAACCCGTCACGCCGCACTCCTCGGCGACCTCCGCCAGGAAGTCCAGCTCCTCGCACGACACTTCGTAGTCCTTCGACATGCCCCAGTGGGTCTCGTACATGCGCTTGCCGACCGTCTCGTAGTCGCCCTTTTCGAGCGCTTCGCATACGTCCAGAACGCGCTTCTCCTCGCCGATCACATAGCGGGCGCGCTTGTAGTCCTCCTCCGAAATCCGATCCTTGACGGCTTCGAGCTGCTCCATCGTGGCGCCGCGCAGGAACTCCTGCCCCAGCACTTTCGCAACGCGCTCGCAGGAAGCGCGGCGGTCGTTGTACGGAGAGCCTACCAGTTCGTGCTTCACGCGCGAATCCAGCAGAACCAACTTATAGCCCTTCGGGTCGAACGGGAAGTAGGCGTATTCCAGCGAACGGCAGTCCAGACGGATCAGGTTGCCCTTCTTGCCGAACACCGAGGCGAACTGGTCCATGATGCCGCAGTTCACGCCGCAGTAGTTGTGCTCGGTCGACTGGCCGATCTTCGCCAGTTCGAACTTGTCGATACCGCAGTTATAGAGGTCGTTCAGCGCAAAGGCGTAGGTTGACTCCAGCGCTGCCGACGACGACATGCCGGCGCCCAGGGGCACGTCTCCGGCAAACACCGTGTCGAAACCGCCGATCTTGCCGCCGCGCTTCTGAATCTCGCGGCAGACGCCGAAGATGTAGCACGCCCAGCTCTCGGCCGGTTTATCTGCCTCGTTCAGGCCGAACTCCGAGCTTTCGCCCAGGTCGAGCGCATAAGCGCGCACCTTGTCCGTGCCGTTGAGCCGGATCGCCGCGACAATACCCTTATCGACCGCCCCCGGGAAGACGAAACCCCCGTTGTAGTCCGTATGCTCGCCGATCAGGTTGATGCGGCCCGGAGAGGCGAACAGGATGGCTCCTTCGCCGTAAAGTTCATTGAATTTCTTGCTGACTTTTTCTTTCATGGCTCTTATTTTGTGGTTTTAAGTTTGAGTATCCGGATTCGGATTGCACGAAGATAGGAAAAAAATCCGTGACGCCCGGCATAATTTCGTTTCAATTAACAATAAAAATCGACCATTTCATGCCCGGAATCCCCGAAAACGGCTGCGGCGACATCCTTATGCAAACGAAAGTTTTGCCTCCCTTTCGACTTGTAAATCCGGAAATGTTTGCTACCTTTGTAATGGTTTCGTTTCAGAAGTCACCAACTAACATTTCAAACGATATGACAAAAAACCTCATTTTGGCCGCCGCCATGCTGTTAGCAGGAGGCGCCGTCGCAGCCCAACCCAAGGTAATCGCACACCGCGGTTACTGGACAGCCCCCGAATCGGCGCAGAACTCGATCGCTTCGTTCACGAAAGCCGACGCCGTCGGTGTCTTCGGCTCGGAAATCGACGTATGGCTCACCGCCGACGACAAACTGATCGTCAACCACGACCGCATTTTCAAAGGCACGGACGTCAACATGGAGAAAGCCACCGCCAAGGAGATCACGGCCATCGTGCTGCCCAACGGCGAGAACATCCCCACGTTCGACGCCTACCTGAAACTCGTCGCCTCGAAACCCAACACGCGCCTGATTCTCGAAATGAAGTCGCTTTCGGATTACAACCGCGAAGACCTCGCCGCCAAAAAGATCGTCAAGCAGCTCAAGAAATACGGCGTGCTGGACCAGACGGAGATCATCGCCTTCTCGATCAACGCCTGCATGGCTTTCAAGAAGCTCATTCCCGACACCAAAATCTACTACCTCAACGGCGACCTGGCTCCCAAGAGCATCAAGAAACTGGGGCTGGCCGGCATCGACTACTCGATGAAGGTGCTCCGCAAAAACCCCGAATGGGTGAAGCAGGCCCACGACCTGGGACTCGAAGTCAACGTCTGGACCGTGGACGAGGAAGCGGACATGAAATACTTCATCGACCTGGGCGTGGATTACATCACCACCGACTATCCCGAGCGTTTGCAGGCCCTGTTGAAGAAATAGGGTTCCTGGACCACAAAAAAACGAGAGCGGCAAAATCGGTTGCCGCTCTCGTTATATAATAAGGTATCTGTCAGACATCCACCACCGTCACCTCGATGCCGCGTTCACGCAGACGCTCCAGATAGAGGGGCTGCACGCCGCTGTCGGTGATGATTCGGTCAACAGCCTCCAGATCGCAGATTTTGCTGAACCCGCGGCGGCCGAATTTCGACGAGTCGGCCAGCACCACGACCTTCTGCGCGGCATTGATCATCGCATCGTTCAGCGAGGCTTCGAGCACGTTGGTCGTCGTCAGTCCGAACTCCGTGTCGATACCGTCCACGCCTACGAACAGTTTGCTGCAATTGAAATTGCGGAGCATCGCCTCGGCAAAGGGCCCCACGACCGACACCGAACTGCTGCGGGTGATGCCGCCCAGCTGGAGGACATCCACATCGGCGTGCTGCGAGAGGATCTGGGTCACGGGAACCGCAGCCGTGATGACCGTCAGGTGGCCGACGGGCTTGATCTCCCGGGCCAGGAAAGCCATCGTCGTTCCCGAAGCGATGATGATCGAATCGTCCTGCGAGATCAGCTCCGCAGCGGCCGCGCCGATGGCCCGCTTCTCGGCCACGTTCTTCTTCTCCTTTTCGTTGACGTGACGGTCGCTGATATAGGGACTTATGAGGATGGCGCTGCCATGGGTGCGGTAGAGCTTCTTCTGCTGTTCGAGGTAGGACAGGTCCTTGCGGATGGTCACTTCCGAAACCTTGAAAAGCTCGGAGAGCTGTGTCACCGAAATCGAGCCGTTCTGCTGCAACAGCGACAAAATACGGCTGTGCCGTTCCGGAAGGCTCAAAAGTGGTTCTTCACCTGGTTTGTTCATGCGCAATTAAAATTTTAAAGTTTTGAGAGACTAATATACGAAAAATATTCGAAACACGAACATTCCGCCGCGATTATTTTCCCTCCCGCAAGAAATTGCATGCCCGATCAGAATATTTCAAATTAAAAGGTTTTTTATTTTGAAATCGCCGAAATGATTTGTACTTTTGTTCCGAAACGAAATCAATCATCAAACCGATATTTATGGAAAGAGCATCACAAATCAAAAAGTTGTCCGACAAGGGCAAAATCTGGGACATGGTAGTCGTAGGCGGCGGTGCGACCGGACTCGGCGTCGCGGTGGATGCAGCCACGCGCGGCATGAGCGTAGCCTGCCTGGAGAAGACCGACTTTGCGAAATGTACGTCGAGCCGTTCGACCAAACTCGTGCACGGCGGCGTGCGCTACCTGCAAAAGGGCGACGTGATGCTGGTGCTTGAAGCGTTGCGCGAGCGCGGCCGCATGAAGGCCAACGCCCCGCATCTGGTGAAAGACCAGGCGTTCGTCATTTCGAACTACCGCTACTGGGACAATTTCCTTTACTTCTGCGGCCTGACCTTCTACGATCTGCTCTCGTTCGGCTTCGGCTACGGACGTTCGAAGTACATCTCCGCCAAGAAAGTGATGAAATACATCCCCACCTCGGTCGAAAAGGGGCTGAAGGGCGGCGTGGTCTACCACGACGGACAGTTCGACGACTCGCGCATGGCCATCAACCTCGCCCAGACCTGCGTCGAGAACGGCGGCACGGTCGTCAACGAAGCCACCGTGACGGGCATCCTGCACAATGAGGCGGGTAAGGTCGCCGGCGTGAAGTTCGTCGACAACACCACCGGCGAGGAGTATTCGATCAAGGCGCGCAGCGTCGTGAACGCCGCCGGCTGCTTCGTCGACGACATCATGCACATGGACAGCCCCGAACACCGCAAGATGGTCACCCCGAGCCAGGGCGTGCACCTCGTGCTGGACATGAAATTCCTGCAGAGCGACTATGCGATCATGGTTCCCAAGACCTCGGACGGCCGCGTGCTGTTCGCCGTGCCCTGGCACGACAAGGTCGTGGTCGGAACGACCGACATCGTGCGCCCCACCCCGGAGGAGGAGCCGCGTCCGCTGAAGGAGGAGATCGACTTCATCCTCGGCACCGCGGGACTCTACATGAACCCGGCGCCCACCTACAAGGACATCCTCTCGGTATTCGCGGGTCAGCGTCCGCTGGCGGCGCCCAAGAAGGAGGGCAAGAACACGAAGGAGATTTCGCGCAGCCACAAGGTCATCACCTCGGACAACGGTCTGGTGACGATCACCGGCGGCAAGTGGACCTCCTACCGCCTGATGGCCGAGGACACGGTGGACAAGGCCATCGAAGTAGCGGGACTTCCCCGGCGCAAGTGCGTGACCAAGAAATTCCACATCCACGGCTACCGCAAGAATCCCAACCTCGCCGACCATATGTACGTTTACGGTTCGGACGAGCCGAAGATCCTGAATCTGATCAAGGAAAACCCGGCGCTGGGCGAAAAGCTCTCTCCGAAGTTCGGCTACACGCTTGCCGAGGTGGTTTGGGCCGTGCGCGAGGAGATGGCCCTCACGGTCGAGGACGTGCTGGCGCGCCGCGTGCGGCTGCTGTTCGTCGACGCCCGCGAGGCGATGGCCGCCGCCCCGAAGGTCGCCGAAACGATGGCCCGCGAACTGGGCCGCGACCAGGCATGGATCGAGGCGCAGGTCGAAAGTTTCACGAAGATGGCGAAAAATTATATCTTCGAAGCTTAAACGGACTTTAACCCAAGCTTAAAATGTTCAATTTTTTTAATCCTCCGGCTCCCAAACCGAGGCTCTCCCAGGACAAAATCCCGGCCAAATACGCGCAGATGCGTCTGCGCGTATTTTTGGGTGCGTTTCTGGGATACGCAGCCTACTATCTGGTGCGCAAGAATCTTTCGCTCGCAGCGCCAGGCATGATCGAGTCGGGACTCCTCGACAAGGCCAGCGTAGGACTCGCGGGTTCGGCGATCTCGATCGCCTATGCCTTCAGCAAGTTCATCATGGGCAGCCTTTCCGACCGTTCCGACGCACGCAAGTTCCTTGTCGTAGGACTTATTCTCTCATCGTTGCTGATGATTTGCACGGGACTGATCCCTTACAGCCACACAAATCCCGGCATCAACGTAGGCATTATCTTCGGTCTGATGCTGCTGGTGGGCTGGCTTTCGGGCATGGGATGGCCTCCCTGCGGGCGTATCATGGCCCACTGGTTCTCCCAGAACGAACGCAGTTTCAAAATGTCGGTATGGAATACGTCGCACACGATCGGCAGCGGCTCGCTGGGACTGCTCGTAACCGCCGGAATCGCCATCTTCGCCATGCTGGGATGGGGCGACACGTGGCGTGCAGCCTTCATCTTCCCGAGTTGCGTGGCGCTTCTTCTGGCCGTTTTCTGCTGGTGGGCGCTGCGCGACACGCCCCAGGCCTGCGGGCTGCCTCCCATCGACGAATACCGCAACGATTACTCGGCGGTAAAGGCCGCCAAGGGAGAAGAACAGAAAATCCCCTTCAAAAAACTCTTCGTCGACTACATTTTCAAGAACAAGATTCTCTGGCTCATCGCCCTGGCCAACGCTTTCGTCTATCTGGTGCGTTACGGCATCAGCGACTGGGCGCCGGTCTACCTGCAGGAGATGAATATCATGGATGCCTCGCAGAGCAACCTGGCCTTCTCGCTGCACAACTACGCGGGCGTCCCCGGAACGATCATCTGCGGATGGATCTCGGCCAAATTCTTCAAGGGACGCTGCGCCCCGGCCAACGTGATCTACATGGTGTTGGTGCTGATCGGCATTCTGGTCTATTGGAAAGCCGCTCCCATTGCCCAGTCGCTGGCTGAAATCTTCGGCGGCGACCCTGCCGCCATCGGCCGCACGGTCGTCTACACGGCGCTCTGCGAAATCGGGTTCTGCATCTACGGTCCCGTGGCGCTGATCGGCATTCAGGCGCTGAACCTCGTGCCGAAGAATGCAGCCGGAACGGCCGCAGGATTCGTCGGGTTGTTCGGCTACCTGTTCGGCGACGCCGTGCTGGCGAAAATCGTCATGGGTTCGGTCGCCAACGACAACTCGCTGGGATGGAACGCCACCTTCTGGATGTTCATTGTCGCCAGCCTGCTTGCCACGGCATTCTGTGCCACAACCTGGAAACGCGAGAAACAGGCTCTCTCCCGATAGAAAATTCCCGCTAACGAATCGTGAAAGCCCTTAACTCCCGGTTAAGGGCTTTTTCACGCCCTCCGACCAGACGGTCGACCAAGGCATGGAAACGGGGCGAATGGTCGTGGTGAACCGTGTGGCAGAGTTCGTGGACGATCACATAGTCGCGCAGGTGCTCCGGAAGAGTCATCAGAAAGAGGCTCAACGAGATGTGGTTGCGCCCCGAGCAACTCCCCCACTTCGTGCGCGAGGCGCGGATCGAAAGTTTTTCGCACTTCAGGCCCGTCGCCTCCGACAGCCGCCCGATGCGGCCCGGCAGGTCGGCTTTCGCCGCACGGCGCAGCTCCTCGATGCGGGCTTTCCGCTCCTCGGGCGGCAACTGCGGAGGCAGGGATGCCCGCTTGCGGGCGAGCCGTTCGCGCGCCGCCCCGATCCATTCCGCTTTTTGCTCCAGAAAATCCAAAGCCCGTTTTTGCGGCACCCCGCAGGGGAACGAAAGCCGCACGGCGCCCGTGGCGCGCACCGAAATCGAAATGCGGCGGGCGCGCACGGTCTGCGAGAGGGTCACCTCGCCCAGCCGGGGATGCACATAGAGGGAGGTCATCGCATCAGCACAGCATTGATCGCCATTCCCTGTATTACAACGGCAGAATCCGTACGTTCCAACTTAATATTTTCGAACAGAATCCGGCAACGGTCATCGCGGTAATCCAACAGCCGCAGCAACTGCTCCGGCGCAGGCTCGCACGCTTCGGCCGGATCGAATCCACTCCTTTCCAGCTGGCGTTCCAGCAAATCCCGACAGGAAATCCGGTATACGGCACACTCCTCCCCCAAAAACAGACGAAGCGTATCGTTACTGACATCATAACTATGATCGTTGTGCCAGTTCCGGAGATTCGTATAATAATGCGGATATTCCGCATTTACCTCGAACCGGACATTAACGGGCGCCTCCAGTTCAATAATATTGGTATCGACACATGTATCAACACAACTCCAATCATAACCCCACCTCACGTAATCGCGCATCGGTTCGGGAAAAATCGCAGCCAGATCGTCGAGGTCCTTCACGCCGAAACGGGCGAAAGCCGCGCTGTCGCGGCGGATATAGTCGAGCGACTCGTAGAGTTTCCGGTACTCCTTCTTATAAACGGTATCGGCCAGCGGCATCGGCGTCAGCAGCAGCCGTCCGTCCCCGCCGAGGCGTCCGAGCCGCTCCGCCACCCGCTCCGCGCGCTGCGTCTGCGACTGCACGGCGATACGCTCCGGCTCGAGGAAGGGAACGTAAGCCAGCGCGGCGAAGCTCACCCATGCCGCAAGACACACCCACAGGTAACGGCCCGTACGCTGCGAAAGGAACAACAGCACGCAAAGGGTCATCAGACCGCCGCACACCACGAGGTAGACGCGCGGTTCGGTCAGGCCGTATTCGTTCGTGCGGCGCACCACGCCGATCCAGAACAGCGTCAGCACGGGCAGCGACACAAGGCTGAAACGGTCGAAAAACCAGTCGTAAATCCGTTTTTCAAGCAGCTGTCCCAGCGCCTTCACGGCCAGCACCGTCATCGTGAACCCGAAGACCAGATAGGCCACGCCGCCCTCGGGCAGCGTCCACGTGACGAGGATTTTGGCCATGTAGAGGTAGAGGATCGCGGCGTAGATCAGCAGCGCGGGGGTCACGATGTAGTTCAGCAGCATTTCGAGGATGCGGCTGCCGCGCAGTTCGGCGTCCCGCCAGCGGTCGGCCATCATCAGAAACAGCAGCGGCACGGCCAGCGTCTCGCAGATCGTCACGGACCACACCGCGACGTGTTCGATCCACGCTCCGTCGAGGCCGAAGATATAGGTCGCCGAATAGAGTATCGCATAGAACAGCCCCAGCGCGACATTGGCGAACAGCAGGGCCAGCGCACCCGAGCGCAGCCAGACGAGCGCGCCGTTGACGAACCGGTCGTTGCGCACGGCCCGCAGGCTCAACAGCAACAGCAGCGGCGCCAGTATGCCGAGCGAAATGCGGAAAGACGCGCTTTCGATCCAGTCGCCGAGACCGCTCCAAAGCGTCAGCGGCACGATCGGCGCCCACACGACCCAATAGACTTTCCGCCACGGTCCGCGCCCCGCCAGGTTGTTGACGGCAAGCGCCAGAGCGAAGAACAGCGGCACGAGGGCGAGTTTTTCGAACAGTTCATCCCCGCTCCAGTCGAGTTCGTAGGTCAGCAGACACCATACGCAGGCGTAGAGCGCCAGGAGCATTTCGACCGGGTACGACCGCACGACCCGCACGGCCCCTTCGCGGAGCCAGCGCAGGCAGTATTCGAGTTTGGCTTTCACAGAATTATGATTTTGATTATCGGCTTTGCATATTCGTTCGTCATGGCGAGGCGTCGTCAGATGCCGCGGCCATCTGCGGAGAGTGTCGTAACGCCGCAAGGATTGCCGCGTCGCTGCGCTCCCCGCAATGACGGGACTCCGTCTCCTCCTTTCAGTTCTCCGGCCCGATGCGCTGGCGCACGACCTCGAACAGCATCACGGCCGCCGCGGCCGAGACGTTGAGCGACTCGATGTGGCCGATCAGCGGAATGGCCAGCTGCTCGTCGCAGAGTTTGAGCACCTCTTTCGAGATGCCCGTATCCTCGGCGCCCATCACGATCACCGTAGGACGGCGGAAATCGGCATCGTAGAGCAGTTTGCGGCTCTTCTCCGTGGCGGCCACGACCTGAAAGCCCTCCGCCTGCAATGCCTTGAGCGTATTGCGGACCGAGCCGACGCGGCACACGGGAATCGTCGTCAGCGCACCGGCCGACGAACGGATCGCCTCGGCGTTCACGGGCGCCGAGTTCTTCAGCGGCGTGATCAGCCCGTGCGCCCCGGCACACTCGGCCGAGCGGGCGATGGCCCCGAAATTCCGCACGTCGGTCACCCCGTCGAACAACACCACGAGCGGCGTCTCGTCTTCGGGCACGCGTTCCAGAATGTCGGTCAGCTGCACATACTCGATGGCCGCGGTCTGCGCCACGACGCCCTGGTGGTTGCCGCGCGTCAGACGGTTGAGCTTCTCGACCGGAACCTCCTGATAATGCAGACGGTGGCGCATGCAAAGATCTTTCAGCTCCTGCATCAGCTGCCCTTCGGCTCCCTTGCGGATGTAGAGTTTCTCGATCTGCTTTCCGGCCTCGATCGCTTCGGCCACGGGACGAATCCCGAAAATAAGGTTGCTATCCATAGTTAGGTATATTTGCTTTGTTCGCTCTTCGCCATTCCCGATTTCCGATTATCGCGGAGCAGATTTTGAGTTTCGCGAGTCGGGCAAGGCAGGAGCATACTCCACGTATGTGACTGTCCCGACCGGCGAGGGAAGTTCGAAAGGTGCCCGAGAGAATTGGAAATCACTCGTTTTCGATGATTTCCAGTTCGTACGACGCCTTCTCCCACTCGTGCATCTGGTGGTCGTAACGGGTTTTCAGTTCGTTGTAAGCCTTGTAGTCGGCCTCGTTGTATTCGGTCGCGGCGGCGAACCGCGCATCGTACTCCGCGATCCGCTTCTCGATGTCGGCCAGCTCCGCCTCGATCGTCTCCACGACCTTTTTCGCTTTGCGCAGCTGCTTCTCCTGCTCCTTCCTCTGCTCGTAGGAGAGCTTTCCGGATACGGCCGGCTTCGGTTCGTCGCCTTTCGCAGGCGTTTTGGCCGGAGCGTCGCGCCGCTCGACCTCCTGCAACGACTCCAGCTTGCGCTTTTCGAGGAAATAGTAGATGCCGCCCAGATACTCCTTCACCCCGCCGTCGCGGAACTCGTAGACCTTCTCGACCATGCCGTCGAGGAATTCGCGGTCGTGCGACACCACGACCACCGTGCCGTCGTACTTCATAATGGCGTTCTTGAGGATGTCCTTCGAGCGCATGTCCATGTGGTTCGTCGGCTCGTCCAGCACCAGCAGGTTGCGCGGTTCGAGCATCATGCGGGCCATCGCCAGACGCGCCCGCTCGCCGCCCGAGAGGACCTTGACCTTCTTGTCGATGTCCTCGCCGCGGAACAGGAACGCCCCCAGAATGTCGCGCAGGCGGGTCCGGATGTCGCCCGCGGCCACACGGTCCAGCGTGTCGTAGACCGTGAAATCGCCGTCCATCAGATCGTCCTGATTCTGGGCGTAATAGCCGATATTGACGTTCGCCCCGAGGCGCACCGACCCTTCGGTGGGCGTCAGCTGGCCGATCAGCATGCGTGCGAGGGTCGTCTTGCCCTCGCCGTTGCGGCCCACCAACGCGATCCTGTCGCCCTTCTCGATGACGAAATTCGCGCCGCTGAAGACATGTTTCTCGCCGAACGACATGCCGGCCTCGCTGATCTCCGCGACGATCTGCCCCGAGCGGGGCGCGGGCGGGAACTTGATGTTGAGCGTGGCGAGGTCCTCTTCCTCGATCTCGAGACGGTCCAGCCGCTCCAGCTGCTTGATGCGCGACTGCACCTGGTTCGACTTGGTGGGTTTGTAACGGAATTTCTCGATGAACTCCTCGGTCTTCTCGATCATCCGCTGCTGGTTCTCGTAGGCCGCCATCTGCTGCGCCCGGCGCTCGGCGCGCAGGACGACGTATTTCGAATAGGAGACCTTGTAATCGGTGATCTTGCCCAGCGACAGTTCGACCGTGCGGTTGGTGACGTTGTCCAGAAAGGCGCGGTCGTGCGAAATGAGCAGCACCGCGCCGTTGTAATTCCGGAGATACTCTTCGAGCCACTGAATCGACTCGATGTCGAGGTGGTTCGTCGGTTCGTCCAGCAGGAAGATCGAGGGCCGCCTGAGCAGCAGCTTCGCCAGCTCGATACGCATGCGCCAGCCGCCCGAGAACTCGCTCGTGGCGCGCCCGAAATCCGACCGTTTGAACCCGAGGCCCAGCAGCGTCTTCTCGATGTCCGCGTCGCGGGTCTCGCCGCCGAGGATATGATAGTGGTCCTGCGCGTCGTTCAGACGGTGCAGGAGCTGTTCGTATTCGGGGCTTTCGTAGTCGGTGCGCTCGGCGATCTCGCGCGTCAGGGCCTCGATCTCGGCCTCGAGCCGCAACACCTCCTCGAAGGCCTTGGCGGTCTCCTCCGCGAGCGTCGTGGTGTCCGCCACGCGCATCGTCTGCGGCAGGTATCCGATCGTGCAGTCGCCGTTGAGCGTCACGGCGCCCGACGTGGGCTGCTGTTCGCCCGTGATGATGCGCAGGAGCGTGGTTTTGCCCGCTCCGTTCTTGCCCACCAGTCCGATGCGGTCCTTCGGGTTGATCAGCAGCGAAATATTGTCGAAAAGGGTCCAGCCCCCATAACTGACGGTAAGGTTGTCTAATGAAATCATGGCGAATCTAAAAACACCGCAAAGTTAGCGATTTAATCCGACATATCGTATCTTTACGGTCCCGAAACAGAATCCCGGAGATGGAAAAACTGGAACGATACCTGCAATTCATGCGCGAAGCCGAACGGCTGAAAAACGTCCTGCGCTCGGCCCGCACCTCGACCGGACGGCACGAAAGCACCGCCGAACACACGTGGCGGCTGGCCCTGCTGGCCCTCGTCCTTGCGGACGAAAAACCGGAACTCGACCTGCCTCGGGTCCTTGCGATGTGCCTGGTCCACGACCTCGGGGAGGCTTACGAAGGCGACATCCCGGCCGTTGCGCAGTGCGACCCCGCCTCCAAGGCCGCGGCGGAACTTGCGGCCATGGAGCGGCTCACGCCCCTGCTGCCCGCAGAAGCCGCAGCACGCATCCGGACGCTCTGGGAGGAGTACGAAGCCTGCGCCACGCCCGAAGCCCGCTGGGTCAAGGCGCTCGACAAGGCCGAGACCATCCTCCAGCACAATCAGGGAGCCAATCCCGCCGATTTCGATTACGAATTCAACCTGACCTATGGCGCGGAGTGGTTCCGCGACGATGCGCTCCTGCGCCGACTGCGCCGCCTGCTCGACGCCGAGACGGCCCGGCACGCCGGACGCTGACGGAGTGTTTTTTCCGAAATGAAATCCCCTGCGCTCTTCCGGACGGACCCTCCGGTCAGGCGTTGAGCATCTTCACGACCTCGGCCTGCGGATCTTCGGCTCCGAAAACGCTGCTGCCGGCCACCAGCACGTCGGCGCCCGCCCCGTAAACCGCTCCGGCGTTGCGGGCCGAGATGCCTCCATCGACCTCGATGATCGTTTCGAGACCCATCTCCCGGGCCATCGCCCGCAGCTGCGCGATCTTCTCCAGCGCCCCCGGGATGAACGACTGTCCGCCGAACCCCGGCTCGACGCTCATCACCAGCACCAGGTCCACCAGCGGCAGCACCTCGCGCAGCGCCTCCACCGGCGTCGCCGGCTTGATCGACACGCCCGCTTTGGCTCCGGCCCGGCGGATCAGCGCGACGCACCCCGCGGGGTCGTCCGTCGCTTCGAGGTGGAAGGTCACCAGATCGGCCCCCGCCTCGGCGAAGCGCGCGACGTATTTTTCCGGGCTGACGATCATCAGGTGCACGTCGAGAAATTTCGCCGTCGCCTTGCGGATGGCTTTCAGCACGGGAAACCCGAATGAAATGTTGGGGACGAAAACGCCGTCCATCACGTCGATATGGACCCATTCGGCCGCACTGGCGTCGACCATCCGGGTATCGCGCTCCAGATGGCCGAAGTCGGCCGAGAGCATCGAAGGGGCTACTATACGTTGCATGAATCAAAGAGTTTGTCGGTCAAAGATACGAAAAATTCCACGGAAAATTCTACCTTTGTCAGTATGAACACCGCATTCATTCTTGCAATCATCGTGCTCGGCGCCCTCTCGGCGGCGCTCGGGGCCATGCTCGCCGCCGCCCGCCGCGAAGCCGGCCACCTGCGTGCCGACAAGACCGCCGCCGAGCAGGCCCGCCTGCAAGCCGAAGCGGACATCCGCGTGCAGATCGAAACGCGGCTGCGCACCGAAACCGAACTGGCCGCCCTGCGCGCCTCGTCCCAGACGGAAATCGCCGGCCTGAAACAAAAGAACGCCGAGGAGCGCGCCGCCGAGAAAGCCGAACGCGAACAGCTCGAAGAGCGTTTCCGCCTGCAATTCAAAAACCTCGCGACGGAGATTCTGGGCGAGCAGTCGCAGCGGTTCAAGGAGACCAGCAGGGAGTCGATCGACATCCTTCTGAAACCGTTCAAGGAGAACATCGTCGACTTCCGCAAGCGCGTCGAGGAGATCTACACCACGCAGACCTCCCAGCGGGGCGAGCTGAAATCGGAACTCAAACGCCTGATGGAACTCAACCAGACGATCTCCACCGAGGCCCGGAACCTCACCAACGCGCTGAAAGGCAACTCGAAGGTGCAGGGCGACTGGGGCGAGA
>ENA-UOJB01001747-UOJB01001747.1-human-gut-metagenome-genome-assembly--contig:-C48-NODE-1747-length-16554-cov-7.289593_pt1 | contig 16554 bp, 17 predicted proteins | sample MGYA00242338_ERZ723885 | MGnify/ENA metagenome assembly ERZ723885
GGCCATCGGCGCCGCCATTCAGGGCGGTGTGCTCACGGGCGAGGTGAAGGACGTGTTGCTGCTCGACGTTACGCCGCTGTCGCTGGGTATCGAGACTCTGGGCGGCGTGATGACCAAACTCATCGACGCCAACACGACGATCCCGACGCGCAAGTCGGAGACCTTCTCGACGGCTGCCGACAACCAGCCTTCGGTGGAGATCAACGTCTGCCAGGGCGAGCGTCCGCTGGCCCGCGACAACAAGTCGATCGGCCGCTTCCACCTCGACGGCATTCCCGCCGCACCGCGCGGCGTGCCGCAGATCGAGGTGACGTTCGACATCGACGCTAACGGCATCCTGAACGTATCGGCCAAGGACAAGGGCACGGGCAAGGAGCAGAAGATCCGCATCGAGGCCTCCTCGGGCCTTACCGAGCAGGAGATCCAGCGCATGCGCGACGAGGCCAAGGCCAACGAGGAGAAGGACAAGGCCGAGAAGGAGCGCATCGACAAGATCAACGCCGCCGACTCGAACATCTTCACCACCGAGAAGCAGCTCAAGGAGTACGGCGAGAAACTTCCCGCCGACAAGAAGGCCGCCATCGAGACGGCGCTCGGCAAGCTGAAGGAGGCGCACAAGAACGCCGACGTGGCCGCCATCGACACGGCGATGGCCGAGCTTAACGCCGCATGGCAGGCCGCTTCGCAGGACATCTACGCGCAGCAGCAGGCACAGCAGGGCGCACAGCCCGGAGCCGATGCCGGTCAGCAGTCGCAGTCGAACGTCGGCGGCCAGCAGGGCGGCGGCGACGGGCAGCCCGAGGATGTGGAGTTCGAAGAGGTGAAGTAGGGCTTCGCCAATTAAAAATTAATTCGACGCGAAAGAGCGCGATTCCTGCGGGAGTCGCGCTCTTTATTTTGCCCGGGATGTAAAATTTGCTATCTTCGTCCGTAAAAATCGTTTCCGATGGCTTGGCTGTATCTGATTCTGGCAGGACTTTTCGAGATGGGGTGGCCGCTGGGGTTCAAACTTGCGAACCTCTGCCCGCGTTACCATTTTCTTTTTCTGGCCCTTTCGGTCGTGTCTATGGGCGTGAGCGGCTGGCTGCTCTACGTGGCCCAGAGGACGATCCCGATGGGTACGGCCTACATGATCTGGACCGGTATCGGGGGCGTGGGAACCGTGGTCCTCGGCATCGTTTTCTTCCACGACGCCGTGACCTTCTGGCGGATGTTCTTCCTGTCGCTGGTCTTCGTCGGCATCGTCGGCCTGAAGATGGTGCATTAGGCCCGCTCCGCCCGCCACATCCCGTAGAGGATCAGCGCCGCTCCGGCCAAAGCGGCGAGGGTGATCCGCTCGCCGATGCAGAGCGTCGCCGCGACGATCGTCACCAGCGGGTTGAAATAGATGTAGTTGGTTGTCCTGACGGCTCCCAGACGGTGCATCGCGGCGTTCCAGAGCACGTAGCAGAGCATCGAGGCCACGACGCCCAGAAAGAGCAGGTTGCCCCACACGACGGGCCGCGACAGCACCTCCCAGTCCGCGCCGAAAGGCCGGAACGCAAAGACCGGGAGGATCGTCACGAGTCCGTAGAAAAAGACTTTCCGGGTGATGAAGATAGCGGGGTAGCGGCCTCCGAGGCGTTTGATCACCAGCGAATAAACCATCCATAGCATCGCCGCCGAGAGCGCCAGCATGTCGCCCCGCGGCGAGAGGCGGAGCACGAAATGCCCGTTGAGCACCACGAGCACCATCCCCGCGAATGCCAGCGCCGAGCCTGCGATCTGCCGCCGCGACATCCGCTCGCCGCGATAGAAGAGGCTCATCACCACGGCGGTCCACACGGGCGCCGTGCAGACGATCAGCGAAACGTTCGAGGCCGGGGCGTACTCCAGAGCCATGTTTTCGGTAAGGAAATAGAGCGACCCTCCGCTCAGCCCCGCGGCCGCCAGCAGCAGTTCGTCGCGCAGGTTCGCGGCCCACATGCGCCCGCGGGCGAAGGGCAGGATGCAGACGTATGCCATCGCGAACCGGAGCAGGAAAATTTCCGCCGGAGTCAGCGAGTTGGCGATCAGGACCTTCGTCGAAACGAACGTCGCGCCCCATACGGTCACCGTGAACAACGCCGCGAGGTGGTATTTGTATTCCGTGTATTTTATCATACGGCTCCAAAAATACGGATTTTTTTGCGCCGGCGCACTACTTTTCACCTTTCACCTTTCACTTTTCACTTTATTTTTCTATCTTTGCGTGCTATTGTGCGTAATGACAATAATTACAACAAATAACAATAACTATTTTTCACTCAAATGCAAAGTAAAGGTTTTATTAAACTCATTGCGGTCCTGCTGGCTCTCGCGTGTGTTTATCAGCTCTCGTTTACGTTCAAGACGCGTGGCGTAGAGAAGCAGGCGGCCGCTTATGCCGCGCAGTTCCCCCTCGACCAGCAGGGCGAGGCCGAACAGCATTACCTCGATTCGGTGCAGAACCTGCCGGTTTACAACCTGGGCTTCCGCAAGTTCACCTACAAGGAGTGTAAGGAGAAGGAGCTGAACCTGGGCCTGGACCTCAAGGGCGGTATGAACGTCATGCTGGAGGTGCAGGTCGAGGATGTCGTGAAGGCTTTGGCCGGCGACAGCCAGAACGACCCGGCCTTCATCGAGGCGATCGGCGTGGCCAACGAGGCGATGAAGCAAGGCTCTTCGACCGACTATATTTCCGACTTCGTGAAGGCGTATTCGCGCCTTTCGAACGGCCGTCCCATCGCCGAGCTTTTCGTAAGCCCCGACCGCAAGGACATCACGCTCGAAAGCTCGGACGCCGACGTCGAGAAGATCCTCAAGAAGGAGACCGAGGCTGCCATCGGCGCATCGTTCAATGTGCTGCGCAGCCGTATCGACCACTTCGGCGTTACGCAGCCCAACATCCTGCGCCTCCCGAACTCGCACCGCATTCTGGTCGAGCTTCCGGGCGTGAAGGAGCCGCAGCGCGTCCGCGACCTGTTGCAGGGAACCGCTTCGCTGGAGTTCTGGACCACCTACGACGCCAATGAGATCTTCCCCGCGCTTTCCGCTGCCGACAAACTCATCAAGGCCGAACTGGCGCAGGCTCCCGCCGCCGCGCCCGAGACGGCTGCCGCCGAGGCTGCCGTTGCCGCCGGGACTCCCGCCGCCGAGGCCGAGGGCCTGATCGCCGAGGTCGGCGCCGCCGATTCGACCGCCACGGCCGAGACCGCCGTTCAGGAAGGCAACTTCGACCACTCGCAGAACCCGCTCTTTGCAGTCCTCAATCCCCGCTTCGCAGGCGGCGCCTCCATCGGAGCCGCTTACAAGGCCGACATGGCAGCCGTCAACGAATACCTCGCCCAGCCGGCCGTCCGCGAGCTGTTTCCCGCCGACATCATGTTCAAGTGGGGCGTCAAGGGCGACGACAAGATCGACGGTCGTTTCTACCTCTACGCCATCAAGGTTTCGACGCCCGACGGCAAGGCACCGCTCGACGGTTCGGTCGTTACGGAAGCCACCGAGCAGTACGCCCAGCGCGGCGCTACGGCCGAGGTTTCGATGACCATGAACGCCGAAGGTACGCAGGAGTGGTCGCGCATGACGGGCGAAAATATCGGCAAGTGCATCGCCATCGTTCTCGACGGCTACGTCTATTCGGCTCCCCGCGTCAACTCGAAGATCGACAAGGGACAGTCGCAGATCACCGGCGATTTCACCATCCAGGAGGCCAAGGACCTGGCCAACGTGCTCAATTCGGGTAAGGTTCCCGCTCCGGCCAAGATCATCCAGGATACGGTCGTAGGTCCTTCGCTGGGCCAGGAGTCGATCAACGCCGGTATGATCTCGTTCGTGATCGCCTTCATCCTCGTGCTGCTCTACATGGGTCTGTTCTACAAGACGGCGGGCTGGATGTCCGACGTCGCGCTGCTCACGAACGTCTTCCTGCTGATGGGCGTTTTGGTGTCGTTCGGCGCCGTGCTGACCCTTCCGGGTATCGCGGGTATCGTGCTGACGATGGGTATGGCCGTCGATGCGAACGTGATCATCTACGAACGTATCAAGGAGGAGCTTCGCGGCGGCAAGGGTCTTTCGCTGGCCATCAAGGACGGTTTCTCGAAGGCCTATTCGGCCATCATCGACGGTAACCTGACGACGATCATCACGGGTATCGTGCTGTTCATCTTCGGCAACGGTCCGGTTCAGGGCTTCGCCACGACGCTGATCATCGGTATCATCACCTCGTTCTTCTGCGCCATCTTCATCACGCGCCTGCTGATCGAGTGGATCGTCGGCAAATGGGGTCACATCACCTTCTCGCGCCGCTGGTCGGAGAACTTCCTCAATAACACGCGCGTCGACTTCATCGCCAAGCGCAAACTGGCTTACGGCATCGCCGTTGCCCTGATGGTTCTGTCGTGCGTTTCGTTCTTCGCCCGCGGTCTGAACCTCGGCGCCGAGTTCACGGGCGGCCGCGCTTACGTGATCCGTTTCGACAAGCCCGTTTCGGCCGAAGAGGTTCGTCAGAATGTGGAGAAGGCTTTCTCGCAGTTCGCCGATGCCGACGCTTCGTCGATCAGTTCCGAGGTGAAGCAGTACGGCAAGGAGAACCAGATGCGCATCGTGACCCAGTATCGCTACGACGACACGTCGGACGAGGCTACCTCGGAGGTCGAGCAGATCATCTACGACGCTCTGAAACCGCTCTACTCGTATGACATCACCTTCGAGCAGTTCCGCAATACGCAGACCGACGCCAACGGTATCCTGACGGCCGACAAGATCGGTCCCTCGATCGCCAAGGACATGACGTGGAACGCCATCTATTCGGTGCTCTTCTCGCTCATCGCCATCGGTCTCTACATTACGTTCCGCTTCAAGCGTTGGCAGTGGGCTTCGGGCGCCACGGCGGCCTTGGCCTTCAACGCCCTGCTGATCATCGGCATCTTCTCGATGTTCTACGGTCTGCTTCCCTTCAACCTCGAAGTCAACCAGGCGTTCATCGCCGCGATCCTGACGATCATCGGCTATGCCATCAACGACACGGTGGTCGTCTTCGACCGAATCCGTGAGTACCTGGGTCTCTACCCGAAGCGCAACCTGAAGGAGAACGTGAACAACGCCATCAACTCGACGCTGTCGCGTACGATCAACACCTCGGGCACGACGCTCGTGACGCTGCTGGCCATCTTCTTCTTCGGCGGCGAGACGATCCGCGGCTTCATCTTCGCGCTGATCATCGGCGTGGTCGTAGGTACGGCCGCCACGATCTTCCTCGCGACGCCGATCGCTTACGATCTGATGACGAAGCGCGTCAAGACCGACGTGGAGAAGTAATGGATAGACTCCCGATCCGACAAAAACGGACCGCACCTCTCGGTGCGGTCCGTTTTTTCAAATAAATTTGGCATTGCGGCCGGCTTGCACTATCTTTGCGGGCAAGCAGACGCCCGCTTGGGCAGGCTGCGGCTCGGCAATGTGCAAAATAAATTTGATATTGCCCCGCCTTGCACTATCTTTGTCATACGGATATTATAGGTTCCCATGATGGAAAATTGGTTGAAATGGATGCACCGCTACGTGTCGCCGGTTTTTCTGGCGCTGCTCGTCGCGTCGTTCATCCTTTGGTATATCGCGAAATTGAGCTATACGTACACCACCGAGCAGACCGTGAGGGTGAGTGTCGACGGACAGCCTTTCGAGGTTACTTGCGTGGTCGAGGGCGTCGGTACGAACCTTTTCGGCTACCGGGTCTACATGAACAAGACGCTGCGCATTCCGCTTGCGGAACTCAAGACGAAGCGTTCGTATGAGGAGGGGCACGAGGGTAAACTCATCATCGACCCCCAGTCGCTGCAAAACGCCCTTGCGCCGCGGTTCAGCGACATCAAGATCATTTCCATCGGGGACATTCCCGAAATCGACGTTCCCCGTAACCCATGATGAAGGTCGGAATCACAGGCGGCATCGGCAGCGGCAAAAGCACCGTTTGCCGTCTTTTCGCGCGTTTGGGCGTCGCGGTCTATGACTCCGACGCCGGGGCCAAACGGCTGATGACGGAGGATGCGGAGCTGCGCAGGCGCATCACGGACCGTTTCGGGGCCGAAGCCTATGCGGACGGGACCTTGAACCGGACCTACCTTGCCGGGCGGGTCTTCTCCGAGGCGCAGGCCCTCGCCGACCTGAACGCCATCGTCCACCCGGCCGTCCGGGCCGATTTCGCGGCGTGGGCCGAACGGCAGGAGGGCGACTACGTGATCCTCGAAAGCGCCCTTCTTTTCGATGCGGGGTTCGATGCCTGCGTCGACCGCACGGTTGCCGTCCTCGCCCCCGAGGCGCTGCGCATCGAACGCACCTGCCGCCGCGACGGGCGCACACCCGGGGAGGTCCGCCTCCGTATCGCCGCCCAGACGGACGACGATACGTTGAGCGCGAAGGCCGACTACACCCTTGTCAACATCCTCGAATCCGACCTTGAACCCGCTGTCGCGGAGTTGCACCGAATTTTCAGCCATGAAGCCCATGAACATTGATTTTTCCTCGCCGCAGGTGATGGCGATTCTTAACGTCACCCCCGATTCTTTCTATGCCGGCAGCCGCACTCCGGAGGCCGAATCCGTCGAGCGCCGCGTTCGCGAAGCCGTGTCCGAAGGGGCGCAGCTGATCGACGTCGGGGGCTACTCCTCGCGTTCCGGGGCCGACGAAGTCCCCGCCGACGAGGAGTGGCGTCGCGTCCGGCTGGGCGTCGGGACCGTGCGTCGGCTGGCGCCCGGCATGACCGTCTCGGTCGACACGTTCCGCAGCGAAGTCGCGGCGAAGGCTGTCGAAACGTTCGGGCCGCTCGTCGTCAACGACATTTCGGCCGGGGAACTCGACCCCGCGATGCTCTCCGTCGTTGCGGACTGCGGCGTACCCTACATCGCCATGCACATGAAAGGCGATCCGAAAACCATGCAGTCGCAGACCGACTACCGGTGCGACATCGTCACCGAGGTCGTCGGCTATTTCCGCCGCCGCACCGACGAGATGCTCGCCGCGGGCATCCGGCGTGAAAACATTATCCTCGACCCCGGCTTCGGCTTCGCCAAGACCACGGAGCAGAACTACGAATTGCTCGCGGGTCTGCACCGCCTCTGCGCGCTGGGTTACCCGGTGCTGGCGGGGCTTTCGCGCAAGTCGATGATCTATAAGGTTCTCGACGCCACTCCCGCCGAATCGCTCGCCGGAACCGTTGCCCTGGGCTGGGAGTGTCTGCGCCAGGGTGCGGCGATACTCCGCGTCCACGACGTGCGGGAGGCTGTGGACACGGTCAAACTGTTCAATATGTTCCGCCAATGATACGGGTTACCGACATACACAAGAGTTTCGGCACGCTGGAGGTGCTGAAAGGCGTTTCGCTCGACGTGGCGCAGGGCGAGGTGGTCTCCATCGTGGGGGCCAGCGGCGCTGGCAAGACCACGCTTTTGCAGATCATCGGCACGCTGTCGCGTCCCGACGGCGGGCGCGTGGAGATCGACGGCCGCGATGTCTCGGCCTTGGGCGATCGGGCCTTGTCGCAGTTCCGCAACGAGCGCATCGGCTTCGTGTTCCAGTTCCACCACCTGCTTGCGGAGTTCACGGCTTTCGAAAACGTCTGCATTCCGGGGCTGATCGGCCGGCGTCCGCGCGCCGATGTCGAACGCCGTGCCGCCGAACTGCTCGACATGATGGGCCTCGCGGCACGGCGCGACCACAAGCCCGGACAGCTTTCGGGCGGCGAGCAGCAGCGCGTGGCCATCGCCCGTGCGCTGGTCAATTCACCCGCCGTGCTGCTGGCCGACGAACCCTCGGGCAACCTCGACTCGCACAACCGCGACGAGATCCACCGCCTGTTCTTCGACCTGCGCGAACGGCTCGGCCAGACCGTCGTGATCGTCACCCACGACGAAAACCTCGCCGCAATGGCCGACCGGAAGATCACCATGTCCGACGGTCTGATCCTCGGCTGCGAAACGGTCCGGTAACATGAAAAAACTGCTTTGGCTGCTTCTTCCGGCTCTTGCCGCCTATGGTGCGTGGGACCTCGTGCGCGAGGTGCGCGGGGCGTGGACCTCGGACTACTCCCGGACCTATTCGCGCGCCGTGGGGCAGACGATGTCCCGGGCGTTCGATTCGCTGAACCTCTCCGGACGGGGCGTCCGCATCGGGGTGCTGGACGCGGGTTTCGGGGGCTTCCGCACCGACCGCTGGACGCGGGGGCTGCACGTCGCCGCCTGGCGCGATTTCACGGGCGGCGACGAGACGGCATTCTTCGACGACGCCACAGACCACGGCACGAGGGTCTGCACCAACCTCGGAGGCCGTTCGGGCGATACGATCCGCGGGCTGGCATGGGGCGCGGAGTATTATCTTGCGAAAACCGACCGCGCCGAAGTGGAGCCTCGCGCCGAGGAGCGGCAGCTGATCCGCGGCATCGAGTGGCTCCTGGCGCATGACGTCGACGTGATCTCCTCGTCGTTGGGCTATACGACGTTCGACGATTTCAGCGGCTATACGCCCGCGATGCTCGACGGCCGCACCTCGACGCTCTCGCGCTACCTCGACAGCCTGCTCACGGCGCGCCCCGGACTCGTTTTCGTGCAGAGCGCCGGCAACGAGGGCGACAAGGCGTGGCGCAATGTCTCCTTTCCGGCCGATGTCCGGCAGGTCATCACGGTCGGTTCGTGCGATTCCGACGGTGTTTCCCGCTCCCGCTCCAGTGGTGTCGGACGCGAAGATGCCGGCTATGTGAAGCCCGATTTCGTCGCCGGAGCCTCGCCGTTGGGAACTTCGTTTTCGACGCCGGTTATCGCGGGGCTTTGCGCCTGCCTGCTCGAATACCGTCCTATGGAACGCGGCGAACTCATCGGACTGCTGCACGCTTCCGGCACGCGGGCCGCAGCTCCCGGCTGCGAACTGGGTTACGGCATCCCGCAAACCGATGTCTTGCTCCGAATGCTCCGCACGCCATGACGAACACCGATCTGAAGGAGCTGCTCGACGCGCTCCACGACAAATACAACAGCCCCGACTTCATCGCCGACGATCCGATTTCGGTACCGCACCGCTATACGGACCGCGCCGACCGCGAGATCGCGGGATTTTTCTCCGCGACCATCGCCTGGGGCAACCGTAAGGCCATTGTCCGCAGTGGCCACCGCATGATGCACTTCATGGACGACGCTCCGGCGGATTTCGTGCGCAACGCCTCGCAGCGCGAACTGGCGCTGCTTTCGTCCTACGTCCACCGCACGTTCAACGGCGGGGACCTGCGCGATTTCGTGCTGGCCCTGCGGCGTATGGAGGAGCGCCATGGCGGCATCGGGAATTTCTTCGAGACGCGCTATGAGGCCGCGCAGAGCATGCCCGCCGTGCTGGTCGACTTCCGGCGCGAGTTTTTCGCCGGGGAGCACGCTCCGCGCTGCGAGAAGCATGTTTCGTCCGTCGAGCGCGGCGCGGCCTGCAAGCGGCTGTGCATGTATCTGCGGTGGATGGTGCGCCGCGACGACCGGGGTGTCGATTTCGGTCTGTGGCGGCGTATCCCGATGTCGGCCCTCTACCTGCCGCTGGACGTCCATGTCGGCGAGACGGCGCGTGCGCTGGGACTGCTCGGCCGCCGCCAGAACGACTGGCGGGCCGTCGAGGAGCTGACGGACGCCCTGCGCGCATTCGATGCGGAGGACCCCGCGCGGTACGATTTTTCGCTGTTCGGCGCAGGCATGGACGGCTATTTGAATGAACAATGAATAATACTCATAAATCCCGCTTCTTAAGCGGGTTTCGGTTTAAACAATTCACGGTCCGTCAGGACCGCTGCCCGATGAAGGTCGGGACCGACGGCGTTCTGCTGGGTGCATGGGCCGCGGTGCAGCCGCAGGACCGGCGGATGCTCGACATCGGCACGGGCACGGGGCTGATCGCCCTGATGCTGGCCCAGCGCGCCCCGGAGGCGCATGTCACGGGCGTCGACATCGACGATGTCGGGCAGGCCCGCGAGAACGCCGCCGCTTCGCCCTGGAGCGGCAGGGTGGCGTTCGCTCAATGCCCCGTGCAGGAGTTCGAGACCCCGGAGCCGTTCGATCTGATCGTCTCCAACCCGCCGTTTTTCGTCGACTCGCTCACCTGCCCCGACGGGGGACGCACCGCGGCCCGCCATGCCGTGCACCTGCCGTTCGGCGACCTGCGCGACGCCGTCCTCCGCCTGCTGGCTCCCGGAGGCCGGTTTGCCGTCATCCTTCCCACGGCCGAAGCGGAGCGTTTCCTCGCGGTCTGTGCCGGACGACTGGCCCTCGTGCGCCGCACCGACGTGCGCACCACGCCCCGCCGCCCGGCCAAACGGGCGCTGATGGAGTTCGTCCGCGCCGACCGCCCCGCCGATCGTTCTGCCGATTGTTCCGCCGCCGTGCCCGAGGTCTCGGAACTGGTCGTCGGCACGGGAGAGCACGAATGCTACACGCCCGAATACCGCGCCCTGACCCGTGATTTTTACCTGAAATTTTGACGGCACGCGAAAATAAGCTACATTTGTGAAACCGCAATAAAATTTTCGGACCATGAAATTCAGACTTTTGGCATTTGCCCTGCTGCTTTCGGGCGGCGTCTCGGCCCAGAACCCATACATCTCCCTTCAGGGCGCGAACGAAACTGCCGGCGGCCTTACCGTCGCCCAGCCGCGCACGATCCTCGCCGTCGACGTCACCGTCGAACACGACGTCACCTTGAGCGGACCCTATGCGCGTTATGCGCAGAAATACCTCGGGGTGCGCGCTCCGCTCACCGACAAGACCGTGTGGAGCGTCACCGGGGCGCAGATCGCCCTGCTCGACGGCGACACCTACCTCAATGCCGCGGCTCCGGCTCCGGCCTCGACCCGCGTGCTGTCGCACACCGCCTCCGAAAACGAGTTCGCGCGCTTGCAGCCGGACAAGACCGACATGACGACGCCCGCGCTGGAGGACGCCGCGCGCACCGCCGCCGCGCAAATCTTCTCGCTGCGCCGCCACCGCATCGAGCTGGTCACGGGCGAAGCGGGCGAGAACGTCTTCGGCGAGGGCCTGAAGGCCGCGCTGGAGGAGATCGACCGTCTGGAGCAGAGCTATCTGGAGCTGTTCCTCGGCAAGCGGATCGTCTCGACCGAGACCCGCCGCTACGTGGTCTGCCCGCAGGCCGACAAGAAACAGTATATCGTCTGCCGTTTCAGCCCTGCGGCCGGACTGCTTCCCGACACGGACCTTTCGGGCGACATCGTGTTGTTGCAGATCGAACCTTCGGGCGCTGCGAAGAGCGACCTCGAGGCCGGTCCGAAGGAGACGCAGGTCGTGGCGTGCCGCGTGGCCGATCCCTCGACCTGCATCGTCGTCTCGGGAGGCCGCGAGTATGCCCGCGCCGTGCTTCCTGTTTTCGAATTCGGCCGTACGATCAACGTCGCCCTGCCGCGCCGCAAATAATCTTCCGATGGATTTCACCTCCCGCATGGCGGTGCTGCTCGGGGCATTCCGCCGCGAGCGCAACGGCGCTGTTGCCGATTCGATGCGCTTCTACGGCGCACCCTGCGGCCTGAATTACGGCGTGAGCCTGCCGACGCTCCGCACGCTGGCGCGTGCCGAGGCCGCCGATCACGATTTCGCCAAATACCTCTGGCGGCAGGATGTCCGCTGCCTGCGCCTTGCCGCGCTGCACATCGCCGATCCGGCGCGCCTTACGCCCGGGGAGTTCGCCTTCTGGGGCGACGGGCTTCTCAATTCTGAAATCGCCGCGGAGGCCGCCTTCGCGCTGTTGAGCCGCATCGGGGCGTTCCCCGAACTGTTCGCGGCGTGGATTGCGCCCGATGCCGGGTGGCTGCGGCAGTATGCGGCCCTGATGGCCGCGGCCCGCGTTCCGCATCCTTCTCCGGCGTGGGCCGTTCCGGCTGCGGCCGTCGTGCACGGGGCCGCTGCGGCCAGCATTCCGGAAGCGCACCTGCTGGCCCATGGCGCCGTGGCGTTGTTCACGGCTCTCGGGACGCGAAACGAAGAGAACCGGCAGGCGGTTCTCCGCGCGGCCGGCTCTCTGGGTCAGCTCCCTGCCGAAGCCTGCGTCCACGAGGAGCTGGCCTGGCGACTGGAGGTTTAGGGCTGCATCACCTGTTCGCGCTTTTCGAGTTCGTTCAGCACGTTGATCAGGTGTTCGTACCCCACGCGGCCGCTCTCGCGCCACAATACCTCTCCGCGGCAGAAAAACATCAGCGTCGGGACCGACATGATGTTGTAGCGCCGTATGATTTCACGCATCGAGGGGTCGTCGATGTCCGCTTTGTAGACGTCGACGCGGCCGTTCATCCGCTCCCGAAACTTGTCGATGGCCGGCATCATCATCCGGCACGGCCCGCACCAGGTGGCGAAGAAGTCTACGAACGTCAGCGCGTCCCGCCAGATGATCTTGTCAAAGTCCGTCATGGTCATATCTTCCGATCAGTTTATTTCCACCCACGATATTCCCGCATAGTTCTTCTCCGCAAGTTCCTTTTCGACGTAGCTGATCGTGCGCCGCAGGCCTTCGATGAGCGGTGTGCGGGGCGCCCAGTCCAGTTCGCGCCGTGTCGCCGAGATGTCGGGCGTGCGGCGGCGTATGTCGTCGATACGCGCTTCGGCGTGGACGATGTGCGAGCTGCTGCCCGTCAGGGCGATGATCTTCTCGGCCAGCGAGCGGATCGTCACCTCGTGACTGCTGCCGAAATTGGCCGTGCGCGTCGTCTCGGCCGGCGGGGCCTCCATCAGCCGCACCAGTCCGTCGACCACGTCTTCCACCCAGCAGAAGGTCCGCAGCTGCTCGCCGCTGCCGTTGATCGGAATGTCGCGGTTCTGCAATGCCGCCACGATCATCTTCATCACCACGCGCTGGTCCATCAGGTCGGCGCCGCTGCCGTAAATGTTGAAGATGCGCGCGATGCGTGCGTCGACCCCGAATTCATACTGGTAGGCGCGGTGCAGGGCCTCTCCGGCCCGTTTGCCTTCGGCGAGGGTGCGGTGTGTCGGACAACCGTCCGCCGCCTCGACCGAGGTGTCGCGGTATCCCGTGCCGTAGATGTCTCCGGTGGATGCGTAGAGGATGCGTGCGTGCTCCGAACGGGCCGTGTCGAGGGCGTTTATCGACCCCAGTATGCTGACCTTGAGCGACTCGACGGGCAGCGCCTTGTTGTAGCGCACGCGCGAGGGCGCCGCGAGGTTGTAAATCTCGTCGCAGCGGATGCCGAATGCGTTGACGATGTTGTGGCGGACGTACCGGAATTCCGGGTGCGGCGGCATGTCGCGCAGCAGCGGCGAATCGGCGGTGTCGCGTATGTCCACGCAGAAGACTTCGTGCCCGTCGTTCAACAGACGCAGGCACAGGTGGGAGCCGATGAATCCCACGCCGCCCAGTACGACTATTCTCTTTTGCATTTTCTTCCCTTTTACCGGGGAAAAAGCAAAATCCATTCCATACCGGCGGCAATCCGGCCGGAAGCCCACGCGAGGTCGGAAGATTCGCTCTCCGGAACTTCTGTCGCGTTTTCAGGCGGCAGCTTGCGGTGGCCCGCTCGAAGGGCAGTTACGAGCGGCTCCGCAGGGCGGAGCTGCGGCCTGCCGATTCACCCGAGGCGAATCGAAAATCTTCCGGCCGCGGCTGCCAGAAGCCGCTCCTTTCCTTATCTGTTGTTTTTGATGTCGGCCTATTCTGTGAAAAGCGCCTTCGGGAGCTGGTCGACGCTGTTTATCGGGACTACCTCGATGCCTTTGGGACGCTTGCCGCCTTTGGCCAGATAGCCCGACACGATGATGCGCCTGAATCCGAGCCTTGCGGCCTCGCTGATGCGCTGTTCGGTGCGGGGCGCGGGGCGCACTTCGCCCGACAGGCCTATTTCGCCGGCGCAGCAGACCCCCTCGGCCACGGGACGGTCGTAGTAGGACGAGATCACCGCCGCCACGACCGCGAGGTCCAGCCCCGGGTCCGCGACCTTGAATCCGCCCGCGAAATTCAGGAAAACGTCTTTCTGGAACATCTTCATCCCCACGCGCTTCTCCAGCACGGCCAGCAGCATGTTCATGCGCCGTGCGTCGTATCCGGTCGTCGAACGCTGGGGCGTGCCGTACGCCGCACCGCTCACCAGCGCCTGCACCTCGATCAGGTAGGGCCTCACGCCGTCGGCCGACGCCCCCACGGCGATGCCGCTCAACGGCTCCTCATAGTGCGTCAGCAGGATTTCCGACGGATTGTCAACCCCCCGCAGTCCGGCGTCGAGCATCTCGAAGACCCCGATTTCGAACGTCGCTCCGAACCGGTTCTTGATACCCCGCAGGATGCGGTAGATGTTGTTGCTGTCGCCCTCGAACTGCAACACCACGTCGACGATGTGTTCGAGTATCTTGGGACCGGCTATCGAGCCGTCCTTGGTGATGTGGCCGATGATGAAGATCGACGTTCCGGTCGATTTGGCGTATTTGAGCAGCGTCGCCGCGCATTCGCGGATCTGCGACACGCTTCCCGCCGACGAGTCCAGGAGGTCGGTGTAAATCGTCTGTATCGAGTCGATCACCACCAGGTCGGGCCGGTGCTCGGCGATCTGCGCCACGATGTTTTCCAGCAGCGTTTCGGGATAGATCAGGCACTCGTCGTTGCCGATTCCGATGCGCGCGGCGCGCATCTTGATCTGCTCGGCCGACTCCTCGCCCGAGACGTAGAGGGTTTTCAGTCCGTTCGCCGCCAGCGCGATTTGCAGCGAGAGGGTCGATTTGCCGATTCCCGGCTCGCCGCCCACGAGGACCAGCGACCCCGGGACCATCCCGCCGCCCAACACGCGGTTTACCTCGGCGTTTCCCAGATCGAGGCGGACGTGCTCGCTTTCGCGGATGTCCCTCACGCGCTGGGGCTTCGCCGCGGGCAGGGGACCCGCCGCGACCGCCGGGACCGAACCGCTCTCGCGGGCGATGATCTCCTCGGCGAACGTGTTCCATTCGCCGCACGAGGGGCAGCGTCCCAGCCATTTCGGGGCTTCGAACCCGCAGTTTTTGCAGAAAAATGCCTTTTTGACCTTTGCCATACGTCCTCCTATTTTGCGTTTGCCGAGGTGTACTCCCGGCGCACGGCCTTCGTGATTCCGGCCTCGGGGTAGAGAGCTTGGTATTCTTCGGTCAGGTCGACCGTCAGGAGGGTCTTGCTCGTGCCGTCCTCGGCCTTGTAGGCCGAGACGGCGCAGGTGTACTTCATCGCCGGTTCCGGACAGTAGACGAGGATGTCGGTTGCGCCCGGGTCCTTGAAGAAGACGCCCCGCACCCGGTCCGCCTCCGCCGTCTGTCTGATCCGGAGGCGCCCGCCGTTGTATTTGGTGAATTCCAGCACGTAGCTTCCGCCCGCCTTCACGGGAGCCGCCGCTTCGATTTCCTCTCTGATCCGTTCGACCACGGGGTCCGTTTCGTTTTCCCCAGCCTTCGTCTCCGGTTCCGTGGGATCGGTGGGGTTCGTGGGGTCTGTTGGGTCTGTTGGGTCTGTTGGGTCTGTTGGATCGGTGGGATCGGTGGGATCGGTGGGATCGGTGGGATCGGTGGGACCCGGTTCGGGGTCCGGGAGGGTGATTTCGGCCTCGACGCGCACGACGGGATAAACCGCCGTGTAAAATGCGTCGGAATCGTCTCCGCAGGCGGCTGCCAGCAACAGCAGGCAGGCTGTGCCGTATTTCAGTTGTTTCATCATAATCCGGAATCTTCGTCGATCAGTATTACCAACACCCGTTTGTCGGGCCAGCATCGCAGCATTTCCATCCGGGTGTTGCAGATGCGGTCCTGCGAGTTGCAGTCCGCGCAGACGCCCGTTTTGGCGCAAGGGGTGCGGAATCCGGGGTGTCGCGCGACGTTCTGCGGGGCGGCGATCCGGCGGATGCGCTCCTCGGCCTCGTCGCGGTCGGCCACGATCTTGTTGCGTCCGGCCACGATGATCACCTTCCGGGGGCCGAATGCCACCGGTGCTATGCGGTTGCCCACCTTGTCCAGCCAGTGCAGTGTTCCCTGCTCCGTCACGGCGTTCACGCCCGTGATGAAAAGGTCCGACAACAGCGCGCGGCGGCGGATTTCCAGCCGCTCCTCGTAGGGCTTCGAGGCGTCGAACCCGTCGAGCAGCGTCAGCCGCCCGTTGCTCCGCAGCCACTCGACGATGCCCGTTCCGCGCATCGTCATGGAGTCGCCGAACGACACGAGTTGCGGGTTTTCGGCCTCCACGACGGCCTTCATCAGGGCGAAGGCCGCTTCGGCGTCCTTCACCACCTCGGCTTCGAAATGGTGTCTCCGCAGCGCCGCGGCGCAGGCTTCCAGTTTTTCCGCAGTTCGGTTTGCCATCGGCTCCGCATTTATTTGATAAAGAACCGGTAAATGTCGTTGCCGTTGGCGTAGAGCAGCAGGAACAGAATGATGATCAGTCCGACATACTGCGCCCCTTCGAGCACCTTGTCGCTCACCTTACGGCCCGAGATCATCTCCCAGAAGGTGAAGATCGCGTGCCCGCCGTCGAGTCCCGGTATCGGCAGAATGTTCATCACGGCGAGGATGA
>ENA-UOJB01001806-UOJB01001806.1-human-gut-metagenome-genome-assembly--contig:-C48-NODE-1806-length-16149-cov-31.091401_pt1 | contig 16149 bp, 9 predicted proteins | sample MGYA00242338_ERZ723885 | MGnify/ENA metagenome assembly ERZ723885
AGTCAGAATGATAATGATACTTCTCTACGGAGCTGGCGGAGTACCCGGCAGAGGTTAGAACCCTATGATACAGATAAGCAGTCTGTTCCTTAGTGATTTCCCATAAGCATTTTGCTTGGCAAGGGGTGTTGAGAACAAATATTGCTATGACCGATTAGGAAATGAGTCGGTCAGGTACATAGCCATAATGCGGTGGCTATGAATTTTCAGAAAGGAGGGCAAAAAGAAGTGTCAAACTGTAAAACGATTTCCGTATGTAACCAGAAAGGCGGAGTCGGAAAGACTACCACAACCGTTAATCTCGGAGTCGGGCTTGCAATGCAGGGCAAGAAAGTATTGCTCATAGACGCAGACCCGCAGGGAGATTTAACGACTTGTCTTGGTTGGCAGGATACAGACGGCTTGGGTATCACGCTTGCAACGAAACTCACAGATGTAATCAATGAAACGATGACAGACCCTATGGTTGGTATCCTGCACCACGAAGAAGGTGTTGACCTTGTTCCGGCAAACCTTGAGCTTTCAGCAATGGAATTTAACCTTGTGAACGCAATGAGCAGAGAAACTACACTCAAGAATTATCTGAGTCAAGTGAAGAACAGATATGATTATGTAATTATAGACTGTATGCCTTCACTTGGTATGGTTACTCTCAATGCTTTATCGGCGGCAGACAGTGTTATTATTCCGGTTCAGGCTCAGTATTTGCCTGCAAAGGGTATGACACAGCTTGTGCAGACCATTTCAAAAGTAAAGAAGTATATCAATCCGGATATTAAGATAGACGGTATGCTTCTTACTTTGGTGGATAGCCGAACAAACCTTGCAAAGAGTACGGTGGAAGCACTCAGGGCAAACTTCGGTAATCAGATAAGAATGTATCGAACACAAATCCCGATTGCCGTAAAAGCCGCTGAAACTTCTTCCAAAGGCAAGAGCATTTATGCTTATGAGCCAAACAGCACAGTGTCTAAGGCATACGCTGAATTTACAAAGGAGGTGTTAGCCGATGGCAGGAAGAAAGAGCGACTTCACTCTCACGAAGCTCGATGATTTATTTACCACGCAGGCACAGAGAGATGAAGAACAGCTTTCAAAAATCCGAGATATTCCATTGGAGCTAATTGATGATTTCCCCGACCACCCGTTTAAGGTCAGGGACGATGAAGATATGATGCAGCTTGTGGAGAGTGTCAAGGAAAGAGGAGTGATTACTCCGGCAACGGTAAGGCAGAAAGAGGACGGCAGATACGAACTTGTTTCAGGACACAGACGAAAGCGAGCTTGTGAACTGGCAGGATTTGAAACACTGAGAAGTGAGATTGTAGACCTGAACAGAGATGAAGCGACCATTTTAATGGTTGAGAGTAATTTCCAGAGGTCAGAGATATTGCCAAGTGAAAAAGCCTTTGCCTATAAAATGCGTTTGGAAGCAATGAAAAGACAAGCAGGCAGACCTACAAAAAATAATTTAGTCCCAGTGGGACAAAATTATTCAAGGGAAGAACTTGCTGCACAAAGTGGAGAAAGTCAAACACAAATACAGCGTTATATTCGTCTGACAAACCTTGTTCCTGAACTGCTTGAATTTGTTGACGAGGGGCGTATTAAAATGCGTCCTGCCGTAGAACTTTCCTATCTTGACGAAGATTGCCAGCGTGATGTGGTTGACGAAATCGACCTGAATGACGCAACCCCGTCACACGACCAGACAATCCGTATGCGAAAGTTATTCAACGAGGGCAACCTTACAACAGAAGCAATCCACGCTGTTATGTCTGAGGAAAAGCCGAACCAAAAGGAAAAAATCGTGTTGAGGGGCGACAGAGTAAGACAGCTTATCCCGAAAAACATTCCCGTCAGTCAGACGGAGGATTTTGTCTGCAAGGCATTGGAGCATTACAACAAGTTTTTGCGTAACCGTGCAGAGCGTGACAGCAGATAGCCTGTTTTACAGTTCCCCTTTCTCACACTCTAACCCCTTAGTTATACTTCTACCTACCGAAAATGATATATATTATCTCACTTGAATATAACTATCTCAAAGTATATGTCTATCTCTAAGGGGCAATCGCACAGTATGAACGGACTGGAGGTGTATGGTAAAATGAAAAATTAACGAAAAATCCGCATTTGTTTTTCGGCAGGTAAATTCTGTCGTAAGAGAAAATCCACAAAGGCACATCGTAGCGATACGGTGTGTTTTCAATTTTTACAGGAGGAAACGCAATGATAAAGTCAAAATTCAAAAGAGTCACGTCGCTTTTCTTGGCGACCCTTATGTGTGTGACCACTTTTGCAGGCATTGGCTCGACAACAGCATATGCTGCTTCGGGAGAAAAAGCCGATGTTTATATGGTCGATTTCCCTCGTGATGGCGATGCTAATTACGATGGGGTATGGGGACACAGCAATTTGACCTTGAAAAATGGTTGGCATACCGGACGTTCCAATTTTACCAATCTTAAGGCTATTGGCTCATACTCAGGCAATGTTGCTTATTGTATTGAGCCGGGAATTTCGCTCAAGGTCGGTCAGACAATGAATAAGTATGACGAAAATTATTTTAATAACCTTGCATCCAATGGGGTTATTTCCGGAGATGAAATCCGTCTTTTCGTTGGTCGTATTTTACAGTATGGCTATCGTGGGACAATCTCGACATCTTGGAGGTCACAGAATGAAGCAGCAGCAAACAGCATTGCACAGGCTTATGCCACACAGCTTCTTATCTGGGAAACTGTTATCGGAGAGCGTGATGTGAACTTCAATCATGTATCAGCCAGTGGTTGCAGCAATGTGAAAGATGTCATCAATGCAAGGCATCCGCTCCGCAATAAGATTTTCAGTTATTACAACAGTATGGTGCAGAGTGTACAGAACCATGCGACCATACCAAGCTTTTGTAATAAATCATCCGGTTCGGCAAAGACAATAGAACTTGAGTGGAACGGAAGTAAGTACACAACTACCCTGACAGACTCAAACAATGTGCTGTCCAAATATAATTTCAAGGCAAGTATCAGTGGAGTGAACTTTTCAGTGAATGGTAACAAACTTACTGTTTCTATGGATACTGCACCGAGTAAGGAATTTACCATTACCGCAACGAAGAAAAATGCAGTCCGCAGAGGTGTGGTTGTATGGTCAGAGGGCAAACACGGTCAGAACTCCAGTGTGCAGGATGTTGTCAGCTATGCTCAGGAAGTAAGCGACAGTATCAACGGTTATGTGAAAATGAAAGTCAGCTATGGCTCTTGTCAGATTGTAAAGACCAGTGAGGACGGCAAGGTTGACGGTATTAACTTCACAATTACCGGAAACGGTATCAATCAGACGGTTACAACAGCCAATGGCGGTAAGTTCCAGATTGATAATCTTATGCCGGGTATCTATACTGTAACCGAGCAGGCATACGATAAGTACGAGCCGCAGGAAACACATAGAGTTACTGTTGTAGCAGGACAGATTGCAAAGGTCACTTTCAATAACAAATTGAAGCGTGGCGACCTTCAGGTAGTGAAGTCCTCAGAAGATAACCTTGTTGAAGGTGTGAAGTTCCATCTTTTCGGTACTTCTCTTTCCGGTGATGCTGTTGACCAGTATGCAGTTACAGACAAAAACGGTGTGGCAACTTTCAAAGATGTGCTTATCAGTGGTTCTGAACCATATACACTTGAAGAAGTAGACACAGCTATCCGTTATGTCGTACCGAAAAATCAGACTGTACCAGTGAAGTGGAAAGAAGTAACCACAAGAAACTTCAATAACATTTTGAAGAAATTTACTGTAACAGTCACAAAGAGCGACGCTGAGAAAGGCGAAGCACAGGGCAATGCCAAACTTTCGGGAGCAGTTTACGGTATCTATAAGGGCGAAACGCTTGTAGATAAGTATGTTACTGATGAAAACGGTCAGTTCACTACTAAAGAATATGTTTGTGATACCGACTGGACAATCCGAGAAATCACACCGTCAGAGGGATATTTGCTTGATAAGACTATCCATGAAGTAGGTGCAGACCCGAAACTTTATGAGGTGGAACACAACCTTACTTCCAATGATGTAACCGAGCAGGTAATCAAAGGCAATGTGGCTATCATCAAACATACCGATGACGGAGAAACAAAGATTGAAACACCTGAAAAGGGTGCTTCCTTTGAGATTTATTTGAAATCTGCCGGAAGCTATGACGCAGCCAATAAAGACGAGAGAGATACCATTGTTTGCGATGAAAATGGCTTCGGTCAGACAAAAGATATGCCGTATGGTATTTATACCGTACACCAGACTTCCGGTTGGGAAGGTAGAGAGATGATGGACGATTTTGATGTGTTCATTTCACAGAACGCACAGACGTATCGTTATCTCATCAATAACCGTAACTTCGAGAGCTTTGTCAATGTAGTCAAGGTGGACGCAGAAAGCGGAAAGAGTATTCCGTATGCAGGAGCAGGATTTAAGATTTACGACCCGCAGGGCAATCAGGTCAAAATGACCTTTACTTATCCGACACCGACCACGATTGATGTGTTCTATACCGACGCAAATGGTTCTCTTGTAACACCTGAGAAATTAGATTACGGCAAGGGATATTCCATCGTAGAGGTACAAGCTCCATACGGATATGTACTTGATGATACTCCGGTATATTTTGATATTACCGAAGAAAATTCCACAGAGGAAGGCGGCGTAACTGTTGTGAAAGTCAATAAGCCGAATATGGCACAGAAAGGTACTATCACGGTTGAAAAGACCGGAGAAGTATTTAGTGGTGTCAATGTAAGTGGTTCTGAGGACAGTGATGTTATTTATCAGCCTGTTTATGAAGTGGCAGGACTTGAGGGTGCAGTTTATGAAGTCCGTGCTGCGGAAGATATTAGTACACCGGACGGTACACTCCGCTATTCAAAGGGCGAAGTGGTAGATACTATCACAACAAGCTCCGATGGATTTGTGAAGAGCAAAGAACTTTATCTCGGAAAATACGAGGTCAAGGAAATTACCGCACCTTATGGAATGGTAATCAGTGGCGAAACACATACGGTTGAGCTTACTTATGCAGGTCAGAATATCTCTGTTACCGAAACTTCCACATCATTCTATAACGAAAGACAGAAAGTTCAGGTAAGCCTTGCAAAAGCCATTGAAAAGGATAAGACATTTGGTATTGGCGACAACGGAGAAATCAAAAATATCAGCTTTGGTCTTTATGCCGCAGAAGATATTGTATCTGCAAGCGGTACCGTTATTCCGGCTGATGGACTGATTGAGATTATCAGCGTAAATGAAAATGGAACTGCTGTTATGAAGTCAGACCTTCCGTTTGGCAAATACTATGTCAAAGAGATTGCAACCGATGAGCATTATATTCTCTCTGATACGAAGTATCCGGTTGTATTTGAATACGCAGGTCAGGATACCGCAACGGTTGAAATCAAAGTGAATGACGGAAAAGAAATCAAGAATGAACTTATCTATGGTTCTGTATCAGGTAAGAAGATTGACGAGAATGGAGCAGCACTTGAGGGTGCTGTTATCGGTATCTTCAAAGCCGAAGAAACAGAATTTACAAAGGATACTGCACTTATGACGACTACCTCTGCAAAAGACGGTAGTTTTTCTTTTGCAAAAGTTCCTTATGGCAAATGGATTGTAAGAGAAATCGAGCAGCCAAAGGGATTTGTTCTTGATGAAAAAGCGTATGAGGTCAATATCAGCAAAGCCGAGCAGGTAGTTGAAATTGAGATTGTCAATGAGTATGTTCACGGCAATATCAGACTCACGAAGATGGACGCTGAATATCCAGATAACAAACTTACGGGTGCAACCTTTGAGGTATATAAGGACACCAATGAGAACGGAAAGATTGATGATGGCGATGAACTTATCGGAAATCTTGAAGAAACCGAAACCGGAATTTATGAGATGAAAGAGCTTCTTTACGGAAAATATATTGTCCGTGAAACAAAAGCACCAGAGGGCTTCCTGCTTGATAAGGGAGAATACTCTGTTTTCATTGAGAAAGACGAAACAACTTATTCCGTTGAGAATAAGGCTGGTGTTGGATTTATCAATGAAGCTATGCGTGGAACACTGAAAATCGTCAAGACATCTTCAGATGGTAAGGTTAAAGGTTTTGCGTTCAGAGTAACCGGAGCAAACGGTTATGATATGACATTTGAAACAGATAAGAACGGCGAAATCGTGATTGAGGGACTTCGTATTGGCGAATATACCGTATCAGAAGTGGCAAACAATGCGTCTGCCGCATATATCACACCTGCCGACCAGAATGTTACTATCAAACTTGATGAAACAGCCGTTGTAAAAATGCACAATGAGTTAAGAGATACTCCGAAAACAGGAGATGATACCAATATGAAACTTTGGTATGTCCTTGCCGGACTTTCTGCTGTCGGTATCGCTGTAACTTCTGTTGTTGCACACAAAAAGAAGAAAAAGGAGAGTAACGAGTAATGGAAGCAAAGACAATTATCGCTATCGCATTAGTCGCCGTTATTGTCGGCGGCTTTATCTTTCTTCAGGTTAAAAACCGTAAGAAGTAAGTAACAAGCGAACATTAACCAGTCGGGGCAGAGCGTAAAAACTCTGTCCCTTTAATTTTTGGAGGAACATTATGAAACAACAGAAAACGGTGGAGAGCCGAGTGCTTGAAATCTTAAAGGAATGCCCGATGTCGAGGTATGATGATATGCTTCTCATTCTGCATTATTACAACCAATACGGATATATACCTGCCGGAAATCTTCCGCTTGAGGATATTGTATTTAATTACCGAGCATACGGACTTCCTTGTTTTGAAACCATACGCAGGGCAAGGCAGAGAGTACAGTCCCTTTTTCCTGAGTATTCACGTAATCCGCAGAAAGAAGAACAGAGCGGCAGTATTTCTATTGTAATCAACATTAGCTAAGGAGGTATTTTCGTGAAAGACAAAGCAACTTTTCAGAATAAGGTCAAGGCGCTGAATAAACTCTTTGACTCCGGTTGTGATACGGAGAAAAAGTTGCAGCAGCTTGATATGGAAGCAATCCTGAAAATCCCGAATATCACGATTCCTGATATGGGTGTGATTATGGAGCTTCAGAAGAATACAAAGTCCGGTAAACTCTTTTCGTATTTGGGCGGCGGTTCTGATGAAGCAACAAAAATGAGAGGTAAGGAAAATGAAGCAACAGGAGAATAGAGCAGAGCCGCAGGAAAAGCAAATTCGATTTATAGACAGTCATTACAACTTAAAATTCTATATTCCCGATGGTGGAAAAATCAGGATTACTTTTCGTGATGGACACACAGCAGACAGAGTGTGCAAGTATATTGATGACTACCATTTGTATGTCGGAAATTGCTGCTATCATATATGCGAGTTTGCTGAAAAAATGGAGCTTAGTGGAAGCAAAGTTGAACCTATCAATCAATCCGAACCGTCAAAAAACAAGACCAGAAACAGAGAAAAACAGCGATAAGGAGGTGCAAGAGTAATGGCACGAAAATATGACCTTATTTCTGAGCTTTACAACCGCACCTGCAAAACGGTTGTGTCAAATCCTCAGAACTGGCAGGCATTCTTAGCTTCGGCTTGCCGAAATTATAAGTTACGCTATGACGAACAGCTTCTTGTATATGCACAGCGACCCGATGCAACAGCGGTTCTTGAGATAGAGCAGTGGAACAAAATTTTTGGTAGATGGGTCAACCGAGGTGCAAGAGGTATTGCTGTTTTTGCTGATGAGAACCGTTCACGGCAAAGACTGACACATTACTTTGATATTTCAGATACTCACGAAAGCAGATATTCAAGAACAGTTCCGATTTGGGATATGCGTCAGGAATACGAAGCTGATGTGATTGAGACATTGGAAAGCACTTTCGGAGAGATTGAGAATAAGAGCAGTCTTGCCGAAGCAATTATGGGAGCAGCAAGAAATGCGGCAGAGGATAATATCCCTGATTATCTGCAAGACCTTTACTATGCAACCGAGGGCAGTTCCTTTGAGGAAGTGGAAGAGGATATTGTGGCTTTCATTTATAAAAATGTCGTGACAAATAGTGTGGCATATATGATGATGTCAAGGCTTGGCGTTGATACGGACGGTTATTTTGAACTTGATGATTTCAGAGATGTTACTAACTTCAATACGCAGGAAACACTCAATGCACTTGGATTTGCTACCAGTGATATTGCAGAAATGGGATTGACGGAAATATCTAAAACAATTACTGCACTCAACCGTCAAAATCGCATAATTGTCGGTCAGGACAGAAATGAATACAATAAGGTTGAAAATAACGACGAAAGGAGTTTGGACAATGAACGAACTGACCTACACGATGGTGGGCGATTACAGCCTTCCGAACCTGAAACTTCCCCAGCAGCCGGAAGTGACGCTGGGCAGATACGCTCAGATGAGGAGAGAGTTTCTGAAGGAACATCACAGAGTCCTTTACTACAATCTCCTGACGAGGGGCGAACTGACACAGCACTTGGCGGAAGTGGAACAGAGAGCCAGCAAGATGGAGGAAACAATCCTGAGCCAGATGGCACAGAAAGAGGGAGTGACCGAACAGATGAAAGCGGAGGATATGATGAAATGGGTTCGTCTGATGAACTCCCTTCGCAGCTCGGCACAGGAAATCGTGAAAGCGGAAGTGATATTCGCTTAGAGTATTACGATAGAACGCACGAGGATAAAAGCCTTCCGTTCTTTGGACGTGATGAAGTAATCAATGAAATTCTCAGAACGACACCACATTTGTCAGCAAGTCTGGAAGAAATCAAAGATTATTATGAACGTAATCCTGATAACAAAGACCGCACAGAGTATGTAAAGAGTATTTTCAATAATGATTATACCGAACTTACTTTAGAGGATGGCAGGACAGTAGGGTACAAGACCTTTGAAAACGTTCTGCATTTGTGGGAGGGCAAATACGACAGCAGAACCGCACAGAGCTTTTATGATTGGGCTGTTATTGCCCGACATTTTGAAGCTATGCGATTACTGGGAGAATTAAGTGACAGCATAAAACCATTACCGTCAATGGACGGTCAGATGACATTCATATTAGACGGTCGGGCAGAGGAAAAGAAAACCTCTGCCTTTACTTTTTCTCAGGAGATTATCGACGCTGTTCTTGCGAATGGAAGCGGATTTTCTGAGGGAAAAATGCGTATCTATGAGCAGTTTGAAAAAAGCCTTTCTGCAAAAGAAAATGCCGACTTCTTGAAAAATGAATACGGTTGGGGCGGTTCTTATCCCGTCATAATCGGAGCAGGCATTGATGAGAGCCACGATGGAAAAGGTATTACGATTACGAAAGGTATCGGTAAAGAGAAGCCACATATCACGCTTTCGTGGTCGCAGGTGGAGAAGCGTATCGGGGAACTTATCCGAATGGACAGATACTTAAATCCAAAGGAAAAAGAACACTATCCTCAGTGGCTCGAAAGCCAAGAGGAACGCAGAGCCAAAATCGAGGAAACGAAAAGAAACCGTGAGATACTCTCTAATGCACCACCGGAGCAGGAACTAGCCGAAAAAGAACCTGAAGAAGCGGAAATATCGCAAGATGTGAAATATGAATATCATCTTGGCGATAAGGTGTATATCGGTGCTTCTGAGTACGAAATCTTATCTGTTGATGATGAGAGAGTAATGCTCTATGACTATGATATGCCACTGTTCAATAAGGAATTTTCACGCACAGAGTTTGACAGAAAAGTGCGTGAGAATCCGATGAATGAGCATTTGATTGTAAAGGAAGAACCTGCCGAAGAAAGAAATGAAAAAGAGCCTGAGCCGGTAGTTCCCGCTTGGGAGCAGAAGAAAAAAGTCAAAGGTTTTGACTTGCACCCTGATGTGTCTATGGCAGAACGTCACACCTTTAATCTCAGAGAAAATGAGGTTGAAACAGTTGGTAAAAAGGAACGCTTCCGCAGAAATATTATGGCGATACAGCTTCTTAAAAAATGTCAGGAAGAAAACAGATTTGCCACTCCTGAAGAACAGATTATCTTATCAAAGTATGTCGGTTGGGGTGGGCTTTCAGAAGCCTTTGATGAAAATAATTCAGCGTGGGCAACGGAATATCTGGAACTTTCTTCGGTATTAACACCGGAGGAATATGCTTCGGCAAGAGAAAGCACATTGACTGCGTTCTACACGCCGCCTGAAGTTATCACAGCCATTTATAAGGCAATGGAGCAGATGGGCTTTAAGGAAGGCAACTTGTTAGAGCCGTCCTGCGGTATCGGTAATTTCATCGGTATGCTGCCGGACGCAATACAGGACAGTAAGATTTATGGTGTGGAACTTGATACGATTTCCGCAGGGATTGCACAGCAGCTTTACCAGAAAACAACCATTGCGGCACAAGGATTTGAAGAAACCAATCTGCCGGACAGCTTCTTTGATGGAGTGGTTGGCAATGTGCCTTTTGGAGATTTTAAGGTGTTAGATAAAAGGTACGACAAGCATAAGTTCCTGATACACGATTACTTTTTTGCCAAGTCCCTTGATAAGTTAAGACCCGGCGGTGTGATGGCTCTTGTAACGAGCAAAGGCACAATGGATAAGGAAACTTTAGCAGTACGAAAGTATATTGCACAGAGAGCAGAGCTTCTTGGAGCAATTCGATTGCCGAATAATACCTTTAAGGGTAATGCAGGAACGGAAGTCGTTTCGGATATTCTTATCCTGCAAAAGCGTGACAGACTGATAGATATTGAGCCGGATTGGGTTCATCTTGATGCCGATGAGAACGGAATTAAGATGAACTCGTATTTTGTGCAGCACCCCGAAATGATACTTGGAGAAATGAAAATGGTATCGGGGCGTTTCGGTATGGAAGCAACTTGTGTGCCGTATGAAAATGCAGACCTTGCAGCACAGCTTGATGAAGCAGTAGCAAACATTCACGGAGAAATCACGGAATATGAAGTCGAGGAAGAACTGGAGGAGGAAGATAATTCTATTCCGGCAGACCCGACAGTGAGAAACTTTTCCTATACAGTGGTGGACAATAAAATCTATTATCGTGAAAATTCCCGTATGACTCCGGTGGAAGTGTCGGCAACCGCAGAGAACCGAATTAAGGGTATGATTGCTATTAGAAATTCCGTCAGAACGCTGATTGAATTGCAGACAGAAGATTACCCTGACAGCGAAATCAAAGCGGAGCAGGAGCGATTAAACAGACTTTATGATACCTTTTCAGGTAAGTACGGACTCATTAACAGCCGTGCAAATACTTCTGCTTTCTCGCAGGATAGTTCATTCTCTTTGCTTTCCGCATTGGAGATAATCGGAGAGGACGGAGAACTGGAACGTAAGGCTGATATGTTTTCTAAGAGGACAATTAAGCCGCATACTCCGGTTACTTCTGTTGATACGGCAAGCGAAGCGTTGGCGGTATCTCTTGGAGAAAAAGCCACGATTGATATGGACTATATGATGGAGCTTTCCGGTAAATCGGAGAATGAAATCTTTGAGGACTTAAAGAGTGTTATCTTCCTAAACCCGCTTTATGAGTATGGAAATTCTTACGAACCGAAGTATCTGATGGCTGATGAATACCTTTCGGGTAATGTCAGGGAAAAGCTGAAGATTGCAAAGAACTCGGCAGAACTCTATCCGGAAGATTATAAGGTCAATGTAGAAGCACTTCAAAAGGTGCAGCCGAAAGACCTGACTGCAAGTGAAATTTCCGTGCGACTTGGTGCAACTTGGTTGCCACCGGACGATGTGCAGGAGTTTATCTTTCATTTGCTTGAAACACCACGCTATGCACAGTGGAATATCAAAGTTCACTTCTCTCCATTTACGAGTGAGTGGAATATTGAGGGCAAATCCTATGACAAAGGAAATGTAAGGGCATATAACACTTACGGAACTTCCCGCATCAATGCCTATAAGATTATTGAGGAAACGCTGAATTTAAAAGATGTGCGTATCTTTGATTATATCGAAGATGATGAGGGAAAGAAAAAGGCTGTCCTAAATAAAAAGGAAACAGCGATTGCTCAGTCGAAGCAGGAAATGATTAAGCAGGAATTTCAGGACTGGATATGGTCTGACCCTGAACGAAGGGAAAGGCTTTGCAAATCTTACAATGAGAAATTCAATAGCGTCAGACCTCGTGAGTATGATGGAAGTCATATCATCTTCAATGGTATGAATCCTGAAATTGAACTCAGGGAACATCAGAAAAATGCGGTTGCTCATATCCTTTACGGAGGAAATACACTTCTTGCACACGCAGTCGGAGCAGGAAAAACTTTTGAAATGGTAGCGGCAGCACAGGAGTCGAAAAGGCTTGGGCTTTGTAACAAGTCACTGTTTGTTGTACCAAATCACTTGACCGAACAATGGGCGGCTGAGTATTTGCAGCTCTATCCGGCGGCGAATATCCTTGTCGCAACAAAGAAAGATTTTGAAACCAAGAACCGTAAAAAGTTCTGCGGCAGGATTGCAACTGGAGATTATGACGCAGTTATCATCGGACATTCACAGTTTGAAAAAATCCCGATGTCCATTGAAAGACAGAGGGCAATCTTAGAACAGCAGCTTGAGGAGATAACCGGAGGAATTGCGGAACTCAAGCGAAACCGAGGGGAAAACTTCTCCATAAAGCAGCTTGAAAAGTCAAAGAAATCTATCAGGCAGAAACTTGATAAACTCAATGACCAGACGAAAAAAGATGATGTTGTAACCTTTGAGGAACTTGGTGTAGACAGACTTTTTGTTGATGAAAGCCATTATTACAAGAACCTTTATCTTTATACAAAAATGCGTAATGTGGGCGGTATCGCACAGACGGAAGCACAGAAATCTTCCGACCTCTTTATGAAGTGTCGTTACCTTGACGAGATTACCGGAGGACGAGGAACCGTATTTGCAACGGGTACACCTATCTCAAACAGTATGGTGGAACTCTATACGATACAGCGATATTTGCAGTACAACACGCTTGTGAAAAATGGGTTGCAGCACTTTGATGCCTGGGCTTCCACTTTCGGAGAAACCATTACGGCAGTGGAACTTACACCGGAAGGAACAGGATACAGAGCAAAGACAAGGTTCGCAAAATTCTATAACTTGCCGGAACTAATGGCGATGTTCAAGGAGATTGCGGACATTAAGACAGCAGATATGTTGAACCTGCCAGTACCGGAAGCAAAGTACCATAACATTGCAGTAAAGCCATCGGAAATGCAGAAGGAGATGGTTGCTTCCCTTGCAGAGAGAGCCGAGCAGGTGCGTGGCGGCGGTGTGGATTCAAGCGTAGATAATATGCTGAAAATCACGAATGACGGAAGAAAACTGGCTCTTGACCAGCGTATGCTAAACGATATGCTGCCTGATTTTGAGGGCAGTAAAATCAATGCCTGCGTCGATAACATCTATCGGATATGGAAAGAAAATGCCGACAAGAAATCGGCACAGCTTGTGTTTTGTGACCTTTCCACGCCGAAGAATGACGGCACATTTTCCGTCTATAACGACATCAGAAAGAAGCTGATTGAGAGAGGTATTCCTGAAAGTGAAGTGAAGTTCATACACGAAGCCGATACGGATATGAAGAAAAAAGAACTGTTTCAAAAGACCCGCAAGGGAGAAGTCAGGGTGCTTCTTGGCTCTACTCAGAAGATGGGAGCAGGAACGAATGTGCAGGATAAACTTATCGCACTTCACGATGTGGATTGTCCGTGGCGACCTTCAGATTTGGAGCAGCGTTCCGGTAGAATTGTCCGTCAGGGCAATGAAAATCCGAAGGTAGATATTTACCGTTATGTAACAGAGCAGACCTTTGATGCATACCTCTATCAGCTTGTGGAAGGTAAGCAGAAGTTCGCAAGTCAGATTATGACGAGCAAATCTCCGGTCAGGTCGGCAGAGGATATTGATGAAACCGCACTGTCCTATGCGGAGATAAAAATGCTTGCAACAGGTAATCCATATATCAAAGAAAAGATGGACTTAGACATTCAAGTACAGAAGCTAAAGATGTTAAAATCCAATTTCTTATCAGAGAAATACGGACTGGAGGATAAGGTCATCAAGTTCTATCCACAACAGATTGCTTACTTGAAATCCCGTGTAGAGGGACTTACAAAAGATGTTGAAACAGCAAAATTACACCCGAAACCGATAGACGAGCAGCCGCTTGGAATGATGGTATCGGGTGTTTCTTATTCCGAAAAAGTCGAAGCAGGTCAGGCAATCATCAATGCCTGCAAGTCAATGAACAGTCCTGATGCGATACCACTTGGCGAGTACCGTGGCTTTCAAATGGAACTGTATTTTGATACGGTTCAGCGTAATTATGTTGTGAAATTAAAAGGCGAAACAAGCAGAGATGTACCGCTTGGCGATGATTCTCACGGTAATATCGTGAGAATAGATAACGGCATTGAACGCTTTGAAGAAGCACTTGCTGATACGAAAAACAGCCTTGAAAATACGGAAAAGCAGTTTGAAACAGCGAAGCAGGAAATCGAAAAGCCGTTTGCCAAAGAGGAAGAATTGAGGGCAAAAACTGCTCGACTTGATGAGCTGAATATCCTGCTCAATATGGATAAAAAGGAAAATGAGATTGTCGGCGGAGAGCCTGATGAGGGCGAAGCAGTCGGCGGCAGAAAGGAGAAATCGTATGAGAGATAAACAGGAAGGCGGTGGTCGATATGCCATTTATCGCACCTGAGTTAATCATTCAGGCGAAGCAGATGGACTTATTAACCTACCTGAGAAATTATGAACCGTATGAGCTGGTTAAGTTTTCAGGTAACACCTATTGCACCAGAACCCACGATAGTTTGAAGATTTCAAACGGGAAATGGATATGGTGGTCGAGAGGTATCGGTGGCAGGAGTGCTTTGGATTATCTGATTAAGGTTAAAGGTTACAGCTTCCTTGAAGCGGTGGAAACCATTATCGGACACACAGCGATTCAGGCTCCGGTCTATGAAAAGCCACAGCCAAAAGAGGAAAATAAACCACTTCTTCTCCCTGAAAAATGTGCTTCCAACAGAGTGATTACAGAGTATCTTTTCGGGAGAGGAATAGATTTTGAAATCATCAATTACTGTATCTCTAATGACCTTATCTTTGAGAGCCTGCCGTATCACAATGTTGTGTTTGTAGGCTATGACGAGAAGAAAGAACCGAAATATGCAGCCTACCGTTCCACGAATAAGCGTAGGATTATGGGCGATTGCAGTGGCAGTAAAAAAGATTATTCTTTTCGGCTTGGTAAGGAAAACTTGGAGGAAGTACACCTCTTTGAGTGTGCCATAGACCTGTTATCCTATGCCACGCTTGCGAAGCTGAACGGGCAGGATTGGAAAGAAATGAGCTTTGTTTCGCTGTCCGGGGTGTATTCTCCGGCAAAGAAAATTGAGGACAGTAAAGTGCCGATTGCACTGGAAAAGTATCTTGGCAGTAACCCATCTGTCAGGAAAATCCGTATCCATTTTGACAATGATATAGCGGGCACAAAGGCAGCACAGACCTTAAAAACTATTCTGCCGGATAAGTATGAAATCGTTGATGAGCCACCAAAAGCAGGTAAGGACTTCAACGATTTTCTTTGTATGCGGATGGGAATTTACAATAAAAAAATACACGAAAGGAATGAAGAACGATGAATGATTCTAAGATTAAAGTTCTCTTGGTAGAACCGGAAAAGTACCCGAAGGAAATTGTAATCGACGACAGTCTGGAAGCAATGCAGGAGGTTGTCGGCGGGGATATTGAGGAATATATGCCCTTTGATGATGACGTTGCAATCATCTGTAATGAGGAAGGAAAGATGAGAGGACTTCCGCTTAATCGTGCTGTTTATGTGCAGGACAACGATAAGAAAGAGATGGTTGATATTATCTGCGGCAAGTTCTTTATCTGTTATGCACCGCCTGAGAGTGAGAGCTTTCAGAGCTTGCCGGACGATATGATGAAGAAGTATAAGGAACAGTTCAAGTATCCTGAACGCTTTTCTAAGGAAGTGGGCGGCAATATCGTGGCTGAACCTTTTAAGCCGAAATCAAAGGATTATGAGAGATAGTAGCCTGAGAACGGGGCAACCCAGAGGAGATGTTTAATCTTAGCGAGCAGACCATTTGGATAA
>ENA-UOJB01001814-UOJB01001814.1-human-gut-metagenome-genome-assembly--contig:-C48-NODE-1814-length-16053-cov-7.025316_pt1 | contig 16053 bp, 7 predicted proteins | sample MGYA00242338_ERZ723885 | MGnify/ENA metagenome assembly ERZ723885
CGATACCGGCTCCATCCAAACAATCGTCATGATTGCCTGCGATAAAGATTTTGTGCCGGTAATTCAATGCCCCGAACCACTCGATAAAATCGGCAATCTCTTCCTCCGTCCCGTTCCACGACAAGTCCCCTGCATGAATCAACATGTCGGTCTGCGGCAGATTCTTCAACTCACAGTGTTTCCCATGCGTGTCGGATAGAAAGGCGATTGTCATTCTTGGTAAGTGATACGTTTTAGAGAATCGGTTTATAATGCGAATAATAATTTTTGATGATTTGTTGCGAAAATAGGGACGGGTGTATTTTCTTATATCTTCATCTTAGTAAGAGGTTTGTTTATTTTTGCTATGTAGCGGAAATGTTATTTGTTCGAGACATGAAAGTAGGAAAGCTATGAAAAGTAATCTTTTATGCTTTGTATCCAGCCTGGAATATTATTCTCTGGTTGGAGTAATTCTACGTATTTTTTTGCGAATAACACTTTATTGTTACCGTTGTTAGCATTGAAAAATTCATCTAATTTTTCTCGTTCTCCCGGTCGTAAATCCATTGCAAAATAGGAAGGACTCTCAGGTTTTTCTTCTTCTGGAATAAAATCTAACAGAGCTTCGCCTTTATCCTTAAACCATAATAATGCCTGATGGAATATTTTCCCATTTAAGGTATCTTCAATATCGGTATTCGGCGCTTTTAATGCTGCTTGTATCTTAACTAATTTTGTTCGTTTTTCCTTTTCATCATTTACAATTCTACGACATTGAAGATGTGCTTCTAATCCGTCTTGAGTATCAAACTCAATAGGTTGACGATCAGTGTCTATTAACAGAAACACCTTCCCGGCCAGTTTGTCTTTTATTTCTGAAAAAAGCACAGCCAGACGTCCGTAAGTATTTTTTACTTCCGAAGCAGTACATACCGGAATTATTCGTAGTTTTTTATCTTGTATTTCTTTGGCCAAATACGCTTCCAAATAAATTTTGTCGGATGAGCCTTCGCAAATAAGCCAGTTATAACAATTGTCTCCAGTATTGATCGTACTCATTAATATAGATTGAATAAAATCGTTTGAACTTTTCAGCATTATGTCAATAGGGAGAGTCGTATGTTGCTTTTTTCCTAACTCACGATCTTCTAACTTTATTTCTTCTCGATATTTGTATATGTTAAAAATATATGGTCTGTGTCGCTCGCTCCCATTTTGATTCTCTATAACAATATTTGTAATAGACCCGCTATTCATTGCTGGAATAAATCCATACCAATGAGATGAAAATATAATTTGACAACATTCTGTGCTCAAATTGTGTAGTTTTTCAAATTGGTCGTAGCAGGCGGATATATGCAGAGACGATTCCGGCTCATCCACTGCAACAATTAATGTCTTTGTACTTTCATCTCTGTATTCTGATAAAATACTATTAATCAATGTTAAAATCGCTTGTTGTTTTTCTCCGGAGCTAAGGTCTTTCAGCGATATATCTTTTCCGTTACCGCCTTCTTTATGCAGCTCTCTTAATGAGAAAAAATCTTGAATGATAAGCGAATATATTCTATCTGCTTTTAAGTTAGGTTGATATGTTGTTGGTGCGCGAAATGTGTAATTAGGCAATTTATCAGATAATTCTTTTATAAATTGTTTCAATCCGCGACTAATCTCTTGAATATTATCCTTAGTTAAAAATTTACCAACAATATTTTCCAATTTAGTCCCTAATAGTGTTTGTATCTCTTTAGTTTCAAATTGCACAAATTTCTCTGGTTCAATGTCTTTTGGAATATATACATACTGAAAAATGGAACGAATATATTCTAATAGATCAGATAGAACAAGTTGTGCTCTAATAGCCTTTGCTGTGGTCGATTCCTCAATATCCTCTAATGGGGAGACTATACTATCTAAAAAAATAGAATCCCTAAAAATGCCCAAACTGGTCCACCCATTTTTGTCTTTACCTATAGGGAGTAAGTAATGCGTTTCTTTTGTTATAGATGCATCAAGCCCTTTAATATGGTTACCTATCAATTTAAGATGCTCAATGTAATTGTTGTTTATTATTGGTGCCGCAATTTCTCCTGATAGTACAGTCCACACACAGTTGCTGAATTGTTCTGCTATTTGAGAAAACTTCTTAGATATTGAATCTTTTTCAATCAGAAAGATCGGAACGACATAGCATTCGTCATTAGGCGCTCCGATGTTATTTAATGTTCAGTTGGAACTCTTTGTCATTGAAATAAAAATCAAACGCTTCAAGAATAGAACTCTTGCCAATCCCATTTTTACCTATAAGGCCACAAAATTTATCTCCATTTGAAATAGGTATGAATGTAATATTTTTATAAGTTTTAAAATTTCTTAGCAATACCCCAAGTATCATATATTCAATATGTTTATTTTGACTAAATCCAAATACAAAGATAGCTATAAAGTTTATTGCATAGAGTATGTAAAACCGTAAAAACAATTTTGAATTACAAAATTTGTTATGCAGTATTTAATCAAACAGATAATATATTCTTGGAGAATTGGGCCCAAAATAGGGCACAATAAAGTATTAAGTCGTGTATTTCTATGTAATTTCGTGATATTATCGGTCTGCGAAATAGAAATTTGCAATAGTATCACGAGATTACATAGAATAAATATTATATTGCAATATTAGTGGGCGCTTCAGACCTCAACTGAAGCAGCGAATGCTGCCGGAAAGTCGCTGGGCGGCGTGCGCGGAAATGGCGCGAGAGCAATGCCGGACGGCAATTTTCCACCAAGAAAGTCCTTGGAAGCTAATAACTTCCGAGGACTTTTTCTTTGTCAGGGCCCTTATCAGCCTCGGTTGTTTCGTTATCGCTTGTAATTCAGCAATAACAAGGCGTCAGCCTGCTCGTCGGTATCTTCGAGCATGTCCCGCGCCAGCCCGTTGCCGCCAATTGAAAACCTCCGTATTCCGATTCCGGAATGCAGAGGTTTTTTGATCGGAGCCGGACGGCGGTTCCGGCATCCTTCGACGCAGTTTCGCCCTTACCTGTTCTCGGCGTACAGGCCGCTCATTATGTCGGTGATCTGTTTTCAGGAATTGCCGCCGTCGTTGGCCGCTTTGGCTCCGGGCGTCGATCGGCCGTCCTCGATGTACTTCTTCACCCGGGCGGCCATCTCCCTGATCCGGCCCGCGTATTCCGGATTGTTTATCTGGTTGACCTTCTCTTCGGGATCGTTGACCATGTCGTAGAATTGCAGCGGGGGCTGTCCGTCGATCCTGTACTCTTCGCCGGAACCGTTTCCCGCGTTGAATATCAGCTTGTACTGCGGCGTCCGGTAGGTGAAATAGCCGGCTCCCGACGTGGCGATCAGGTCGGTCCGGGCGGAGTTGCCCGAGCCGTCGAGTATCGGCCAGAAGCTGAAACTGTCTTCGGCCTCGTCGTCGGCCATCCGGTAGCCGAGCATCTTGTCCGCCAGGTGGGGCTGCATGCCGTCGGCGCTCCAGTCGCTGTGGCCGATGCCGCCCTTGATTTTATACAGTCCGCCGCCGGATTCTTCGAATCTCGTGTTCGGCTGTTTCTCCGCCATGTCGTTGACCATGTAGAGGTACGGAGGTCCGGACGGCGAGGTCAGCCCGTAGAAATAGTCGAATCCCCGATCGGTGGGACCGTTGGCCACGCGTTTCGCGAAGCCGATGTTGTCGACGGTTTTCGCCTTGCCTTCCTTGTGTGTCCAATCCCACCCCAGATGCCATTTGCCGATGGCCGCGGGTTCTTTCCGAAGGCCCCGTAGCACGAGGCCAGTGCCCCCAGCAGGCACGACGAGGTAATGAACAGGTTGTTTTTTCTCATCGGACAAATGGGTTAATGGTTTGAATACCCAAAGGTAGCGATGTTTTACGGACCGGGCGGACAATATTCGACCTTAAAAGGCCATTTTTCGACCAGGATGGCCGTTGCAGGGCCTCGCTTGATCCGGTCTTTTATGCTTCGCGGCGCATCGAGAGCGCAATGCGTCCGCGAACGGCATCCACGCCCGTCACCCGCACTTCGACGTGCTGTCCCAGATGCACCACGTCGGCCGGCGAAGCCACGTAGCGGTCGGCCAGCTGCGAGATGTGCACCAGCCCGTCCTGTTTGACGCCGATGTCGACGAAGGCCCCGAAGGCCGTGATGTTGGTGACGATGCCCGGCAGGAGCATTCCCTCGCGCAGGTCGCCGATCGTGTGCACGTTGGGGTCGAATGCGAAGACCTGCAACTGTTCGCGCGGGTCAAGCCCCCGTTTGTCGAGCGCCTCGAGTATGTCCGTCACGGTCGGCAGCCCCGTTTCTCCGCTCACGTATCGTTCGGCCTTGAGACCGCTGCGCAGCTGTTTGTCGGCCAGCAGGCGTTCGACCGTCACGCCCGCGTCGGCGGCCATCCGCTCGACGACGGCGTACGATTCCGGGTGCACAGCGCTGTTGTCCAGCGGATTCGCGCCTCCGACGACCCGCAGGAATCCGGCCGCCTGCTCGAAAGCCTTGGCGCCCAGCCGCGGCACTTTGAGCAGCGCCTTGCGGCTTTTGAACTCCCCGTTCGCCGCACGGTAGGCCACGATGTTCTGCGCCAGCACGGGTCCCAGCCCCGATATGTAGGTCAGGATGTGTTTCGAGGCGGTGTTGATATTGACGCCGACGCGGTTGACGCAGCTTTCGACGACCGTCCGGAGCCGCGCCTTGAGCTTCGCCGGGTCGACGCTGTGCTGGTACTGCCCCACGCCGATCGACTTGGGGTCGATCTTGACCAGCTCCGAGAGCGGGTCGATCAGGCGGCGTCCGATGCTCACGGCCCCGCGCACCGTCACGTCGTAGTCCGGGAACTCCTCGCGCGCCGCGGCCGACGCCGAGTAGACCGACGCGCCGTCCTCGCTCACCATGAATACCTCCACGCCTTCCAGCCCCAGTCCGCGGACCAGCTGTTCGGTCTCGCGGCCCGCCGTGCCGTCCCCGATGGCGAACGCCTCGGCCTTGTACCTGGCGGCCAGCGATTTCAGCGTCTCGGCCGCTTCGGCCGCCCGGCCCTGCGGCGGATGGGGGTAGACGGTCGTGTTGTGCAGCAGGTTGCCCTGCGCGTCGAGCGCCACGACCTTGCATCCCGTGCGGAATCCCGGGTCGATGGCCACGACGCGCTTCTGCCCCAGCGGCGAGGAGAGCAGCAGTTGGCGCAGGTTCTCGGCGAAAACCCGGATCGCTTCGTCGTCGGCCTTCTCCTTGGCCGCCGCGAGCTGTTCGGTCTCGATCGAGGGGCGTATCAGGCGTTTGAACGAGTCGGCGACGGCCGCTTCCATCCATTCGCGCGTCGCCGAGCCGGGCCGTACGAACAGCCGGCGGAGACTCTCGATGCAATGTTCGGTATCCACGTCGACCGCGATTTTCAGAATGCCCTCCTCCTCGCCGCGGCGCATGGCCAGGAAGCGGTGCGACGAGATGCTGCGCAGGGGCGTCGCGGCGTCGAAATAGTCGACGTATTTCGCCCCTTCCGTCTCTTTGCCTTTGACGAGTTTCGAATGGACGATGCCTTCGCGGGCGAACGTGCGGCGCAGCGTATTGCGGGCGCGCTCGTCTTCCGAGATACGTTCGGCGACGATGTCGCACGCCCCGGCGAGGGCCTCCTCCGGGGTCGGCACTTCGGCCGAAACGAACCGCCGGGCCTGCTGCACGACGTTGCGGGACTGCTGCGCCAGGATGATTTCGGCCAGCGGCTCCAGGCCCCGTTCACGCGCCACGGTGGCCCGCGTGCGGCGTTTGGGTTTGTAGGGCAGGTAAATGTCCTCCAGCTCCACCGCATCCCAGCACTCCGCGATGCGCCGGCGGAGTTCCGGGGTCAGCCTGCCCTGCCCCTCGATGGTCGTGAGCACCGTCTGCTTGCGGGTTTCGAGTTCGGTGAGCCGGTCGAGCCACTCCTTGACGGAGGCGACCTGCACCTCGTCGAGCGAGCCGGTCGCTTCCTTGCGGTAGCGGCTGATAAAGGGTATCGTCGCCCCTTCGCGGAGCAGACGCACGGTCCCCTGCACCTGGTGCAGCGGAATTTGCAGTCGTCGGGATATGATTTGTTCGATCATGTTCGGAAAAATGTTCTTCGGCAAAGATAGGAAAAAGCCACCCCGGCGGCAAATCCCGGGGTGGCTTTCGCGACGGAGCAGCTTCTATTCCGCCGTGAGCAGGAATACGCCGCTGTCGTAAATCTTCGGCATCGAGGGGTTGATGCCGGCGTTCGAGAGCATCTCGCCGCTGAAGGTTTTGCCGTCGAACCAGTTGCGCGATTTGTCGACGTTCAGTTCGCGGATGGTGTAGCCCGTCTTCGGGTCGAGTCCCTGCAAGCGGAATTTCGGGATCAGCGAGCGGCCCTGGTACCGGAGGCTGTACGTGAACAGCACGGCCTGCTTCCGGTCCTTCGAAACGTACATCAGGCCGTAGCAGCCGCTCTTGTCATAGGGCGTGCCGATGCGGTAGAGGTCGCCCTGCATCACGATGTCGCGGTACTCCTTGTAGCTGGCGATGGCCCGGCGGGCGAACTGCCGCTCCTCGTCGGTCATCTGCCTGGGCTGAAGCTCCATGCCGAGGCGTCCGGCGCAGGCCATGTCGAAGCGGAACTTGATGGGCGTGATGTTGCCCGTCTGGTGGTTGGGCGTGGCCGAGACGTGCGAACCCATCACGACGGCGGGGTAGAAAAGGCTCGTGCCGTACTGGATGCGCGCGCGCGAAAGCGCCTCGGTGTTGTCGCTCGTCCACACTTCGTCGAAATACTTCAGGGCGCCGTACTCCACGCGGCCGCCGCCCGAGGCGCAGGCCTGGATCAGCACGTCGGGGTATTTGGCGCGGATGCGTTCCATCACCTTGTAGAAGCCCTGCGCGTAGTCGATCCAGAAGCGCGACTGTTCGTCGGCCGGGAGGTAGGCCGAACCCACGTTGTTGGCGTTGCGGTTGGCGTCCCACTTGATGTAGTCGATCTTGTCCGAGAGTTTCATCGTGTTGTCGAAGACTCCGAACACGAAGTCCTGCACCTTGGGGTTCGTGAGGTCGAGCAGCCACTGGTTGCGGGTCGTGGGCGCTTCGCGCTTCGGCGGACGGACGATCCAGTCGGGGTGCTTCTCGGCCAGCTCGCTCTTGGGGTTGACCATCTCCGGTTCGATCCAGATGCCGAACTTCAGTCCCTTCGAGTGGGCGTAGGAGGCGATGTGGTCGATGCCTTCGGGGAGTTTCGCGGCGTTCACCTGCCAGTCGCCCAGTCCGGCGTTGGAGTTGTTGCGCGGGTATTTGTTGCCGAACCAGCCGTCGTCGAGGACGAACATTTCCAATCCCATCGAGGCCGCGTCGTCGATCATCTGTTTCAGGACCTTGGCGTCGAACTTGAAGTAGGCGCCTTCCCAGCTGTTGAGCAGCGTGGGGACGGTCTCGTGGCCGTGGTAGACGCCGTAGTTGCGCGCCCAGTCGTGGAGGTTGCGCGAGGCGCCGCCCGCGCCGCAGAACGAGTGGGTGTAGATCATTTCGGGCGTGGTGAACGTCTCGCCCGGGCGGAGCCTGTACTCCGAGGCGTTGGGGTTGGCGCCGGCCAGGACGGTCAGCACGTCGAATTCGTCGACCTCGAAGTTGAGGCGGAAATTGCCGCTCCAGGCCAGCGCTCCGGCGATGACTTCGCCGCAGGTCTCGCTGAACGAATCGCTGTTCAGCGTGAGCAGGAACGCCGGGTTTTCGGTGTGGGTCGTGCGCACCTCGCGTGTCGACTCGATGCTTTTCGATCCGTGGGTCAGCAGCGTGTGGTCGACCTGCGCTTCACGCGCCCAGGCCCCGTAGAGGTGCGTCAGGAGGTATTTGTCGGCCTTCAGCGGGAGCGACGAGGAGTAGAAGCTGTGCAGCGTGACGGGACCCTTCTCGCGGTTGCGGATCACGGCGTGCGTGGTGATGACGTTTTCGCGGGCGTAGGCCGTGAAGACCAGTTCCACGTCGAGCGCCTGGCAGCAGTCGGTCATCTTCACGACGGTCTCCGTCACGTTCTTGTCGGAGAGCTGTTTCGAGGCGTGCGACACGTAGCGCAGTTCGGTGTTCATGTCGCCGTCGGCATGGGTGATGCGCAGGGCGGGTTCGCGGAAGTTGCGGCCTCCCGTCGCGGGATAGGCCAGGTCCTCGGTTCCGTGGTCACTGCGGCGGTTGCTCTTGTAGTCGGCCAGCGGCGCCGGGTCGTCGATGCGTCCGCCGAAGTGGCGGAAATAAACTTCGCCTCCGGGGGCGGCGGTGAGCACCATCGAGACCTTGTCGGTGCTGATGTCGATGACCTGCTGCGGCGCGGCGGCCGATACGGTGTTCGCGGCAAAGGCGGCAATCAGGGGAATCAGTAGTTTTTTCATACGCTTTAAACGGTTTCTGCGTCCAAAGATACGAAAATATGCGAAACTATACGAAATAAACCGAAATAACACCGTAATTCCGGCGGCTTCCGATCAGAACGTATAGGCGACGCGCAGGTAGCCGTAACGGCCCAGGTAGGAGGTTGAGGAGGTGACGATGTAATCCGTGTCGAAACTCGTGGTGGCGTAGTCGGGGCGGTTGAGGATGTCGATGACGCCCGCCGAAAGCCCCAGCCGGTTCTCCTTGCCGAACTTGCGCCCCGCCGAGGCGTTGAGGATCACGTTGTGGCGCGTGAGCGCGTGCGAGCGGCTGTTGCAGTAGAATTCGTAGAGCGTGCCGACCGACCCGAAATACTTGCCGAAGCGCAGGTCGACGCGCGCCGTGAGTTGTTCGCGCAGCTCCTGCGCGGTCTCTTTCTGCGTGGTGTAGGAACTCATCGAGGTGTTGGAGCGGATGTTGAGCTTGACCTTGCTCGAAAAGCCCGAGTCGAAGCCGAAGCCGAAGCCGAGCGAATGGCGGACCGAGTGGAAGAGGTCTTCGCCGGTGAAATAGGGCGTCTGGCTGAAGCCGTAGTTCACCGAGACGTTCAGGGTCGAGCGCAGCGGGTTGATCTGCTGTGAGTAGGAGACCCTGCCCCCGAGGTTGTAATTGCCCCCGACGTTGGCCTGCGTGGTGAGCTGCGCACCCTTCCGTGCCGTGTAGTCGTACTGGGGCAGGTAGGTGTCTTCGAGGAAGAGCGTGCGTCGCTGGGCGATGTAGTTGAAGGTGTAGCTGCCGTTGAGCCGCACGCTGAAGGAGAGGGCCTTTTTGACGTCGGTGAACTGGAATCCCGCCGATCCCGAGAGGTCGTTCTGCAACTTGAGACCGGGGTTTCCGGCCTGCAACGAAAGGGGGTTGGTGGCGTTGAGCGTCGAGCGCAGCGCGTCGAGCGGGATCATCTGCGGGAAGGAGGCCAGGTTGAACGAAAAACGCTTCCGCGACTTGCCGACCGAGAGGTAGACCGTCGGGTTGAGCTGGAAGAACAGCCGCGGGAAGCGCTCCTCCTTGGGGAAGCGCTCGCTGCGGGCGATGTCGTAGAGCACTCCGCCCAGTCCGGCCATTATCCAGACGTCGCCGCTCCGGTATTGCAGGCTGGTTTGCAGGCTGTGCGTGTAGGTGTCGGTCGTGTAATGGTAGGAGTTGACCGTGTCGACGACGCCCTGCGGGTCGGAGAGGAAATCGACCGCCAGCTGTTTCGAGCGGGCGTAATCGCGGCTGAAGTTGTATGAGGCGTTGACCGAACCCTTTTTTCCCAGTTTGTAGCGGTAGCCCAGATTGGCGCCGAACGAATAGTTGCGGCTGTCGCCGTCGTTGCGCAGTTTGACCTGCAGGCCGGGTGTCGAGGCCGTCGTGTCGACCCGCCAGCCGTCCCGGTCGCCGGGTGCGTATTTGCCCGAGACGTTGAACGACAGGGTCGACCGTTCGGAAATTTTCGAGTGGAAGAAAATGCTGACATTCAATCGGATGTTGCGTCTGTCGGAGTTGCTGTTGAGGTTCGTCCGGGTCTTTTCGTCGTCGATCCGCTGCTGCGTGCGGCTGTGCCCGAGTGTGGAGCCGTCGTCGATCGAAAAGGTGGTCATGGCCCCGAAAACCTTCTTCTTCCGCTGGATGTTGACGTAGTTCGAGATCTCCGCCGAAAGCGATTTCGAGAGCGATTCGTTCCGGCTCTCCTCGTTGCGCAGGGCATAGGCTTCGGTCGGGAAATATTCGGTCTGCGAGGACCCCGTGCTGCTCTGGCGGCTGCGTCCGAACCGGACGGTGGTCGATACGTTGGTCGAGTCGCCCCGGCGCAGGGTATAGTCCGCCTGGGCGTCGGTCTGTTTCGTGGGGGTCGTCTTCGAGTCGAACGAGACGCCTTCTCCCTGCCGGATGTTGTCCTTCGAGTTGGAGGCTTCGAGACGCCAGTTGCCCCTTTCGGTGTTGCGGTAAAAGCTTCCGGCCTCGGAATGGCGGATTTCATGCCGACCCGAGTAGTCCCTTTCGAGGCTCGCGCCGAGCGTGCCCTCCAGATTCCCGCCCAGGATGTAACCGCGCTTCGACTTGGTTTCGACGTCCATCACCTTCTCCTTTTCGGCCGTGTTGTCCCCCAGGCGCTTTGCCTCGGGGCTGAAATCCTCGTAGACCCGCACGCTCCGGACGTCCGAGGCTTCGAGGTCGGTGAGTGCGTAGGAGGTTTTCGAGCCGAAGAGGTTTTTCCCGTCGATCAGCACCCGTTTGACCTCCTGCCCTTCGGCGTAAATCTTGTTGTCCTTGATCTCAACGCCCGGCAGCTGTTTCAGCAGCTCCGCGAAACGGTCGTCGGCCATGGTTTTGAACGCCCCCGCGTTGTAGACCGTCGTGTCGCCCCGGAAGACCATGGCGACCTGCTGCCCGACGACCACGACCTGCGCGATCGACTGTTCGTCGACCTCCATTTTGACCTCGATCCGTCCCCGGAATCCGGTGTTTCCGTAGCGTTTTTTGAACGGCTTGTAACCCACGTAAGTGACCTCCAGGTCGACCGAGTCGCGGAAAATCCGGTCGCAGCGGTAGACGGCCATGATACGGTAGAAATCCTCCTTGACGGTCGTACCCCGCAGCGTGTCGGCCCGGCTGACGAGCGAGACCGTGGCGCCCAGCAGCGGGTCGTGCGTCTCCTTGTCCTCGACCGTGACGACCGTGCGCGCCGGCCGGCCGAAGTTCATGGGTTGGTAAGAGAGGGCGAAGGATTGGAGCGCATGATTCCCCGCCGGATGTGCGGAGGGCATGCCGACAAACCCGAGAAGGGCGAGAATCAGTAGTATGTAACGCGTCAAACCGGGGGGGGTGAAGGTTTATTGGCCGCAAGATAGTAATTTCCGTTCATAGTACAGCCGGTCCGCAAAAAAGAAATTTCGGCCCGAATGGGGCGTTTCGGATCGAAACCGCAGGCGGAAATCCGGTTAAACATTGTCGCGATATGCCGCAGGATGCGTTCGGATTGTAAGTTCGGTTAAATTCATGGTTCGAAAAGATATTCGGAATGGTGTTTTTTTCTTATCTTGCGAAACAAGATTTGTCTTGAATCAAATGAAACTGGCATGAGGAAGAGTGGATTGAACCGCCGCCCGGCGACCGCCCGGATCAGCGTTCCGGACCATGCCGACGAATTCCCGGCCCGGGTTCCACCCCCCCCCGCGGGAATTGCCCTACCATCTGTTGACAGTCGCGTGTTTCCCGATGCCCGACAGTTGCGCCATGCAGCTGCCGGAAGCCGTTATTGTGTCCCCTGACCGGTAAAATCCCCATTTCTCGGGATTGCCGCCTGTTGTGCGGCACTCTATCTTTGTCCCCCGAAAACGAATGACATTCTTACTATTCACATAACCCTGTTTGCCGTGAAGAAATTTTTACTAATGCTTTTATTGGCGGGCGTCTGCATTCCGCTGGGAGTGCGGGCCCAGGCTCCGAAGAAGGTCTCCATCGAAGGGACCGTGACGGAGTACAACACGAAGGAGCCGATTGCGGGCTGCGTGGTTTCCATTCCGACGCTTGAGCTGTGGGTGGTGACCGATGCCAAAGGCCGGTTCCGGATGCCGTCGGTGACCACCGGCAGCTACACCATCGAGGCAACCTGCCTGGGTTACGAGCCGCTTTCGTACAAGGTGACGGTCAGCGCTTCGATCGGGGCGCTCTCGCTGCGCCTCAAGGAGTCGAGCCTGCAACTCAACACCGTGACCGTAACGGCCCAGCGAGGCCGCAGCATCAACTCCTCGTCGACGATCGACCGTCAGGCGATGGACCACCTGCAAGCCACCTCCGTCAAGGACGTGATGCAGTTGTTGCCGGGCGTGCTGACCGCGAATCCGGAATTGACGAACTCCACTTCGAATTTCGTCGGCATCCGTGATCTGCCTAATTCGATGACGGACGGTAAGGATGCGAACAGCATCAACTCCAGTTCGGTGGGCGTCTATGTCGATGGAGCCGTTGTGAATAATAGCGCGATGCTGATGGGTGGAAAAGCGGCCGCTTTCGGGCAGCAAACCAGCCGGGGTATCGACATGCGCACCATTTCGACCGACAATATCGAGTCGATCGAGGTCATCCGCGGCGTTGCGTCGGCCGAATACGGCAATATGAGCGCCGGAGCGGTCGTCGTCAAGACCAAGCAGGGCCGCACTCCCTATGAAATCCGGGTGAAGACCGTGCCGGACACCAAGGCCGTGTCGCTGACTAAAGGTTATGCGTTGGGGTCCGACAAGGGTTTCCTCAATGCGTCGATCGACTACGCCAATGCGATGAAGGACATCCGTACGGTGGAGGAATCTTATGACCGCGGAACGTTTTCGGTGGGTTATACCAATACCTTCAACCGTGACCGCACGCCGTTTCAGTTCAATGCGAAGGTGAGCGGTTACCTTTCGCGCGGCACTACAAAGGCTGATCCGGACAATATCTCGCAGGCTGAACGCAAGGAGTTGGACGACCGGAACCTGTCGATCAACCTTAATGGTTCGTGGCTGCTCAACAAGTCGTGGATTACGTCGTTGAAATACGTTTTCAACACATCAATGACCCGTCAGTACGCCCGTCAGCAGATGGCGCCCAGCGCCCTCGGTGTCGCCAATCCCGGAGCTTTGGAAAACGGGGAGTATCTGACTGAATTCACCCCTGACAATTACTTGAGCGATATTCGGAATTTGAGTATGGCCTATTACACCACGGCTAAAATGGTGGCTGAACTTTCGGGGCGTTACGGCAAGGTCTACAACAAGGCGATGCTCGGTGTCGAGTGGAACAATTCGGGCAACACCGGCAAAGGACAGTATTACGAAGGCGTGCGTCCCATGTCGTTCCGTCCGGAGCCGTTCAGCGACATTCCTTTCCTGAATCAGGTGGCTGTCTTCGCCGAAGAAAAAGCGACGCTGCCGATCGGAAAAACATCGCTCACGTTGCAGGCCGGCGGACGTTTTACCTATATGGCGACGGATCAGCTGAACGATAAGTGGGCCGTCGATCCGCGTTTTAACGCCAAATATACGATCATCAGCAATCGCGCGCCGAAAAAGGTCCGCGAACTGTCGCTGCGCGCCGGCTGGGGCATCCAGACCACGTTGCCGGCCCTGCGGCTGCTTTATCCTTTTCCGGTGTATATTGACCGGGTTTCGTTCAGCTGGGGCGGAACTGCCGAGACGGGGCCTGTGGCGGCATGGACTACGTTCGTGACCCCGCAGTCCGATATGATTAACCGCGATCTGAAGATGCAGTACAGCAAGAACTTCGAAGTGGGTCTCGATTTCGATATGTTCGGTGTCAAGGGAGGCATTACCTATTATAATGAAAAGATGCGTAACGGTTATACCCTTCGTATGGTTCCGCAGGTATTGTCATTCCGGGAATACGAAACCTATAAAGGGACGGAAGTTCCGGTTTATATGGATGATCCGAACAATCCGGGACAACCGGTTCTGGGCGTGGGAGGCGAGCCGCTCGACTATCGGGATGAGAAAATATTCAATACGGCATCCGTCAAGAAACCGGCCAATGACGGTAAATACGACAAGTGGGGTGTCGAGTATACGTTCGATTTCGGGCAGATTCGTCCGGTCCGGACTTCGGTCGTTGTCAACGGAGCATACATGACCATGACCCGGAAGGATAGCGAGGGCGTGTTGTTGTACGATACTTATTCCTCGGTGAAAGTGCCTATTGACGGTAAGAATATCTACAACCCGTTTCTGGGAGCCTATTATGGAGGCAAATCCGTCTCTTCCGGTTCGGTGTACACCCGGTTCAATTCCAATATTAACCTGATCACGCACATTCCGAAGTTGCGTCTGATTACAACACTGACCGTCCAGTGTGTATGGCTCAACCGGACCCGGAATCTCCAGGCAGACGGTGTTTACATCCTCGATGACGACAATAATCCCCTTTATGGCGATTATTCGAATGGCACGAATGGCAAGATGATCTACCGGGACCCCGATTTCTATATGAACATGGATGGTCAGCTATTGCCGTTCAATCGGGACTTGTACAACGATCCTACCTATGGAGCGGCTTACCGGGAATACCTTCAGACGGGCAGTGCGACTACGACCTTTGTCGAAAATTCGTTCAAGCCTTATTTCATGGCCAACCTCCGTGTTACGAAAGAGATCGGCAGGATTGCCCAGATTTCATTCTACGCCAACAACTTTACGAACTCGCATCCTAAAATGTTGCTGAAGAGTACGGGAACTTATAAGCGCGTAAATACGGATATTTATTTCGGCGCGGAACTAAAACTTAAATTCTAAAGAGTTGCAGATGATGAAAAAGATTTTATATTATCTGGTGCCTTTGGCGACGGCCTTTCTGCTGTGCGGCTGCCTCAAGGATATGAAAGACGGCGAATTGCTCCATGGCAACAGGGAGGTGCTGATCTCCATTGATTTGCCCGGAGAGTTGGCATCGCTCGACAAGTCGGGGTTCAAGGTGACTATGCGCAATACGAAGATCGGAAATACGTATACTTCCGAAACGGATGCGAAGGGTGAAACCCGGATCGACGCCGAATACGGAAATTACAGCGTGATTATCAGCAAAGTGGCCGATGTGGGCGGAATCAGCAAGTTCCTGCATGCCACCAGGGATTTCGTGCTGAATAAAGACGGTCAGTCGGCCGGGACGAACAATCTCGAGATTAAGGCTACGGCGCGTGGCACGATCATTCTGAAAGAGGTTTATTTTCACAAAACGAAGACTGCCGACGGGAAAGCGAATTATAACTATGACCAGTATTTCACGCTCTGCAACAATTCCGACGATGTGCAGTATCTCGACGGGGTGGGAGTCGGATTCCACACGTCGTTCAATTCGGGAAAATCGGCCGTGTACAATAAATTCTGGTTGGGAAGCACCAGCACCGAACTCCGCGATTCCATTCCGGTCAACGCTTTCGGTTTTGTTTTCCCGGGCGAAGGCCGGGAGCACCCGATACAGCCGGGCGAAGAGGTCGTGATTGCCTTGAGCGCCGTCGAACATACGGCAGACCAGACCAGCAGACCGATGAACCTTGCCGCGGATAATGTATGGGCGATGTATATCGACCGTTTTGCTGGCTCCGCGGTAAAAGCTCCGGCCGCGGGCGTTGAACGGCTGGAATGCTTCTGTGAGCTGGCATCCGGAAATTCGATCGTTCTCTCCATCAGCTCGCCGGCGATCGTTGTATATCGGCTGCCTGAAGATCCTTATGAGTACGTTAAGGACGGAGCCATCAAAGGCCGGCCCTACGGCAAGGTGATGTATCAGCCGACGAAGTATCAGAGTATGCCCTCGATAATGGTTCCCAAGGAGTGTATTCTCGATGGTGTGGAGTTCCGCAGTAACGATACGCACGTCCCGCGTCTTTGCTCCGACATCAGTCTCCAGCCTTTGTTTATCACGACTGCCTCGTACAGCGGTCAGTCCTATATCCGCAAGGTGGACGAAAGCGCTTCGGAGATCGTAGGTCGTACGGTTTATCAGGATACGAACAATTCGGCCGACGACTGGATTCCGCTCGATGAACCGACCCTTTGCACGGAGTACAAAAACCGATAAAACGAAACAGCCATGAAGAAAAAGATCTATGCGGTGCTCCTGTTGACTGCGGTATGTGCGGGGGCGGGCGTTTTCGCCCAGTCCTCCGCTCCGAAGGAGAACCTTG
>ENA-UOJB01001822-UOJB01001822.1-human-gut-metagenome-genome-assembly--contig:-C48-NODE-1822-length-15977-cov-14.098166_pt1 | contig 15977 bp, 10 predicted proteins | sample MGYA00242338_ERZ723885 | MGnify/ENA metagenome assembly ERZ723885
TGGAAAGACTTAGAAATATCCAATCAAAGCTTCTGGCATTGAACATAGTGTGCAGAACTGCCTGTAGCTTATATTTGTCGTCCGTTCGTCACCAACTAATATTCAATTAAACAACAATATTTCCATGTCTATGAGTAAGCAGCCACGCTGTTACAACAGCAACAGCCGGTACTGTAAGTATAACTCCTATACTTCCGGAGACTCCCTGCATAATCTCTATACCTATATTATACGAATTAATAATCTGTCTGAATGGAAGATTATATGCATAGTTAATAACAAGCTCACTTACTGCACTTCCTACAAAAGCAAGTATAAGCGTATTTGACATAGTTCCCATCATATCACGTCCAACATTCATACCGCTTTTAAACAATTCGAGGCAGCCAAGCTGTGGGGCTTTGTCATGTATTTCATACATTGCCGATGATACAGACATCGCAACATCCATGACAGCCCCCAAAGAAGCTATGAGAATTCCTGAAAATAACAGCCCGCCTATCTGGATATTAGTTATCTGCCCTACATAAGAAAGCGTTTCTATGTTTGATACATTATATCCGTCTATATCTGCCACCTTGCCAAACAGCCATGCTGATAAGCCTGCAAGAAGCACACCTGTTACTGTTCCGGCTATTGCACATATTGTTTTTACTGTAAAGCCACTGATAAGATACATAGTAACTATTGTTGTTATAATTGTAATGATCACGGCAGCCCAGAATGGAGAAAATCCTCTGTATATGAGAGGTATGTATATCATAAATATTGACACGAACGTAAACACAAGTCCAACTACTGACTTAACACCATTCTTTCCACCTATTATACATATGAGCAGTAAAAATATTCCTACAAATGCAGCCACTGCCACTATTCTATCCTTTGAGTATACTGAGACATTTTTAGAACTACCCGATACACTCATATGCACTACCACCGAATCTCCCTTTTCACATACTGCTCCGAACAGGTTTCCCTCGGCACTTGTAGCATCCACTACTTCTCCCTTATACTCTCCAGATGTAAGCTGCACCTTTAACCTCTGATATCCGACCCTTATTCCGTCAGGTGACAGATTATCCTCTACCACCTCGATCACTCTGGCATTCTCATATGAATAACCAAGTGTTGTTACTATTGGTTCTTTATCTGTAACCCTCAGCCTGTCTGCCGCAAATATAAATGCTGCAATACATATCACAACAACCACTGCTTTTACAACCACTTGTTTCTTATCTGACATTTACTTTTTCCTTCTTAAAGCATATTAATCCATATATTTTTACTGGTTAAGCTTCTTTTTCTTTCTTTCTACAAGTATAATACCTGCGGCACCTGCCATTGAAAGACCTGCTGCTGTGTACCATACTGCTGCCTTAGCTGTATCCCCAGTCTTAACCGTGCTGCTTGAACCAGACGCATTTGCTGATGAATTTCCTGAACCAGATGCATCCTGACCAGCTTCACCATTATCCTCTGTGCCTATTCCATTTCCTGTACCTGCAGTATCCTCTGTCCCGTTTCCTGCTGCATTGTTATTATTTTCTGTGTTGCCCTTGTTATCATTATTCTCTACAGTCGAAAGACCCCTAACTGCATCCTGTAATGATGTTACTGCACTTGCTATATCTGTTGTTGTGCTTTCTGCATTTTCTGTAACAGCCTTTGCTGCTGTTATAGTATCTTCAAGAGTCTTTAAAGAAGCCTCTGTATAATTACCTGCCTTCTTAGCTGTATCATATGCAGCTTCTGCCTTTGCTATTTCTGTATCAAGTGCTGTCTTATCTGCCTGCTTTACAATCGTATATGCAGTCTTAACACCGCCATCTGCTACAAGCTCTTCATTAGATGCTGCATCATAAGTCTTTACTGTAAGAGTTGTATCTGTTATATCAAGAACAGAATACGTAGGTCTCCAGCTCTGGCATCTTGCTGCTATATAATCCTGCTGTGTACCAACAAGCTGATAATACTTACTACCAGTTGCTGAATTAGCCTCAAAATATACAGTACCTTCTGGATCTACAACTTTGCTTGAATCCTCCTTGCCTGACTTGAGGTTATAGCAGTTATTATCATTAATATATGCTGTGAAGTTCTCTTTATCATTTGTTGATGGCATATTTTCTTTTGTATATTTTTTATGGCTGTCAGAACCATCTGATGATATCTGATATGTTCTTGAATATGTATGATCATGTCCCTGAAGAACCGCATCTATATCATATTTATCTATAACAGGAGTAAGCTGTGTTCTAAGAACAATACCATCTGAATCTGAATGGTCATAGCCAGAGCCATAAATATCCTGATGGAACATAAGTATTCTCCACTTCGCAGAAGGATTCTTTTCTGTTGCTTCCTTTATCACATTTTCATGTGTAGCAACATTATAGTTGTTAGTATCAATACTTATAAATAATGTATTGCCATATGTGAAGTAATAATCTGTGCCTGCAGCTGTCTTTGATGCTGTATTAGCATCACTTGTCTGCTTGTTAGGATAATTAAAATGATTAGAATAGTTAACTGACTTAGAATCATGATTACCGATTGTTGTAGCAACAGGAAGACTTCTAAGTACAGATGGATTAAGAAAACCTGCATATTCTATCTGCTGCTCCAGCTTATCAGCATCGTTGGATACACCAGTCTGGTTAATCTGGTCACCTGCTGACATAATAAAGCTTAAGCCTGGGAACTTTTTAACAGCATTGTTAAGTGTATGATACCAGTTGTATGAATCGTTCATTGCATAGTATTGTTTATTCTGGTTACCAAGCTGGTTTGTAGAAGCACCTATCTGTGGATCACCTACATACATTACTGAGAAGCTGTCTGTTGACTGTGTCTTATAGTCATATGTCTCAGACCATGCTCCATTTACATAATACTGGTACTTGTAAGAAGTATTCTCTGCAAGTCCTGTTACAGTAACCTTACATGGATATAATGTATATGTCTTGTCTCCATCCTTAACAGTCTCAACATCAGCTTCAACTGACTGTTTACCTTCATATGTCTTTATTTCTTTTCCAGAAGCATCCATAAGCTTAATCTTAGGAGTTTCATCCTTAGTTGTTGAATACCATGCTGCATTAAGCTTAGCTGCATCCTCACCTGGAGTTAATGCTATCTGACAGAAGTTAGTTCTTACGCTCTCCCACTTAGTCTTCCATTCTGCCCATTCTGTGCTGTTTGCATATACATTTGATTTAACATTATGAGCATCTGTTTCTTTTCCATCCTCTGTATAACAGGCATCCTTTACTTCCATTTCAACATCTGTTGATTCTGCTGCTGCATTATTCCATGCTGCTCTCTTTGAGCTTCTCGCCCATGTTTCTGTTGTTCCCATAGCCAGACTTGCTACCATCATTGCTGTAAGTGTTGCTGCTGCAACCTTTTTCATTCTTCTCATATCTTCCTCCTGATATTATGTCTTATTGACATTATGCTGGACATAAGACATTTCATATTCAGCCTCTGTTGCTGCTTTCCCAATCTGAAATGCTGGCTCCAACATAAAAATGCAACCTTAGGTTAATATAATATTTTCACCCTGCGATACGTATTTTGCAGAGATAAAATATGTTTCTTAACCAAAGATTGCTTATAATATAAAGAGTATTATTAAAATCTATATGTTTTATTACGTAAAATATCCGTAAAGGATTCTTAATCTCTTGTAATATATTCTCTAATATATTCTCATTAAACACTCCACAGCTATATATTTCTTTATCTTCTTTTCAGCCACTTTAAGTCCCGATACTCACCCCACTATAAAATGTTTTTAAAATATCCTCGTAAGTTGCACCACTCTCTGCCATATTCTGTGCCGTGTATACACTAACCCCGAAACCATCTCCCACTCCTGTTGTTGTTATCTTTACGCCACTATCCATATATTCTATTTTATAATTAGGTGAATTCAGTCCCAGAATCTTTGCAAATGTGCTTCCTGTCATCACCATATTGCCGACCTGCATCTTAGATACATATCCATCACTGCTTACCGATACAACCTGTACCTGCTTATCAAGCCCCTTTTTATCCAGTGTCAGACCATCGTATGCTTTTTCAAATGCATTAACAAAATCCTTGTTATTAACAGTCTTAACGACAAAATATTCTTTTGCTTCTTTATCCTTAGGACATTCAACTGCCATAAGATATGAATAATCATCTCCTAACATATCCTTTCCAGAAAGCGTATAACCTGCTGTTACGTATGTATACCTTGCCTCTATATATTGCCCGTTACAGCTTATTGTCATGCCATTTGTCGCTGCTACACAGTCATTTACAAGGTTATAATTATCCAAATAGTCCTTTCCCCACTTTTTCTTCATCTGTCCTGATGTCATATACGACATACCAAGCTGACTACTGTCTATGTTCATCCTTTCGCCCATTAAACGGTATATATCTGTCCTTATCATAATGCTTTCTGCTTTTAGAAGTTCAATCTCATCACCCATATACAATCTGTCGGCAAGAACCATTGAAACAAACTTCTCAACCTCTACAGATTGTGATGCATTTTTATAATTCACTGTTATCGTCCTTCCATCAGCTATCTCTTCACTCACAGCCATATCAACAACACCTGTAAGCTTCAGCGTAATAACCGATGGCACCAGCAAATAAATGGCGATAAATATCATTATCTCCATACATTTCCTGACTATACTGCGGCCTTTCCTGCTTTCTTCCTTAATTAATGAATAATTATCTTCTCCCCTCCTGCTTTTATAATAATTATAATCCTTGTAATCATAATTTCCTGCCTCGCAGCTGCTTATGACATACCCTTGTGTATCGTTCCTTCTTCTTGCCTTCTTATATTCTATATACTGCTTGTCTGTCGCCGCTTCATCTATTCTTTCCCCGATTAAACCCACTCCTCTGATTATAATACGGGGTAAAAAAAATCTATCCAGTCTCATACACTTTATCTAGCCTCCTAGATAAAATGTATGAATACCGGATAGATATTATTCTATATTTTGAAACCTTTACTTTAACTTGACTGGTGTCTTAGTAAGCTTCCAGATTTCTGTTGCATACTCTTCAATAGTTCTGTCTGATGAGAACTTACCTGCCTTAAACGAGTTAATCATAACTGTCTTAGCCCAGCCAGTCTCATCCCTGTATCTCTTATCAATCTTAGCCTGTGCTTCTGCATAAGAACGGAAGTCCTTAAGAATGAAGTACGTATCTGCTCTTCTTCCCTCCTGTGAGTTAAGAAGTGAGTTGTAAATATCCCTGAACATCTCTGGATCTTCCTTAGAATACTTACCATTGATAAGCTCCATAAGAACCTCTCTTATATTCTGGTCGTTGTTGAAGATTTCCATAGGATCATAGCCACCCTCATTCTCATAACGGATAACTTCATCAGAACGAAGACCGAATATTACGGCATTCTCCTCTCCAACCTCCTGTACTATCTCAACATTAGCGCCATCCATAGTGCCAAGTGTTATTGCACCATTAAGCATAAACTTCATGTTACCTGTACCTGAAGCCTCCTTAGATGCTGTAGATATCTGCTCAGATACATCTGCTGCTGCAAATATAATCTCAGCGTTAGATACTCTGTAATTCTCGATAAATACTACTTTAATTTTTCCATTAATAGATTCATCATTGTTGATCACATCTGCAACATTATTGATAAGCTTTATAGTCTGCTTTGCAATCTTATAACCAGCGGCAGCCTTTGCACCAAAGATAAATGTTCTAGGAACAATATCCATATCAGGGTTCTTCTTGATTTCATTGTAAAGATACATAACATGAAGAATATTAAGAAGCTGTCTCTTATATTCGTGAAGTCTCTTTACCTGTACATCAAATATAGAATCCGGATTAACATCTATTCCATTGTGCTCCTTGATATACTTTGCAAGTCTTACTTTATTCTTATGCTTAATCTGCATGAATTCCTGTCTTGCCTTTTCATCATTAACATATACAAGCATCTTTTCAAGCTGCTTAAGGTCTGTTACCCATCCATCACCAATCTTGTCTGTAATCCAGTCTGCAAGAAGTGGATTAGCATGAAGGAGGAATCTTCTCTGTGTGATACCATTAGTCTTGTTGTTAAACTTCTCTGGCATCATCTCATAGAAATCCTTAAGCTCCTGCTTCTCTAAGATTTCTGTGTGAAGCTTTGCAACACCGTTAACAGAGTAGCCTGCACATATAGCAAGATGTGCCATCTTAACCTGGCCATCATATATAACAGCCATCTTTCTGACCTTTTCCTGGTCTCCTGGGTACTTTGCCTTAATATCTTCAACGAATCTTCTGTTGATTTCCTCTACTATCTGATAGATTCTTGGAAGAAGTCTTGAGAACAGCTCAATAGGCCACTTCTCAAGTGCCTCAGCCATAATAGTATGGTTAGTATATGCAACTGTCTTAGTTGTTACATCCCATGCTTCATCCCATTCAAGACCATTCTCATCCATAAGGACTCTCATAAGCTCTGCAACTGCAACTGTTGGATGTGTATCATTAAGCTGGAATGTAACCTTCTCATAAAGCTTCTTTACATCACCATTGTGCATATTCTTATATCTTTCAACAGCTCTCTGAACTGATGCTGATACGAAGAAATACTGCTGCTTAAGTCTTAATTCCTTACCTGCATAATGGTTATCGTTAGGATAAAGAACTTCTACAATATTCTTTGCAAGGTTCTCTTCCTCTATAGCCTTCTGGTAATCGCCCTTGTCAAATGAGCTTAAGTTAAATGTATTAACTGGCTCTGCATCCCATATTCTAAGTGAATTGACTGTGTTGTTACCATATCCAATAACTGGAAGATCATAAGGAACAGCTATAACTGAACGGTAATCTTCCTGAACGAATATATCACGTCCAGTAGCCTCATCTCTGTAAGAACGCACATATCCACCAAACTTGACTTCATATCTGTATTCAGAACGCTTAATCTCAAATGGATTGCCATCCTTTAACCAGTTATCAGGAACCTCTACCTGATATCCGTCCTTAATCTCCTGCTTGAACATACCATACTTATATCTGATACCACATCCATAAGCTGGATATTCAAGAGTTGCAAGTGAATCAAGGAAACATGCTGCAAGTCTTCCAAGTCCACCATTACCAAGTGCTGCATCTGGTTCCTGATCCTCGATAACATTAATATCAAGTCCAAGCTCCTCAAGTGCTTCTTTTATCTCGTTATACTTAGTAAGATTAATCATGTTATTACCAAGTGCACGTCCCATAAGGAATTCCATAGACATATAATATACAATCTTAGGATCTTCCTTGTCATATGTCTTATGTGTAGCTATCCACTTATCTATGATAAGATCCTTAACTGCATACGCAACTGACTGGAACACCTGCTGCTTATCTGCCTCATCAATATTCTTTCTATAAAGAGATTTACAATTACTTACAACTTTTTTCTTGAATTCTTCCTTGCTAAAAGATGCTTCTGTACCTGTCACCATGTATTCTTCTCCTCCTTAATATATAGATATACCACAAATGTATATCATTATTCCTGATTTAACTAATCGTGTCTGATTTAATTAACATTATTCACAAAACACGTTACACGATGGTTAAATTATACACGATTCGCACCCTTATTGCAATTTAATAAAATTAATTGATCATTATTATTCACCTCGATTCTATTCATATAAATGATTTATATGCAACATAATCTTCTATAACATTTTTTATAGTTTTTATTAATTTCAGTATATTCATCCCTAATAATATTTCAATACAATTGGCGTGAACTGTCATTTTTAGGCGTGAATTGTGTATCAGATCATCTATCTCTATTTACTAAAAAACGAGGAGAAAATACGCATAACTGCGATTTTCTCCTCGTCTTTACATATTATAAATTATTAAGATACTGTTTTAGTTCTTCTCAACCGCAAGCACAACCTTCTCACCATTGATATCCCAATCCTTAGTGAATCCTGCTGTCTTACCTGTTTCAATAGTATTTGCAAGAACAACGCTCTTAATCTGCTCTGCATTCTTAACCATAAGGTCTGCTAACTTGTCATTACCATCTACATATACAGTAATCTTATCCATAACCTCAAATCCAGCATCCTTACGCATAGTCTGGATCTTACTTACGATTTCTCTTACGAAACCTTCTTCAATAAGCTCTGGTGTAAGGTTAGTATCCATAACAACTGTGATACCCTTATCAGAACTTGCTACAAAGCCTTCCTTCTGAGTCATCTCAATAAGAACATCATCCTTCTCAAGAACGATATCTTCACCATCAGCATTGATTGTAAATGAACCCTTAGTATTAAGTTCATCCATAGTTGCATTGCCATCAAGTGTTGAAAGTGCTGCTCTGATAGCATTAAGATGCTTGCCATACTTTGGTCCAAGTGTCTTTAACTGTGGCTTGAATGAGTATGAAGTAAATGCTCTTACATCATCTGTGTACTCAACTTCCTTAACATTAAGCTCATCTGCTATGATAGCTGTAAAGTATTCGTTTAACTTCCAGTCAGCCTTGATGTACAGCTTGCCTATTGGCTGTCTGTTCTTGATGTTAGTTGAGTTACGGCATGCTCTTCCGATAACAACAGCGTTTAATACATCTTCCATGTTATCTTCAAGTTCCTTGTCAATCCATTCTTCCTTAACTTCTGGGAAGTCGCAGAGGTGGATACTGATAGGAGCTGTCTTATCTATGCTGCATACAAGGTTTCTGTAAATGCTTTCTGTCATGAAAGGAATCATAGGTGCTGCTGCCTTGCAAAGTGTTACAAGTGTTGTGTAAAGAGTCATATAAGCATTAATCTTATCCTGCTCCATACCCTTTGCCCAGAATCTTTCACGGCATCTTCTTACATACCAGTTAGAAAGCTCATCTACAAAGTCCTCAAGTGCTCTTGCTGTTTCTGTAATCTTGTAGTTGGCAAGATTGTTATCAACAGTCTTAACAAGAGTATTAAGCTTAGAAAGAATCCATTTGTCCATAACAGGAAGCTTATCATACTCAAGTGTGTACTTAGTAGCATCAAAATCATCTATGTTAGCATAAAGTACAAAGAATGCATATGTATTCCAGATGGTTCCCATAAACTTTCTCTGACCTTCTGTAACAGCCTTATCATGGAATCTGTTAGGAAGCCATGGTGCTGAATTCTCATAGAAGTACCAGCGGATAGCATCTGCGCCGTGCTTCTTTAATGCATCAAATGGATCTACAGCATTTCCCTTTGACTTACTCATCTTCTGTCCATCTGCATCCTGAACATGGCCAAGTACGATAACATTTTCATAAGGTGCTTTATTGAAAAGAAGTGTTGATATAGCAAGCAGTGAGTAGAACCAGCCTCTTGTCTGGTCAACGGCTTCTGAAATGAACTTAGCAGGGAACTGCTGTTCAAACACTTCCTTATTCTCAAATGGATAGTGGTGCTGTGCAAATGGCATTGAACCTGAGTCGAACCAGCAGTCGATAACTTCTGGAACTCTCTTCATCTTGCCCTTACACTTAGGACAAGTGCAAGTAACAGCATCAATATATGGTCTGTGAAGCTCGATATCATCTGGGCAGTTATCAGAATGTTCCTTTAATTCTGCCTTGCTTCCGATAGATAACATTTCTCCACAATCATCACATACCCAGATATTAAGAGGAGTACCCCAGTATCTGTTACGTGAAATTCCCCAGTCCTGAACATTTTCAAGCCATGCGCCAAAACGTCCAGTTCCTATAGTTTCCGGAATCCAGTTGATTGTCTTGTTGTTAGCTATTAAGTTAGCCTTAACTTCTGGATCACTCATCTTGATAAACCAAGACTCTCTTGCATAGTAGATAAGTGGTGTATCACATCTCCAGCAGAATGGGTAATCATGCTCAAACTTAGGAGCATCGAATAACTTGCCTTCCTTATCAAGATCCTTAAGAACCTCTGGGTCTGCTTTCTTAACGAACATTCCCGCATATGGTGTTTCCTTTGTAAGTTCACCCTTACCATCTACAAACTGTACGAATGGAAGGTCATACTTACGTCCAACCTTGGCATCATCTTCACCAAATGCTGGTGCTATATGAACGATACCAGTACCATCTGACATAGTTACATAGTCATCACATGTAACAAAATGTCCCTTCTTGTGCTGCTTAGCTGCAACATCTGCCGCACACTGGTATAATGGCTCATATTCTTTATATTCAAGGTCTTTACCCTTGTAAGTTTCTAATACTTCGTAATCAACGCCTGCACCGCTTCCAGCTTCCTTACCTTCTTCAATAGCTGCTCCTGTTACTGTCTGACCGGCCTTAACTGCAAGTCCGCCAAGTACCTTATCAAGAAGTGCCTCTGCCATATAGTAAGTATAGCCGTCTGCCGCCTTAACCTTTACATATGTTTCTTCTGGGTTCACGCAGAGTGCCACGTTAGATGGAAGTGTCCAAGGTGTTGTTGTCCATGCAAGGAAATATGCATCTTCGCCTACACACTTGAAACGTACTACTGCCGAACGCTCCTTAACAGCCTTGTAACCCTGTGCTACTTCGTGTGATGAAAGTGGTGTTCCACAACGTGGGCAGTAAGGAACAATCTTAAAGCCCTTGTATAAAAGACCCTTATCCCATATCTGCTTTAAAGCCCACCATTCAGACTCGATGAAGTTATCATCATATGTGATGTATGGATTATCCATATCAGCCCAGAAACCAACTGTAGATGAGAAATCCTCCCACATACCCTTGTATTTCCATACGCTTTCCTTACATTTCTTGATGAATGGCTCAAGACCATACTCTTCAATCTGTTCCTTGCCATCAAGACCTAATTCCTTCTCAAGCTCAAGCTCAACTGGAAGTCCATGTGTATCCCATCCGGCCTTACGTGGAACCATATAGCCCTTCATTGTTCTATATCTTGGAATCATATCCTTTATAACTCTTGTAAGAACATGTCCTATATGTGGCTTACCATTAGCTGTTGGAGGTCCATCATAAAATGTATATATTTCCCCCTTCTTGCGGTTATCAATACTCTTCTGGAATATATCATTATCCTTCCAGAACTTTTCAACCTGTTTTTCTCTGTCTACGAAATTCATATCTGATGAAACTTTCTCGTATACCATTGTGTTACTCCTTTCAAATCATTTACTTAATCGTAACGATGTTAGCTTGCTTTATTGGTGCTGTAACAAATGTCGTTACACACGCAAAAAAGCCCCTGCCGTAATACGACAGGGGCTGAATCAACTTAACCTATATCAATTACGACATACCATCATATGCGTCCCTTGTAACGGTAGGATTACCGTCCTCACTTACTTTTCGTAATATAATACTATCCTTAATGTTACCCATAATATTATACTGCAAAGTTCTGCAAGGATGCTTGGAAGTGATATTCAACTATGCTCTACTCACACCGGCTTCCACCATCCCGGCTCGCTATTGCTTTCTTTCATAATCTACTGTCTTCGTCATCGCAGATAATGTGATTGTATATAATTGATCTTAAAATGTCAATAATTAAGCTGTATTATTTATTATAATTTATCACAAAATTACCTGTTATTGTGTTATATGGTGCATTCCTTTAGCCCTGCTATGCCCGTTCTTTTCTGCGTTCAATTCCTTTTTCCTTATAATATCGCGCTTTATCGGCATACATTTTCTCCTCTGCCTCACGTAACATTTCATTAAAGCCTGTTATTACATTCTCACTCCAGATAACACCTGATGCCATATTTACAGAACGCTCATTCATTAGTTCTTTTAACTCTGTTATACGCTTTATTAATGTGTTCTCATCTATCTGTGTACAGATTACAAGGAACTCATCTCCACCTATACGAAATACTGCATCCACTCCAAACACGTCTGTAAGGCATCCACATGCATTAAGAATAAGTCTGTCGCCTGCCTCATGTCCCATTGTATCATTCACATATTTCAGTCCTGTAACATCACAGTAAACAACGCCTATACTCTGTTTTTTATCTATACTATCTACACAGTCTCTCATAGCGAAACGGTTTCCTATATTGGTCAGGGCGTCCTTATAGCTCATATCCTCAAGCTTTCTCATCGTATTCCTGCGCTTTATACATGATATAATAAAAGCTCTCATAATCTCTAGTATACTTAAGGCATATTCGAGTGTAAGCAGTGGCGGATTGTCTATTCCCATAAATGCAATAACTTTCCCTTCGTTATATATAGGAATTACAATTATTGAATGAATACCCTGTCTTTTTAAATTATCATATTGAAGTGGATCACTCTCTTTTATCTCTTCAAGATCCTTAATCACGATGTTTCCGCCTTCTTCAAAACACTTATACCAGTTAGCACATACATCCGGAGGCACATTCTGAAGATTATCCTTCTCTGGACTTACTCCCTCTGCCGTCCACTCATATGTATTATCATCTCCACCATATATATTTTTTTCAAATATATAGGTTCTTTCTCCATTAAGTGCTTTACCTATATACCCAAGAAGTGTGTTTATTGTTTCATCAGGTGTATCTGCTGCAAGTGCCACCCTCAAGCCCTCATTCACAAGTGTTTCAGTTTCTCTATACTTCTGGATAAGCTTATCCTGTGCAAGCTCCTCACTTATATCTATGCCTATTTCCAACCTGTACTTTCTGTTTCCTTCACCCTCTATCAGTGTATCCTTTATTATCATATATTTATCTAATACAGGATTATAATAACGCCATTCCTCAAAGGCTCCTGGTAAAAGTCTGCTGTTGTTACACATACCGCATTTAACAGAAGCTTTTTGTAATACCTCATAACACTTCTTGCCTTTTATATCCTCTATTGATTCTAAGCCATACGCTTTCAATGCTTTATGATTCATATATACAATTTCATTGGTTTCTATATCTGTTGCATATACATATTCATTCAGATTTATAAAAAAATCCCCTATTTCTTTTATATTTTTCATACGCATGTCTCCCTTTATTATTGAATCTGTAATATTCCCCATTCATTAAACGAATCAGCATATTCTATATATAATTTCTCCGTAACAGCCCCTGTTTCTTTTACATTTATATCACTTTGTTATTTTTTTATCAATGTGTAGTATAATATTTTTATTATTTTTTCATACATATTATACCACAAGCATAACTTTTATTTCAATAATGAAATCATTTCCCTGTATTCTTGCACTTATATCTCCATTCATACGCTCCACAAGCTCTTTTGCAATAGATAACCCCAGTCCGGTTGAGGCTCTGCCTCTTGCCACATCTGCTTTATAAAAACGCTCAAACACATGGCTTAAGTCAATATTTTCAGGATGTTCCGTATAATTACTGATTTTAAGCAAGGCATAATTATCCTCATGGATAAGCTTGATACTTATATTCTTTTCCCCATGATCAAGACCATTTTTTATGACATTCTGTATAACTCTCCTTAAGCCCTGCTTATTACCTGATATATACAGCATTTCCTCAGTAATACTAATATCTGGGCAGATGCCCTGCTTCTTCCATTCATCATAATAAGAAAATACAGCTTCTTTTAATATTCTGTTCATACAACAATCCGTAAGCTCCAGCTTATATGAATCATTTTTCAGCTTAGTGAATGTAAAAAGCTCCTCCAGCATTTCATTAAGGCTGTTAAGCCTTTCTCTGATTATATCAAGATATCTCCTCTGGTCATCTATATTGTCACATTCCTCTATAAGCTGGAAATACCCATCCAGCGATGTAAGCGGTGTCCTTATATCGTGTGAAAGATTAGTATATGTATCTGCAATCAGCTCTTCTTTTTTTCTGTACTCATTTCTTTCTTTTTTACGCAGGTCAAGAAGCTCATTCAATTTATCTGAAAGCTCACCTATTCCCCCCATATCTATTTCACGTTGAATCAGCTTGTTACTATCGTGTTCCATAAGAAACGACAACTGGCGGCAGATGTCCTTAATCTGCCGCTGGTATTTCCACATAATAAATGCCTGTATAATAATTATTACTGCTAATATTCCAATAATAATCCTCATCCTCTAAATATCCCTTTTCTGAAAAATATAACTGCTTAATGACAGCATTATAATAATAAATATAACTGCCACACACATTGAACTAACAACATCATCCCTGCCTGCATTCATAGGAAGCATTGCCATCCTTCCAGTTACTGTATACTTATAGATGCTGAAATTATGAAGTCCCTTTCTGTTAACTACATAATCTATAAAGGCATACACAATGCTCATTATATTCATGGTAAGACATACCGACAAGGTCATGCTTATGACATTGTTCTTAATTATAACTGCTATTGCCATACATATTAACACAAATGCATAATGAAGCGTAAGTTCCGTTAAGAAATAAGGTATAATCTCCTTCCAGTTACCCCACACCACACATTTAAACGCAAGCATATTCGCTGCTGCCTGGAATACAAATATCCCTGCAAAGGTAATTGCTGTAAATAAGGCAAGCGCAACTGCCCTTGAAACAATAAGCATACCCCTTTGTGACACCTGTCCACCAATATTCTTAATATAACCGCTCTTAATATCTGCTGTTGCAAACATAACCGCAAATATTACAAGAAAAAGTGCATAAAATTTCCCCTGTGCATTAGAAAAGAAAACATCCATTACCGTAACCTTCTTCCCTGGCTCCGTAGGTAATTCCACACTCATACCAATATTGACATTATCTGTATTCTGCTGCGAAAGCTGTTCTTTGTTGCTGTCATCTGCCTGTTGTTCCTCTATGTCTTGTGCATTTATCACATCAACTGTCTGACCATCAGTATCTGCCTGACTTTCCACTGCCTGCTGCCTCTCCCACTCTTTATTAGCAGCATCATAATCTATTTTTGAAAGAAATGAGGTAAGCAGTGCTGATGCCAGCAATATAATCCATATTACATACATACTCTTTGTACGAAACATTCTGTATACATCCATCTTTATCATATTAAGCACGATTGTCACCCCCTGTAAGCCTTAAGAAATAATTCTCAAGTTCTTCACTTGTAATAGATATTCCTTTAACCGGAATTCCCGCCTTTGCAAGCTCCATATTCAGGCTGGCACTTTCTCCCAGTCTTTCAAATATATGAATATGTTCTTTATCTATAACCTGATAGCTGCTAAAGCCCATATCATCAAGCACAGGAATAGCCTGCTTAGGATTATCAAGTGTAAGCTCTATGCGCTCACTGCATTTTTTCATAAGCTCTTCTCTTGTAAGCTCCTGCACAAGGCATCCATTATGAATAATGCCATAATCTGTAGCAAGCTTTGATAATTCCTCCAGAATATGACTTGAAATACATATTGTCATGCCACGCTCCTTTGCAAGCTTCTGGATAGTTTCACGCACCTCCACTATTCCCTGTGGATCAAGTCCATTAATCGGCTCATCAAGAATAAGCAGGTCAGGCTCGCCTACAAGTGCAAGAGCAATCCCTAAGCGCTGCTTCATTCCAAGCGAATAATGCTTTGTTTTCTTTTCTCCAACAGTATCAAGGCCCACTGTTTTTAACAGTTCTTCTATATATCCTTTTTTCTTAATCCCCGTAAGCTTACATTTAATGTTCAGATTGTCATATGCCGACATATTGCCATAAAGTCCGGGAGCTTCTATAAGACACCCTACTCTTGAACGTACCTTTTGTAAGTCCTTTCCCTTATACCCAAACATTTCTATTTCGCCATAAGACGGTGTTGACAGTCCGCTAATCATCTTAAGACAGGTCGTTTTACCGGCTCCGTTTCTTCCAATAAAGCCATATATCGCACCCTTTTTAATGTGCATATTTACATCATCAACCGCCCTGTGTCTGCCATACTGCTTAGTCAGATTCCTTGTCTGCAATAATAATTCACTCAAAGCTTTTTCCTCCTTTTCTTAACTGCTCTTATCATAAAAAATAAATCCTAATCAATCGCAAATAAATAGTAAAAAAA
>ENA-UOJB01001831-UOJB01001831.1-human-gut-metagenome-genome-assembly--contig:-C48-NODE-1831-length-15913-cov-4.624732_pt1 | contig 15913 bp, 15 predicted proteins | sample MGYA00242338_ERZ723885 | MGnify/ENA metagenome assembly ERZ723885
AGCACCACACCTGTTTAAGTATTTTAAGTCGGTGTCCAGAAAAATTCATTACGGAAAACAATTTTTTGAACATCACGGGAACGCAGGCAACGAACGTAACGTTGAAGCGTTTTATATATTCGTTTGCACGACGCGCGTTAAATCGTGAGGCAAGACACAGATTATATCCGTCGGTCAGCGCGTAATGCACCGAAATCCCCAGCCCGAAAGCGTGGAAAACTGGGAGCATCACAAGGCTGTATTCGCCTTTCGTTTCGTGATCTTTCAAAAACAACAGATTATCGACAAGCGCATTAAGCGCGCGGTTGGAAATTTTCAGGATTTTGGGAGTGCCGTCCGTGCCGCCGCTGTGCATGGTAACGACGATATCTTCCGCCCCGCCGTACTGCGAAAAATCGCCATTCTTCCCGCTTTTCAGAAACGCGCGGTAGCTTGTGTTTTTTGCGTTGCCCCTGCACTTATAAAGCCCGTAAATCTTATAAAACGGCGAAAGCGCGCCCATGTAATCGGCAACCGAACACTCGATAAGAATCCCGTTGAAATCTTTGAAAACGTCGCGCGACGAAAGCGTTGCGTCGTAATACATCAGCCCCTTTGCGCCGACGGCTTTCATGTTTTCTTTCAGCGCGGCAAGCGGCATAAGCGGATGCACGATATTTGCGGTAACACCGATTTTGCTGCACGCGTAAAACGCGACGATTGCCTGCAACGACGTCGGCAAATAAACGCTCAAGACGTCGCCCTTTTCAAAGCCGTGTTTTTTAAGCGCGGCTGCGAATAAATCCACGTCCCTTAGAAACGCGCACATCGGATTTTTCTTTCCGTAAAACACAATCGTGCCGTTTTCATTGACGCCGTTTATTAACTTGTCGTAACAGGTGTTTTCTTTCATTTTGCGGTTTAAGTAACTATTTTTGCAGATTAAACGCTGATTTTGCCAGATTATTTATTAAATCTTTTGATTGCTTCGCGATAAAAACGCACTGCGTCGGCAACGGAATCAACCGAAATATTTTCGTCCTTATTGTGGAAACTCGAAAACTGCTGATTGTTCATATAAATCGGCGCAAACCTTATTACGCTTTGCGATTTTCCGATGAAATGCCGCGCGTCGGTGCCGCCGAGAACGCAGAACGGCGCAACCGTAACGCCCGGGAAAACGCACTCCGCAACGTTTTTCACAAACCTGAATCCGTCGCTGTCAAGCGGTTCGGGAGCGGGGGTTTCGCGCTTTGACACGACCTTCGTTTCCGCCCCGAATTCTTTTGCAAACGCGGTGAATTCGTCCACAAGATCGTCGATTTTGTTGTAATAGTTTCCCGAAATTCTTGCAACAATCCTTATCGCGTTTGACGGTAAATCAAGGTTTTCCTTGTCGGACGGCGTTACAAACGCCACTGTCGCGCCAAGGAGTGACGCCGCTGATTTGTTCACTTTCGGCAACAGTTTGATAAGCAGCGGTTTGAAAAGAAAAAGATTTGAAAACACGAATTTCATCGCGCCGTTCATTTTTGGTTTCATCGCGTTGAACATTGCCGTGTTCACAGGGCCGAAATCACGCCGCCCGAAAACTTTCTTTTGCGTTTTTTCGATGAATCGTGCCATATTCGCGGCAGCGTTTTTGCCGTCTTTGTTCGTAAATTCGACAACGACGCGCGCGCTGCTTCTTTCAATCATACCGATCATCGCGCACTTCCCCGAAACGCCGGGCACGGGCGGATCGACAATGCCGCCGCCTTCGTCGATGACGAGTTTGGGTTTCACGCCGTTGTCGGCAAGATACTTTACCATGTCCGGGACGTCTGCGCCCGCAATCTCTTCGCGCGAAGACGAAATAATATATAAATCGTTTGAAAACGCGAATCCTTCGCTCAAAAGGCTTTCGACGCTTTCGAAAATCGCGGCAAGGCTGCCTTTCGTATCGACCGCGCCGCGTCCGTAGACGATGCCGTTTTCTACTTTGCCCGACCATGCGTCAAACGACCATTTCCCGTTTTCCTGAACGACGTCGTAATGCGACATCAGTACAAGCGGTTCGTCGTGCGACTTTCCGTCGATTTTAATCATAATTCCGCCGTTAAAGTCCTTATATTCGCCCTTTTCGAAGACAAGCGGAAAACGCCCTTTAATAAAGGACAGAAATTTATCGAACTCGGTTTTGTCGAAAAACCTTTCGTCCGATATGGTTTTGCATTTGATAAACTCGCTTAAAGTTTCGGCGTACCTGTTTTTTTCGGGTACGAAATTTTCATCTGTATATTCACTCATCATAGTCAAATTATTACGCGACGTAGACGCACAAAAGCGCAAGTGCCACAATGTCGATAACCGCAAGACACGGCATAAACACTTTGAAGTACCAATGTCTGGTCTTATGTCTGAAAACGTACATGCCGGCAGTCGAGCCGACGCCGCCGAAAAGCACGGCAATCAGAAACAGCACCCACTCGGGCGTGCGCCATTTCCGCCGTTTTGCCTTTGTTTTGTCCACGTACATCGATAAAAATCCGACAATGCTCATCACTGCGAAAACGACGACGTAAACGATTTGCAAATCGGTCATAAAAAATTAAATCTCCTTATAAATCACTTCTTCTTCGGTTTCTTCTTCGGGCGTTTCGGTTGCGGGCGCGACGGTCTTTTCGTTTTCCGCCGCTTTTTGTTTTTTATCCCACACGAGCGCGGGGATTGCAAAGGTGTTCAAAATCAGCGCGACGCCAAGAAGAATAATGCCGAACGTCAGACTGTCCTTATCCGCAATGCTCCATATAATGCCCGCGACGATTGCGACGGAATAATAGGCGACCATAAACACGTCGATAATCCTTACTGCCGCAAATCTTTTCTTTCTTGCCTGTGCGAACCTGAAAAAGAACGGTATTGCAAGCGCGAGAATTTCCACGCACATCACGAACGCAAGCACCCCCAGAACGTAGCCGATTCCGTTGCCAAGCCCGTTGATCGAGCCGTCCGACGAAATATCCGACAGCGACGGTGCCATGAAAACTATGCCCGCAATCAGCAGCCCTGCCAGAGCGACAGAAAGAAGCGACAACAGAATAATCCCGTATATTTTCAAAAACTTTTCCATATTATCTCCCTATGCTTTCGTTGTCCGTTGCCCAGAAGTTTTCGCTTGCGGTAACGAGAGCGGTATATTTTTTCGCGACGACTGCATAAGCCACCATCACGGCAAAGGTCAGCGACAGCGTGATAAGCACGCCGTAAAAGGTTTTCGGGAAAATCACGGTCATTACGACGATGAACGCGGTCGCAATGCCGAAAGCCACCGCCCCGTACGCAATAAAGTCGACGCGGCATTTCCCCTTGCTGTAAATCTGCGCGTAAAATGCGGCGTATGCGATAAGGTACAAAAGCAGCAGACTCCCGACGATAATCGCAAACCCGAAAATCACTATTCCCACGTACGACGTTGTAAGGAACACCGCCTCCGAAATAGTATCGGCAATGTCGCCACTGGCGTTTTCGACGCCGTCCGCCGCCTTAATGTTGCCGGCGAAAACGAATACGGTGATTGCAAGCGCAAGAATCAGCACAAGCACGATCGCGCCAAGCACACAACAAGCAATTTTGTATTTTTTAATCATATTTCCGTCCTTTCGACGCACTTGTCGAAGAAGTTTGCGACGTCGTTCATGACTTCGTCGCGGTTAAGTTCGTTCAGAACTTCGTGGCGCGCGTCCTTGTAAAGGTGGAATTCCAGGTGTTTCACGCCGAGTTTTTCATATCTGTTTTTAAGGTCGACAATCGACTTCCCGTAGCCGCCGATCGGATCCATACTTCCGCTGAACAGTCCTATCGGGGTATCGACGTTGACTTTTTTGAAGTTTTCGGGCTTTTCCGCCGTTCTGAGACCTTTCAGCATGTAGTAGCAGAAGGAAACGCTCATCGGCACGGAAGTGTACGGATCGTCGCGCGACACCTGTCGCATTGCGGGATCGCGCGTGAGCCAAAGTTTATCGCCCTTATCTTCGGGCCCTCTGTATTTCATTTTGTCGCGGAGATTGCCAAAGAAATTCAGAATTTTCATTCTCGTCTTTTTGTTGAACAGCATTATGAACTTGGCCGCGCCCATTCCGAGCCCCGTGACAAAGTCCGGCATTGTGCCGGAACCCGAAAGCGCAACGCCCGAAACGTCGGTGCCCTGTTCCAGAAACGACTGCCCCAAAAAACTGCCATAACTGTGCCCGAAAAACAATACTGGCAACTTGTATCTGTCTTCAAGGTATTTCAGGAAGAAAACCTCGTCCTTGACGGTGTCCGAAAACATATCGCCGTCGTGATGACCGCGGTCGACATCGGTTTCCGAAAAGCCGTGTCCCCTGTGGTCGTCGCCGAAAACGATGTATCCGCGCGAGTTGAGATACTCCGCAAAGTGAATATAACGCCCCATATGCTCGCCCATTCCGTGAACGACCATAACGACGCCTTTCGGGTTTTCGACTTTGTCGAAAAGATAACAATAAAGTTCAGTGCCGTCAAAACTTTTGAGTTTGAAATTCTCCATTTTCCCGTGTCCGCAAAACGCTGCCGTCCGCCCGGCGTCGCGAATCTCCTTAAAACTTTTTATTTATTGTACCACATATTAAAAGGTTTGAAAAGGCTAAACCGAAAATATTTGAATAAACGAGTTTATTCACCGAAAAAAATTGCGAAATCGCAAAACTTACGCTATACTGAAATTGCATAACGCCGTCGTAGGACGTACAACGGCGCCGCAGGTGAAAAATGAAAGACAAAATTATCGTGATAACCGGCGCAACGCGCGGGCTCGGGCTCAGACTCAAAGAAGACCTTTCAAAGGACAACGTCGTCATTACTTTGTCAAGAAGCGAGGTCGAAAACGGCAAGACGGCGTTCAGGGCGGACGTGTCCGACTTCGACGACGTCAAAAGAGTTTTTGACGAAATCGGAAAAATTTACGGCAAAATCGACGTCCTTATCAATAACGCCGGATACGGGCTTTCGGGCGCGACCGAAATAATGAGAAAGGAAGAAATCGAAAGGATCACAAACGTCAATTTTCTGGGCGCGATCTGGTGCACGAAGTGCGCCCTGCCTTATATGACAAAAGGCGCGAAAATCGCCATGATAAGCAGCGCAAGCGGGCTGACGCCGATGCCTTTCAGAACAATGTATAACAGCACAAAAGCCGCTTTAACTATGTTTTCTTACAGTATGAAGTTGGAACTATGCAATTTAGGCATTGATTGCACCGCATTTATTCTGGGCCCTGTCAATACAGGCTTTTCAAACAATCGCACCGTCGTTACGGCAGAAGACAGCAGGTATTTCAAGGACGTAAAGGAAGTTGACGACTTTGTAAAAAATCAGGACAATTCCAAAAAAACAAGCACAAAAAAAGTATCGGCTTATATAATAAAAAAACTTGGAAAAACCCACCTTCGATATCACTATATCGTCGGATTCGGCTTCCGCCTTGCCTACGTATTTTACAAATTTTTCCCGTTCACGACCTTCCGCCTTACCAACTTTTTCATGCGAAAACGCGAAAAATAAAACACCACCCGTCAACCGACGGGTTATTTTTTGTCAAAAACCAAGCGTATTTAGAGTTCGTTTCTCATAATGACATAAAAAAATTCTCACCGTAAAAGGCGACCATATGCCCCAAAAGTACAAGTATCTTTTGGGGTCCCCTTTTCTCACGAATTTTCGGGTTCTGCCGAAAAAGCAAATTATCGCCGTTTTTATCGAATCCAAAACAATGTTAGACGCACTGTAAAACGGCGAGAAATCGATAAAGTTACAAGAAATAAAAAACCGCAGGACGCGCGGTGTACTTGTCGTACATAAGCGGTCTGCGGTTTTTGTTTCTGCCTAAATTCGCGATTTGTCGCCGTTTTACTTGCTGACAAGACGACCGATATCGTAAAGCTTCGTATCAAACTTCTTCTTCATTTTGAGCGCTTCAACAACGTCGACGTCGATAACTTCGTTGCCTTTCACGCCGAGAACCCTTGCGTTTTTGTCTTCAAGAGCAAGGTCTACGGCGCGGACTGCAAGACGGGAAGCAAGCACACGGTCAGCCATTGTGGGCGTACCGCCGCGTTGCAGGTAACTCAGAACAACCTGATTGGTCGTGCGACCGGTTGCTTCGGCGACTTTTTTGATAAGTTCGTCCTTGACTTCCTTTTTGCCTTCCGCAAGGACGATGATTGTCGATGATTTGTCGTGTTTATCGATGCCTTCTTTGGCGCTTCTTGCGATTTCGTCGATGTCAACGGGCGCTTCGGGAACGATGACGTATTCCGCGCCGCCCGCGATTGCAGAATAAAGAGCGATGTCGCCGCAGTTTCTGCCCATTACTTCAAGCACCATGATACGACCGTGCGAAGCCGCCGTGTCGCGAAGTTTCATAATCGCGTCGATGACGGTGTTGCAAGCGGTGTCGAAGCCGATCGTGTAGTCGGTGTAAGCAAGGTCGTTGTCTATCGTGCCGGGGATACCGATGCAGTGTACGTCGGTGTAACGTTCGATATCGCACATACCGCGGAACGAGCCGTCGCCGCCGATGACGATAAGGTTGTTTATTCCCCTGTCGGTAAGGTTTTTGATGCCTTTTTTAAGGACTTCGGGGTCTTTGAATTCATCCGAGCGACCGGTGCGAAGCATTGTGCCGCCCTTCTGAATGATATTCGAAACGCTTTTATAGTCAAGCTCGTAAATATCGTTTTCGATAAGACCGATATAGCCGTGTCTTACGCCATAGACTTTCACGCCCTTGCCAAGCGCATAACGAACAGCCGCTCTGATTGCGGCGTTCATGCCCATGCTATCGCCGCCACTCGTAAGAATGGCGATTTTGTCGATGTTTTTTGCCATTGTTATTTCTCCGTAAAAATGTTATTTCTTATTGCTTCTGACAGCGCCGTGTTTCGTCAGTATTTCGGCGTCGCCCCTTATTTTGATTGCAGACGTTTTTGTCGTAAACTGCGCCACGAGAACTTCGCCCGCGTCAAGCATTTCGGTGTGGTGCGAGCGCGTTTCGCCGCCCCTTGTGAGCCCGATGACCTGAACGTCTTCGGACAATGCTTTCACGACGATGTAATCTTCTGTCGCGACGTCTTCGTATTCCTTATAATCCGTCATAATAAATGTTCTCCAAACATACTACACTATGGTAAAATATACAAAATGTTTTGTCAACCGCTTTTCCCAAAGCTTTGCCAAAACCTTACATTCGTCAATTTTTGTTTATTCGGTAACTTCGACGTTCGCGCGCCCCAAAACGGTTTTAAGGTCGGCAAGCAATGCGTCGCCGATTTCCGCCTTTTCGGGCGTTTCGGCAGTGCCCCAGTCGAAAACGAAGAAAACCCTGCTGCGTCCTTTGTTAGACGATATGATGTTTCTTGCCTCTTTGACAAGCGACATTATCTCGTTTTTCGCGCCGTGTACGGTGAGCCTCAAAGTTTTCCCTTCGTAAGTCGCGACGGGTTTGACCTCGACGACTTCCTGTTTTTCAAGCGGATGCACCGCAAACACGTTGATTTTCGGCATTTCGTCGTCGCGCACGACAAGCGTGCCTTCCATTACGACTATTGCGTTTTCTTTCAGCATATCGCGGTATTGTTCAAACGAGCGGCTGTACAAAACGTATTGAATTTGTCCGTACAAGTCTTCCACGACGCCGACGCCCATGCTGTCGCCACGCTTTGTAAACTTCCTTTCGACGCTGTTTATAATGCCGCCGAGCTTTATGCGTTTCCCGTCAAAGCTTTTGTCGTATGCCGCTTTCTGGTATCCCTGATCGTCGTCATCGTCGCTTGCTTCGTCCGCTTCGACGACAAGCATCGACGTGTTGAAACCGAACTTTGAAAGTTCCTGTCTGTACGAGTTTAAGGGGTGTCCCGTAACGTACATTCCAAGGACTTCTTTTTCCAGCATAAGTTTGTTGATTTCGGTATATTCGGGGATATCGGGATACTTAAATTTCACAAAGTCGTCGTCGATAAGCGTGTCGAACAAAGACATTTGTCCGCCTTCCGAGTTTTTCTTGTCGCGGGCGATGGTATCCATAATCTGTTCATAGCTTGCCATAAGCGTCGCGCGGGTTTTCCCAAAGCAATCGAACACACCGCCTTTGATCATACTTTCGATCATGCGTTTGTTGATGTTTACGCCGCTTACGCGGTTTAACAGGTCTTCAAGGTCAGTAAAGTCCCCGTTTGCGTTTCTTTCGGCAATAATCGCGTCAACCGCCGCCTCGCCCACGTTCTTGATTGCCATAAGCCCGAAGCGCAGATTTTCACCCTCGATACTGAACTTTGTTTTGGACTTATTGATGTCGGGTTGCAGGACTTTTATGTTAATTGTGTTAAGGTAATTTACGTAGTTTTTGACCTCGTCCGCGTTCGTGATACGGTTGTTCAGAACGGCGGCAAGGAAGCACAGCGGATAATATCTTTTCAGCCACGCCGTCTGATAAGTAATGACCGAATACGCCGTTGCGTGCGACTTGTTGAATGCGTACGCGGCAAACTTCGTGATTTGTTCAAAAAGTTCCGACGCGATCTCTTTCGGCATACCGCGCGCCACCGCGCCTTCGATAATAACGTTGCCTTCTTCGTCCTTTTTGCCGTTGATGAAAATGTCTTTGTTCGCCGCCATTTTCGCGGCGTCCTTTTTGCCCATTGCACGGCGAAGTTCGTCGGCTTTTCCGAACGAGTAGCCCGCAACTTCCCTTGCAATGTTCATGACCTGCTCCTGATACACGATACAGCCGTACGTAACTTTCAGGGAGTTTTCAAGCATCGGGTGCAGATAATGAATGTGTTCGGGATGGAATTTGCAATCGATATAGTTCGGGATAAACTGCATCGGACCCGGTCGATAAAGCGCCACGCCTGCGATAATTTCTTCCAGACAGTTGGGTTGAAGTTGCATCATGAACTTTTTCATACCTTCCTGTTCAAGTTGGAAAACCGCTTTCGTTTCGCCATCGGAGATGAGTTTATAAACGTTCGGATCGTCAAAAGACAGCTTGCCGAGATCCGGCCGTTCCCCCGTGGTTTCTTCCACAAAGTCAAGCGCGGCTTCGATATCGGTAAGGGTGTTGAGCCCAAGAAAGTCCATTTTCAGAAGCCCCATCGCCTCGACCTGCTTTTTGTCGAACTGAGTCGTGATATATTCGCCGCTCCTTTGCAAAGGTACGAAATCCCACACGGGACGCGGACAAATCAAAACGCCCGCCGCGTGCATACCCGTTTGTCTGGGCATATTTTCAAGCCGCAACGACATATCTATTATGGTTTTTGCGGTGACGTCTTCTTCGTAATATTTGATGAAATCGGGCGAAAGCATTTTTGCTTTTTCTTCGTCGTCCTTGTACGGACCGCGACCGAGAGCCTGCGACAGCGAAATATGTACGACGTCGTTTATCGCCTTTGCCCATTTGTCGGCGTCGGCGTAAGGAATGCTGTAAACGCGCGCGACGTCCTTAATAACCGCACGTGCGGACAACGTGCCGTAAGTTATAATCTGCGCGACGTGGTCTTTGCCGTACTTTTCCTGAACGTACTGGATCGTGCGCTCCCTGTTGACCGTGCAGAAGTCAATATCGAAGTCGGGCATCGACACCCTTTCCGGGTTTAAGAACCTTTCAAAGAACAGGTCGTATTTCAAGGGATCGACGTTTGTGATGCCGATTGCGTACGCGACGATACTTCCGACGCCGCTTCCGCGCCCGGGTCCGACGGGAATACCGTGAGTTTTGCTGTAATTCACGAAATCCCAGACGATAAGGTAATATCCCGCAAAGCCCATCTTGATGATGACGCCAAGCTCGTATTCCAGCCTTTCCCTGACCTCGTCCGTGACGACTTTATATCGTTTCGCAATGCCTTCTTCCGCAAGGTCGCGAAGATATGCCGCTTCCCTTTGGTTGTTTTCCTTGGGAAGATAATCGTATTTTGCGGGGGTTGCAAACTCAGGGATTTCGTAATGCCCGGCAGGCGCCGCCGTTGCCGGAACGAATTCGATTTTATTCGCGATTTCGACGGTGTTGTCAAGCGCTTCCTCGATCCACGAAAACTTGTCGTGCATTTCGTCGTACGATTTAAGGTAAAATTCCTCGGGTTCAAGCCTTATGCGGTCGGAGTCGGTCAGCTGCTTTTTCATACTGATGCACATTAGCACGTCCTGCATGTCGGCGTCGTTTTTTTCAATGTAGTGGACGTCGTTCGTCGCGACGACTTTCACGCCGATTTCCCTTGCAAGCCTTACGAGTTCGGGCAACGCTTTCTTTTCTTCCGCAATGCCGTGGTCCTGAAGTTCGATATAATAATCGTCGCCGAAGATTTCCTTGAATTCCAGCGCCGACCTTTTCGCGCCTTCGTAATTGTCCTCGATAATCAGACGGGGCACTTCGCCCTGCACGCAAGCGGACAAACAAATTATTCCTTCGGAATACTGCCTTAAAACGTTCATGTCGATACGCGGACGATAATAAAAACCGTCCTTGAACGATATCGACGAAAGTTTCATAAGATTGTCGTATCCCGTTTTGTTTTTCGCAATCAGAATAAGGTGATGGCGTTTTTCGGTCGGATCGCAGTTTTTAATATCCCTGACCGTGTAAAACTCGCTGCCGATAATGGGCTTTATGCCCGCTTTTTTCATCGCCTCGATGAAAGAATAAACGCCGTACATATTGCCGTGATCGGTAATCGCGCAGGCGGTCATTCCTTTTGCTTTCAACGCTTCGGCAAGGGGGGATTTTTTCCCTTCGCCCGAGATTCTCGCCGCGCCGTCAAGCAGGCTGTATTCGGTATGCAAATGAAGATGGACGAATTCTTTACTCATTTTCGTTCTCCGCGTCGTTTGCGGCAGAAAGTTCTTCCGCAATCGAGATTATTTTTCTGAATCTGTGGTTGATGCAACTTTTGCTCACGCCGAGTTTTTCGGCAAAGAAATCAAGCGTTGCCTCAGGGTATTCTTGTCGCAGCGCGATAAGAGATCGCAACTCTTCGCTGAGCCTTTTCACGCCGAAATTCTTTTCGATATTTTCAATCGCAAGAAGTTGTTTCGTGCTGGCGATTGCCGTCTTGTCCATATTCGCGACGGAGCAGTTGCTCTTTCTGTTGACGTTGTTGTTGACAAGCCTTTCAATCATTACGTCCTGCATATAAAGCACCGTTTCGGACGCGCCGAGCAGCGCAAAGAAGTTTGAAATGACTTCGCTTTCCTTGACGTACACGATAAACTTATTGCCTCGTTCCACCGTTTTTGCGACAATATCGAAACTTAACAGCAGTTTTTTGACTGATAAAGCATATGTTTCGTCTGCAAGCGCAAATTCAAGATAATACCCGCTTCCCGACGACTCGATATCAGCGTCTTCGCCGATAAGTTTTTCGGGCACGTTGGCAGAGCCCGTCGCCACGAACAACGATTTCAGATACGTCTTTGCACAGCACTCGTTCATCACGACCTTGTTGTCGATACCTTCGACAAAGTCATAGCCGTCTTTCGTTTTTCTGATAATGCCGGCGTCGTACAACATATCGTGCGTGATTGCAGGCGGCACTTTCATAACGTACAGTTTGCCCTTTTGAAGCCCCGTGTTCACGTTCGTAACGTCAACGTCGATTTCCGCGTTGTACGTCGTTTTGACGGCGATTGCCGTCGATTTTATATATTCGTAGTCCTGCGACTCGAAAACGAGCTCGGTTTTGTTTTTCAGTATTCTTAAACTGCCGATTGCTTTTATCGCGGCGGATAGCCATGCCGTCGCGCAACATTTGTTTTCAAATTCCGTCGTCAGTAATTCGTTTTTTGCGTATCTGTTAAAGTTCAGTTTTTCCATGTTTTTTCTTCCAGTCGGCAAGCCTTGTGAACTCGGGCTTTTTGTCAAGGTTTACGACGCGTGTATGCGGCACGTCGTATTTTTTTATAATTTCTTCCGCCCTGTTAAAATTGCCGATTGCGCTTAACTTGTGGGCGTCGCTGTTCACGATAAAGTTGCAGTCGGTATCAAGCATTTCGGGCAACAGCCTTTCGACAAGCGGCAGATGTTTCATATTGATTTCGATAAGAGTACCGCACCTTGCCGCGGTTTTGCACACTTCCTTTACGTCGACGATCGCATGATTGCCGACGTGCGACAAAATATCGACGGGATTGTTTTCGATTGCCGCGATAAACGCGTCGGTCGCCGCCGCTTTTTTCTTTGCGGTCGTGCCGAAAACGTCGGTGATGAACCCGTTGAAAAGGACGTATGAAAAATAATCCTTGACCGACGTGCTTCTGATGAAACGATGAAACCCCGCGACAAGAATATCCATATTCGTAAGGTGCTTGTCCGTTACGTCAAGATTGCCCTTCGTGTCGACGATATCCGCCTCCACGCCAAGCAGCAAATTGACGTTTTCAAGATTTTCCCTTACTTTGTTTACGTCGATTATTTCTTTTTCAAACTTCTTTTCCGTCAGCGACAGCGTTACGTTTGCAAACCCGTGGTCGGTGACCGCAAGTTCTTTCAGACCGATTTTCCCGGCGTAAAGCGCGGCGTCGGATATTTTCGCCCGTCCGTCGCTGTAAACCGAATGTGTGTGATAGTCGCCGTAAAATTTCATATGTTTCCTATTATTTCGATTTCTCTTTCAAGACTTATGCCGAACGCGCATTTTACCTTGTCCGAAATCGCGTCCGACAGTATTTTGTAGTCGCGGCTTGTCGCTCCGCCCGAGTTTATTATAAACCCGGCGTGTTTTTCGGACACCTTCGCGCCGCCTTCCGAAAACCCTTTAAGATTCAGTGCGTCGATATAATACGCCGCGCTCACAAGGTCGTGTTTTTTGAAAGTGCTTCCAAGCGACGGACTGTCGGGTTGCGCCGCCCGCCGTATTGTTTCGCAATCTTTCGCGCGCGCCGCGATAAGATTTTTGTCTTTCCTTTTCAACCTTAGTGTTGCCGACAGAACGACGTAGCCTTTCTTTTTCACTACGCTGTCCCGATACGAAAACCACAGGTCGGACTTTTGGATTTTTTGCACGATTCCGCCGTGTAAAACGGTTATTTCGGTGACATAATCCCCGATTTCCGCGCCGAACGCCCCTGCGTTCATCGTTAACGCGCTGCCAAACGTCCCCGGGATTCCCGAAAGTTCTTCAAGTCCCGAAAGCCCTTTGTCTAACGCCGCGCAAAACAGCCTTTTCATCGTTTCGCCGCAACGCCCGACAATTTCTTCGCCATGGACTTCCACGCCTTTCACGCGTTAAAGACACATCACGTTTCCGACGCCGTCGTCGGATATCAGCGTGTTCGTGCCGTTGCCGAGAATAAAAAACTTCTCGTTCTTTTCCGTCAGATATTCAACCGCCCTTACGACTTCGTTTTCGTTTTCGGGCAGATACAGTTTTTTGATTTTTCCGCCGCTTAAAAATGACGAATATTTCTTCCCGTCAGCGTTTTCGATAACCTTGATCCCGTCCATTTTACCATTTTATGAAAACGGACGAAAAAGGTTAATCCCTGTGCATTCTTTCGATAAGTTCTTCGTTGGCGTCGTAGCCCATTTGCTTCAAGCGGAAATTCTTTGCCGCGACTTCGACGATAATCGCAAGGTTTCTGCCCATAATGACAGGGACGATAAGTTTCGGAATTTCGACGCCCAAAACGTTATAAGTACGCATCGGCGCGTCGCTTCGTTCATAGTTTTGCGATTTTTCGTATTCGACAAGTTCGATAACAAGGTCGACGTTGGTTTTTCTTAAAATGCCCGCAACGCCGTACATGTTCCTGACGTTGATAAATCCGACGCCGCGAAGCTCGATAAAGTCCTGAATCTTGTCGGGCGAGGAGCCTTGTATCGTGTCCTTTATGACTTTCAGTTCGACAGCGTCGTCCGCGACGAGCATATGTCCCCTGTGAATGAGTTCGAGCGCGGTTTCGCTTTTACCGACGCCGCTGATGCCCGTAAGCAGCACCCCGATGCCGTCGATGTCCAAGAGAGTTCCGTGTATTCTGGTTTTCGGCGCAAGAAAATCGTTCAGGAAATTGATGATATCGTTGACGACTTCCGACGTTATCGCGTTCGATTGCAAAACCGGCGTGTCGTACTCTTTCGCAAGGTCAAGCATATCCTTGCATGGTTCGAGCCCCCTTGAAATTATGATGCACGGGACTTCCGTTTTGAACAGTTTTTTCAGCGCTGCACGGCGGTTTTCGTCGGTCATCTGATAAAGATAGTACATTTCGGCGTTGCCGAGCACCTGCACGCGGCTTCTTGCGAAATAGTCGTCAAAGCCCGAAAGAATAAGCCCCGGACGGTTGACGCTCACCGTTTGCAACGTGATTTGCCGCGCGGTATTCATATAAATGATTTTCAGTTTCAGAAGGTTTGCGAAATCGCGAAGAGCGATAATTTCGCCGCTTGTTTCTTCGATTCCGGTATTGACATTGATTTTCATAATTATCTCCTAAAAGCAAAACTCCCTTATGGTTTTCGCGACGCCGTCGTCTTCGCAGTTTTCCGCGATATAATCAGCCGCGTTTTTCAGTGTGTCAACGGCGTTTCCGACCGCAACGCCCATCCCCGCGACTTCGATCATTTGCAAATCGTTAAGGTTGTCGCCGAAAGTCATCGTGTCTGAAAGGCTTATGCCGTATTTGTTTGCAAGAAACTCGACCGCTTTTCCTTTAGACGCGTGCGCGTCGACCGCTTCGACGTTGTACGGCTTGCTGCTGTTGATCAAAAGTCTGTCGCCGAATTCCTTGATCGCGGCGTTTCTGACCTGCTCCGTTATCGACGAATCCATGCTGCAATACACCTTGTTCACGGGCGCGTCCGTCGTTTTGAAAAACGCTTTGAAATCCCCGACGACGTTAAGCGGCACCCCGCAAACCCGCGCGTAATCCACGCTGTACGGATTTTCCTTTTCGACGCAAAGATTGTCCCCGACGTACGCCTGCGGAAACACGTTTTGTTTTTTCATAAATTCCACGTAATCGACGGCAAGGTCTTTGTCGATATCGTTAACAAGCAGGGTTTCTTCGGTGTCGATATTTTTGATTAAAGAGCCCTGATAACTGATGATTTCGCCGTGCAGACCGAATTCCCGCGCGATTTTTACGATACTTCTGAACATTCTTCCCGTGCAAATCGCGAACCTGCCGCCGCGGGCGATATATTCGCGTATAGTGTCTTTCGTGAAATCGCTTATCACGCCGCTTTTCGGAAGCAACGTGTCGTCGTAGTCGCAAGCGATAAACTTATATTTCATAAGCGTTACCTCAAATTAAGTAAATACTATTATATATTATCCTTACGATTTCAACAACGATTTTTAGGCTTAAAAATTATTTTTGATTTTTGCCGTCGAAGAATGCGCGGATTTTTTCCGCGTCGCCTCTCGAAATGCCCTTGACGGACGCAAGCGTATCGACGGAAGCAGCTTTGATTCTGTCAATGGTTTTGAAATGATTGTATAAAATATCCGTTTTTTTGTCGCCGATACCTTCGATGTCTTTCAGGCTCGACACCTTTAAGCGGTTTGTGTGCAGGCGAGTGGCGTAATCCACCGCAAAACGATGCGCTTCGTCACGGAGTCTCATCAAAAGCGCAAGCGCAGGCGAACGGCGCGACAAATAAAGCCCTTCCGACTTATCGGGAAAATATATTATTTCGTCGCTTTCGGCAAGAGAAATCATATTGACGTAAACCCCCGCTTCCCGCATTGCGTCCTGCGCGCGTGAAAGTTGACCTTTTCCGCCGTCGATGACGATAAGATCCGGGTGCGCATTGAAACTTTCGTCCTCGGAATTTCCGATTTTCGAAAGGCGGCGAAGCAACGTTTAGTGCATGCTTTCAAAGTCTTTATTCTGCTGGACTTTCACCTTGAAACGGCGATACGCGCTTTTTTTCGGCTCC
>ENA-UOJB01001873-UOJB01001873.1-human-gut-metagenome-genome-assembly--contig:-C48-NODE-1873-length-15634-cov-5.979267_pt1 | contig 15634 bp, 10 predicted proteins | sample MGYA00242338_ERZ723885 | MGnify/ENA metagenome assembly ERZ723885
CGACCTGCGCCACGTAGATGTAGCCATAGCTCATGGCGATCTCGGCAAGGCTCTTCTTCTTGGTCTCCTTACCGGCAGCCGCGAACTGAGCGACCTGACCGATGTTGGAAGCCTTGGAGGCCTGTCCGCCGGTGTTGGAGTAAACCTCGGTATCGAAGACGAAGATGTTGACATCCTCGTTCTGGGCAAGGACATGGTCCACGCCGCCGAAGCCGATATCGTAGGCCCAGCCGTCGCCGCCGAAGATCCAGACGGACTTCTTGCTGAGGTAATCCTTCTGGCTCAGGATCTCAGAGGCCAGCTTGCAGGCGTCGCAGTCGCAGCCGTCGCAGATGCTCTCTTCGAGGGCGGCGATGTAAGCCTTGGCAGCTTCCTTGTTGGCAGCGCCGTCTTCCATGGTGTCGAGCCACTTCTGAGCGGCTTCCTTCAGCTCTGCAGCCGTCCAGTCGATGGCGAGCAGGGCGTGGGTCTTCTCGGCGAGGTTCTCGCGGATGACCTTCTGCGCGGTGTACATGCCGTAGCCATGCTCTGCGTTGTCCTCGAACAGGGAGTTGGACCATGCGGGGCCGTGGCCGTTCTTATCGGTGCAGTACGGGGACGTTGCGCCAGGACCGCCCCAGATGGAGGAGCAACCGGTGGCGTTGGAGATATACATGCGGTCGCCGAACAGCTGGGTGATGAGGCGTGCATAGGACGTCTCGGCGCAGCCTGCGCAGGAGCCGGAGAACTCGAGCATGGGCTGCTTGAACTGGCTGCCCTTGACGCTCAGGTCCTGAAGCTCTTCCTTCGGCGCGACCTTGGCGACCATGTAGTTGAAGACCGGCTGCTGATCGAGCTGGCTCTCCTGAGCGACCATGGTGATGGCCTTCGTCGGGCAGACGCCGACGCAAACGCCGCAGCCCATGCAGTCGAGCGGGGAGACAGCCATGGTGTACTGATACTTGCCCTTGCCCTTGCCGGCCTTGACCGGACGGATCTTCGCAGCGGCGGGAGCGGCAGCGGCCTCTTCCTCGGTCAGTGCGAACGGACGGATCGTGGCATGCGGGCAGACAAATGCGCAGCTGTTGCACTGGATGCACTTGTCGGCGTCCCACTCGGGGACGGTCACGGCGACGCCGCGCTTCTCATAAGCGGAAGCGCCCAGCTCGAACTGGCCGTCGACATGATCCATGAACGTAGAGACGGGCAGGGAATCGCCGTCCATCTTGTCGATGGGCAGGAGGATGTTCTTGACCATCTTCACGAGCTCCGGCTTGCCCTCGAGCACGGTGGTGTCGGGCTGATCCTCAGCCTCGGCCCATGCGGCGGGGACATCGACCTTGACGTAGGCGGTAGCGCCGGCGTCGATGGCGTTCCAGTTCTTTTCCACAACGTCCATGCCCTTCTTGGCGTAGGAATGCTCGGCGGCGTCCTTCATGTACTTGATGGCGTCGGCCTCGGGCATGACCTTGGCGAGGGAGAAGAAGGCGGACTGCAGGATGGTGTTCGTGCGCTTGCCCATGCCGACCTTGATGGCCAGATCAATGGCGTTGATCGTGTAGAGCTGGATGTTGTTCTTCGCGATGTAGCGCTTCGCCTCGGCGTTCAGGTGGTGCTCCAGCTCGGCCAGATCCCACTGGCAGTTGATGAGGAACACGCCGCCCGGCTTGACGTCGTTGACGATCTTGAAGCCCTTGGTGATGTAGGACGGGTTATGGCAGGCGACGAAGTCGGCCTTGTTGATGTAGTACGGGCTCTTGATGGGCTTGTCGCCGAAGCGCAGGTGGCTGATGGTCACGCCGCCGGTCTTCTTGGAGTCGTACTGGAAGTAGGCCTGGACATACTTGTCGGTGTGGTCGCCGATGATCTTGATGGAGTTCTTGTTTGCGCCGACGGTGCCGTCGCCGCCGAGGCCCCAGAACTTGCACTCGATGGTGCCTTCCGCAGCGGTGTTCGGTGCGGCATGCTCCTCGAGGGACAGGTGAGTGACATCGTCGTTGATGCCGATGGTGAAGTGGCGCTTCGGCTCTTCCTTCGCCAGCTCTTCATAGACGGCGAAGACGGATGCGGGAGGCGTATCCTTGGAACCGAGGCCGTAGCGGCCGCCGATGACCGGGATCATCCGGCCGGCGTTGGCCAGAGCGGTCACGACGTCGAGGTAGAGCGGCTCGCCCAGGGCGCCCGGCTCCTTCGTGCGGTCGAGAACGGCGATCTTCTTGCAGGTGGCCGGAATGGCCTCGAGCAGACGGTCGGCGCGGAACGGACGGTACAGGCGGACCTTCACGAGGCCGACCTTCTCACCGTGAGCGTTCATGTAGTCGATGACTTCCTCTGCGACGTCGCAGATGGAGCCCATGGCGATGATGACGCGCTCTGCGTCCGGTGCGCCATAGTAGTTGAACAGCTTGTAGTCGGTGCCGAGCTTGGCGTTGACCTTGCCCATGTACTCCTCGACGATCTCAGGCAGAGCGTCGTAGTAGCCGTTGCAGGCCTCGCGGTGCTGGAAGAACGTGTCGCCGTTCTCGTGAGAGCCACGCATGGCGGGGCGCTCGGGGTTCAGGCAGTGGTTGCGGAAGGCAGCCACTGCGTCCATGTCACACATTTCCTTCAGGTCATCGTAGTCCCAGATGGCGATCTTCTGGATCTCATGGGACGTGCGGAAGCCGTCGAAGAAGTTGATGAACGGGACGCGGCCCTTGATGGCGGACAGGTGCGCGACAGGGGCGAGGTCCATGACTTCCTGCGGATTGGTCTCGCAGAGCATGGCGAAGCCGGTCTGACGGCAGGCGTAGACGTCGGAATGATCGCCGAAGATATTCAGCGCATGGGTCGCGACGGTACGCGCGGAGACATGGAAGACGGCGGGCAGCAGTTCACCGGCGATCTTATACATGTTCGGGATCATCAGCAGAAGACCCTGCGAAGCAGTATAGGTCGTCGTCAGAGCGCCGGCGGCCAGAGAGCCGTGAACGGTGCCGGAAGCGCCTGCCTCGGACTGCATCTCGACGACCTTGACGCGGTTGCCGAAGATGTTCTTACGGCCCTGCGCAGACCACTGGTCGACATAGTCGGCCATCGGGCTGGAGGGGGTGATGGGGTAGATGCCGGCTACTTCCGTAAAGGCGTAGCTGACATGGGCGGCGGCGGTGTTGCCGTCCATCGTCTTGAATTTACGTGCCAAAATAAATACCTCCTGAAAGTATTTCTTTCAAAACATCTCCATTCTAACACTAAAGTCCGGATTTGTAAATCAGAAAAACGAAAAGAACAGCGAAAATCTTGGAACTGTGCCACGTAGCGTGCGGCAAATTTCTGCCCATTGCTGCGGAGACCGGAAAAAGCGGGGAAGCCGCCGCCGCGGCACTCCCGCATCAAAAGCAGAAAAAAGTTCGTGTTTATTTGCGTGTTTATTTGCGCGAGTTTTTTTGCAAAATTTTACGCAAATCGATATGAATGCAGATTCGGCCGGAATCTGAAGCTGCTTTTGCACGGCGGCGCTTGTATTTTTGCGGTCTGTGTTGTATGATAAAAAAATAAAGGAAAAGGAGGGGGAACGTATGACTTCACGCGTGGATTCCGTGGGCCTGTCCGGCATCAGCGGATATCCCGTCATGGTCGAGTGCAGCATCTCCAGCGGCCTGCCGGGCTTTGAGCTCGTCGGCCTGCCGGATGCCGCTGTGCGCGAGTCGCGCGAGCGGGTGCGCGCCGCCATCAAAAACAGCGGCTTCCGCTTTCCGGTCAGCCGCATCACGCTGAACCTTGCCCCGGCCGGGACGAAAAAGACCGGCACGCTCTATGACCTGCCGATCCTGCTCGGCATTCTTGCGGCGCAGGAGCTCGTCCGTCTGCCGCGCGAGCCGTCTGCCTTCCTCGGCGAGCTGAGCCTCGAAGGCAAGCTGCGCCCCGTCAACGGCGTGCTGCCCATGGCCATCGCCGCCCGGAAGGCCGGCATCCGCACGCTGTATGTCCCGGCGGAAAATGCGCGCGAGGCCACGCTGGCGGGCGGCCTGACCGTCATCCCCGTGAAGGAGGTGCGGCAGCTGGCCGCCCATCTGCGCGGTGAATTCTCCATCGAGCCGGAGCCTGCTTGGCAGCCCGAGGAGACGGAGGAGCGCCTGCCGGACTTCAGCGATGTCATGGGGCAGGAGCATGTCAAGCGCGCGCTCGAGGTCGCGGCCGCAGGCGCGCACAATGTGCTGCTCGTCGGCCCGCCGGGCTCCGGCAAGAGCATGCTGGCCCGCCGCCTGCCGTCCATCCTGCCGGATATGACGCGCGAGGAGGCACTGGAGGTCACGCAGATCCACTCCGTCATGGGCCTGCTCACGCCGGAGTCCCCGCTGGTGCGCCGCCGCCCCTTCCGCAGCCCGCACCACACGATCTCGGCTCCCGGCCTGACGGGCGGCGGCTCCACGCCGCGCCCGGGCGAGATCTCACTGGCCCACCGCGGCGTGCTGTTCCTCGATGAGCTGCCGGAATTCCGGCGCGAGACGCTCGAGGTCATGCGCCAGCCGCTTGAGGACGGCATGGTAACGATCTCCCGCGCAAACGGCTCAGCAAGTTACCCGAGCCGCTTTCAGCTCGTGTGCGCCATGAATCCGTGCCGCTGCGGCTGGTACGGCGACCCCTCGGGGCGGTGCACCTGCTCGCAGGGTGCGGTGCAGGCCTATCTTTCGCGCATCTCCGGCCCGCTGCTCGACCGCATCGACATCATCACGGAGGTGCCGTCGCTCCACTTTGACGAGCTGCGCAGCACGACCGTGCCGGAGTCGTCCGCCGTTGTCAAGCAGCGCGTCGAAACGGCCCGTGCCATCCAGCGCGAGCGCTTCAAGGGCACGTCCTGCCGCTGCAACGCCAATATGCAGACGCCGGAGCTGCGCCGCTTCTGCGAGCTGGACGAAACGGGCGCTCTGCTGATGCAGCAGGCGTTCGAGAGCCTCGGCCTCACGGCCCGCAGCTATGACCGCATCCGCCGCGTGGCCCGCACGATCGCGGACCTTGCCGGGAGCGAGAGCATCCTGCCGGAGCACCTGTCCGAGGCCATCCAGTACCGCACGCACCAACTGATCCAGAACTGAGGAATTGAGGAATTTACCATGAATGAAATGTTTTTGCTGAAGCTGGGCGAGATCGTCCTGAAGGGCGGTAACCGCTTCCAGTTTGAGAACCGTCTCAAGACGAATATTGCCCGGCGCATGCGCCCGTTCGGCGACTTCCGCGTCTCCATCGTCCAGTCTACGGTCTATGTGGAGCCGGAGAACGCCGACTGCGATCTCGACGGCGCGTGGGAGGCCTGCCATGCCATCTTCGGCGTGGTGAGCCTGTGCCGCTGCCGCCCGTGCGCCAAGGATCTCGACGCCATTTTTGATACGGCCATGGCCTACCTCGGCGACGATTTGAGCATGGCGAAGTCGTTCAAGGTCGAGTCGCGCCGCTCGGACAAGCGCTTTCCGCTGACGTCCATCGGCCTGTCGCAGGAGATCGGCGGCCGTCTGGCTGAGGCCTTTCCGGACGTGACGGTCGATGTGCATCACCCGGATTACACGGTCTATGTCGAGGTGCGCGACCGCGCGGCCTATGTGCACGGCCCGGCGGAGCCCGGAGCGGGCGGCCTGCCCACGGGCGTGGGCGGCAGAGCCATGCTGCTGCTCTCCGGCGGCATTGACTCGCCGGTCGCGGGCTATATGATCGCCAAGCGCGGCGTGGAGCTGGAGTGTGTGCACTTCTTCTCCTATCCCTATACCAGCGAGCTGGCGAAGGACAAGGTGCTGGAGCTTGCGCGCCTGATGACGCGCTACTGCGGCCGTATGACCGTAAACATCGTCGGCTTTACCGAAATTCAGGAGGCTATCCGCGACAACTGCCCGGAGGAATTCTTTACGCTGGTCATGCGCCGGTTCATGATGAAGATCGCCGAGCGCATCGCGCGCGACCACGGCTGCGGCTGCCTTGTTACCGGCGAGAATCTCGGCCAGGTCGCCTCTCAGACTATGGAAGCCATGGCCGTGACGGGCGCCTGCGTGGACCTGCCCATCTTCCAGCCGCTCATCGGCATGGATAAGGAGGAGATCGTCACGCGCGCCCGCCAGATCGGCACGATGGAGACGTCCATTCTGCCCTATGAGGACTGCTGCACGGTCTTTACGCCGCGCCATCCCAAGACAAAGCCGACGCTGGCCCAGGTGGACGCCGCCTGCGCCCCGCTCGACCTGGAGGGCCTGATCGCCCGCGCGCTGGAGAATACTGAGCTTGTGAAGGTGCGCTGGCATGGATGAGGCGGCAAGCGTCATCGAGCGGCTGACTGCGCAGGGACAGACGCTCGCTACGGCGGAGAGCTGTACCGGCGGCCTGCTCGGCAAGCTGCTGACGGACGTGCCCGGCGCCTCCGCCGTCTATCTCGGCGGCATTATCTCCTACGCCTACGCCGTGAAGGAGCGCCTGCTCGGTGTTCCGCATGCCCTGCTCGAGGCGCAGGGGGCCGTGTGCGAGCCGGTCGCCCGCCGTATGGCAGAGGGCGCGCGGAGCCTGCTCGGCGCGGACTATGCCCTGTCCGTTACCGGAAACGCCGGACCGGGTGCAGATGAGAAAAATCCCCGCGTCGGGGAGATCTTTGTGGCGTGCGCCGACGCGGCCGGGACGCGGTGCGTGCGGCTGGAATGCGGCGGTACGCGCGGGGAGAACCGGGAGGCGGCCTGCCGCGCAGCCCTGCGGCTGCTGCTGGAGCGCGCGGTATGAGCGGCGTGCCCGATGCGGCCATTGCCGCGTGTCCCGACTATGAGGCGGAGACCTGCCGCACAGCCCTGCAGCAGGTGCTTGCGCCGTTCGGCGGCCTTGCGTGGGTAAAGCCCGGCATGCGCATCGCCGTCAAGGCGAACCTCGTCTCGGCCATGAAGCCGGAGCGGGCCGCAACGACCCATCCGATGCTGCTGCGGGTCCTGACGGAGGAGCTCGTCCGGCGCGGCGCGTCCGTCGTTGTGGGTGACAGCCCAGGCGGCACCTATGCAGCGGGGCATCTGAACGCCGTCTACCGTGCCTGCGGCCTTGCGGCCGTCGAGGAGGCGGGCGGCACGCTCAACCGGAACTTTGCCCAGCGGGAGGCCGACCTGCCGGACGCGCGCGTGGCAAAGCACATTACCTACACGGCCTATCTGGACGACGCCGATGCCGTCATCAGCTTCTGCAAGCTCAAGAGCCATGGCATGCTCGCCCTGTCTGCCGCGACGAAGAATCTTTTCGGTGCGATCCCCGGCACGATCAAGCCGGAGTATCATTATCGCTATCCCGATCCCATGGACTTTGCCGGGATGCTCATCGACCTGAACGAGCATTTCCGCCCGAGGCTCTATCTTGTGGACGCCGTCGTCGCCATGGAGGGAAACGGCCCGACGGCCGGAACGCCGCGCCCGTTCGGCGCGCTGCTGGCCGGAACGAACCCACACCGCATCGACCTGCTGTGCGCCTCACTCATCGGGCTGAAGCCGGAGACTGTGCCGACGCTGCGCGCAGCGGCCGAGCGCGGCCTGACGCCGCTCGACCCGGCGCAGCTCTGTGTTGCGGGGGATGCCGCGGCCTTTGCCTGCCCGGATTTCCGGATCGTCCAGCATGGGACGGGGACGGATTTCGGCGCGCGGGGCGGCGCCTTTGGCCGCCTGCTCGGGAAGACGGCGGCGCTTGCGCTGCGGACGCGGCCGGGCCTGAAGCGGGCGCTGTGCGTCGGCTGCGGCGTGTGCCGCGATGTCTGTCCGGCCCATGCCATTACGATCGAAAACGGCCGGGCGCACATCGACCGCGGGCGCTGCATCCACTGCTTCTGCTGTCAGGAATTCTGCCCGAGGGGCGCGATGCAGGTGCACCGCACCGTGATCGCCCGCATTGCCGGACACTTGTAACCGCTGGGGAATCTCTTGAACGAATTCGGAACTTTCTGCTCGGGATCCCCACGCCGCTTCTTTTTTCGGAATGACAAAGCGGATGGCTTTTTGCACACGGGACCCGGAGCATTTTCTCCGGGTCAGCTTGTCAAAGAAGTCCCGTCGGGCCTTTTTGCCAAGCAGCTTTCAGAATTGCAAAATCAAATTTTGCAGCATGATTTTGCAATTCTGCCGCTGCGGCGGGTTATGGAACGCGAAAGGACACCCTGACGGTTTCCTTTCACACTTTTCTTCCCTCCGGAACTTTCGGCTGGGCAGGTTTTTTGACAGTCTGACCCGGAGCGTTTTCTCCGGGTTTTCTGATATTTTATATTATTAATTATTATTAAAGGAGAATGATCTATGATCCAGCGCTATCACAACGAGCCGGTCGGCCTGCGCGTGATGCCGGAGCCCGGCGACTATCTGAAGCTGCACGACCGCATCCTGCCGGACGGCAGCGAGCAGATCACTGTGGGCCGCGGCGAGAGCTGGTCGGTCCTGGCCTGCAAGGAGGTCTATGGCAAGGCGTCCAAGGCCGTGCAGGCCAGCGGCGCAAAGAGCGCCTTGTTCGACCTGAGCGCGGCTGCCGAGCTGGGCCGGGACGGTCTTCTGGCTGCGGCCGAGGGCATCTGCGGCGGCGCTTATCAGATGAAATATACGCTCTCCGATCAGTGGGAGCCGGAATTTGCCTGCTATGCCTCCGGCGAGGGCTGGCAGGAGCAGGACCTGCAGCTCGGCTGGACGCTGGCGGAGTCCATCCTCCGCACGCGCAGTCTTGTGAACCGCCCTGCCAATCTGCTCACGCCGGAGCGGCTTGCCGCCGCGCTGACGGAGCAGTGCGCGGGTCTGCCGGTCGAGACGCAGTGCTATGACCGCGGCACCCTGCACGAGCTGGGGCTGGAGGCCTTCCTCGCCGTGGGCGACAGCAGCGGCCACTCGCCGGTGCTGGCCGTGCTGCGCTATACGGGCGCGCCGGATTCGGCGGAGCGCCTCGGCCTTGTCGGCAAGGGCGTGACGGTGGATTCCGGCGGCTATAATCTGAAATCCAGCGGCTCCATGGCGGGCATCAAGGGCGATATGGCGGGCGGCGCTGCCGTGGCCGCTGCCGTGCGCGCCATTGCGGCGGCCGGGATTCCGGTGAATGTTACGGCCGTCGTGCCGTGCTGCGAGAACCGTATCTCCACGACGAGCCTGCTGCCGGGGGACCTGATCGGCTCGTTGTCCGGCAAGACCATCGAGGTATTCAATGCAGACGCCGAGGGCCGCCTCATTCTGGCCGACGGCCTGACGTGGGCCATCCGGAAGGAGGGCTGCACGCGCCTTGTGGACGCCGCCACGCTGACGGGCGCGATCTGCGCCATGCTTGGCTATGTGGCCACGGGCGTTATGGCGAGCGACGACGGCTGGTATGCCGCGCTCGAGCGGGCCGCCGCCCACTCCGGCGAGCGCTTCTGGCGTATGCCGGACTTTCCGGAATATGAAAAGCTCATCCGCGGCGACCTCGGTGACGTGCGCAACACGAGCCGCGACGGCTGCGGCGCGATCACGGCCGGGCTGTTCCTGCGGCACTTTACCGAGGGCCTGCCGTGGCTGCATCTGGACATTGCAGGCACGGCGGACAACAAGGGCTATGTCTGGGAGCATCAGGTCCCCGGCGCGACCGGAACGGCCGTGAGCACCCTGTTCCATCTGGCCTGCGGGCTGGCAGAAATAAAGGAGGAAGCAAAATGAAACGACCCCTGATCGAGGCATGTGTGGATTCCTATGCCTCTGCCATGGCAGCAGGCCGCGCCGGTGCGGACCGGCTGGAGCTGTGCGCCCATCTGGTCATCGGCGGCACGACACCGACGCATGCCCTGTTCCGGCAGGTGCAGCGCGGCAGCGGCGTGCCCATCAATGTGCTCATCCGCCCACGCTTCGGCGATTTTCTCTATACCGAGCCGGAGCTGGAGGAGATGTGCGAGGAGATCGCGGCCTTCCGCGACCTCGGCGCGAACGGCGTCGTCATCGGCGCGCTCACGCCGGACGGCGAGCTGGACCTTGCGCAGATGCGCCGCATGATGGCCTGCGCAGGGCAGATGGAGGTCACGCTCCACCGCGCGTTCGACATGACGCGCGACCCGTTCCGGGCGCTGGAGGACGCTGTTTCCCTCGGCTGCCGGACGATCCTGTCCTCCGGGCAGGCGGCCAACGCAGCCCTCGGCGCGCCGCTGCTGGCAAAGCTGAACGAGCAGGCAGCAGGACGCATCGACCTGATGGCCGGCTGCGGCGTGAAGCGCACGAACATCGCCGGGATCGCCGCCCAGACCGGCATCACGACCTTCCACACCACGGGCAGAAAGGGCAGCGTGGACAGCGCCATGCGCTACCGCAAGGAGGGCGTGTCCATGGGCCTGCCGTCCCTTTCGGAGTATGAGCTTTGGCTGACGGACGAGGCGGAGTTCCGTGCATGCGCCGAGACGGTGCACGCCCTCGGCAGGCCGGGAGCGCAGGCATGAGAGGCCGGAAAGCGGAATTTGAGCGGAAGCTCGCCCAGACGGGCCTTTGGCAGCTTCCGGACCTATTGCAGACCCTGCCGGACGAGACGGCGCGGCTGGCCCGCCTTTGCTATGCGGCAAGCCCCGCCGGCGACTGGCTCGATACGCCGCCGGAGGTGTTTTTCTCCTGCGCGGCGCATGCGCGATACCTGCGGGAGAACGTTTCGTGGACGCGCGCCCTGCCAGAGCCGCTGTTTCTTGCCTATGTGCTGCATCCGCGCGTCAATAATGAGGCGCTGTGTGACTGCCGCCCTGTGTTCTATGCCGCGCTTGCCGAGCGGCTGCGCGGTCTTCCGGAGGAGGCCGCCATTCTGGAGATCAACCGCTGGTGCGCGGAGCATGTGGCCTATCAGCCGACGGACGAGCGCACGCGCAGCGCGCTGGCCGTGCTCCGCGCGGGCTTCGGCCGCTGCGGTGAAGAGTCCATGTTTGCGGTGAATGTCCTGCGTGCCTGCGGCTTTGCGGCGCGGCAGGTCTATGTGCCGCGCTGGGCACACTGCGACGACAACCACGCATGGGTCGAGGTCTGGTGCGGCGGCGCATGGCACTTCCTCGGGGCCTGTGAGCCGGAGGCTGTGCTGGACCGCGGCTGGTTCAACAGCGCGGCCGGACGCGCCGTTCTGGTGCACAGCCGCTGCTTCGGCGAGCCGGAGCCGGATGCGGAGGTCATCGGCCGCGAGGGCGATGTGGTCTATTGCAACGAAACGGCCCGCTATGCTGATGTGCGCCGCCTGACTGTCCGCGTGACGGACGAAAACGGTATGTCTGCGGCGGGGGCCGATGTCGATTTTTGTATTCTGAATAATTGTGAATGGTATCCCGCGGCAACGGTGCAGACCGATGCGTCCGGCATGGCGGCCCTCACATGCGGCCTTGGCAGTCTGCGGCTGCTGGCACGGCGGGACGGCCTGTGCTGTGAGGCCTTCGTCTCCCCGGAGGAGACGGGGCCGGTTGTGCTGACTCTCGGGAAGCGCGCTCCCGCGCCGGATCGCTGGGAGCCGATCGAGCTGACGGCACCCCGCGGAGGAGCCGTGCGCGGAGCCGTTCCGACGGAGCCGCAGCGGGACCTGCAGGAGCGGTGGCTCCGGCAGGCGCACGAGGCGTGGACGCAGCGCCGCGAGGCCCGGCTGGACGAGGCGGACGCGCAGGGCCTGCCGCCGGAGGAGACGGCGCTGCTGCGCGCGGGCGCGGGCCATGCGGCACAGCTGGCGGCCTTTCTGCGGGAGGAGCCGGAGGCAATGCCCCTTTTGCGCACACTTTTACCGAAGGACCTGCTCGATATCGCGCCGGACGTCCTGCGCGATACATGGGCGCACACGCCCCGGCCGGACGGCGTGCCGGAAGGCATCTGGGCGGCCTTTGTGCTCTGCCCGCGCGTCGGATATGAGCAGCTTCTGCCGCAGCGGCGGGAGTTGACTACATATTTTTCGGAGGAACGGAGCGCTGTGTTTCGCAGGGACCCGGCGGCACTCTGGGCATGGCTCATGGAGACGATCGAGCCGTCCGTGCTCAGCCCATCTCCGCTGGCGGCGCTGACGCTGCGGCAGGCCTCGCCGGAGGCAAAGCGCGTCCTGTTTGCGGCGCTCTGCCGCGCGCTCGGCGTCCCGGCCCGGCTTGCGCCGGAGGACGGTGCGGCCGAATATTGGCAGAACGGCGTCTGGAAGCGCACGGAGGGCCGCAACACGCGCGGAACGGTCGTTCTGATCTGCCCCGCGGGCGAAAAATGGGTCTGCGGCGTGGACTTTTCCCTTTCTGCCCTGACGCCGGACGGTGCGCGCCTGCTCTGGCCCGCAGCGGACGGCCTGACATTCTCCGCTGCGCCGGGGGACTACTGCCTGCTCACGACGAACCGGCTTCCAAACGGCGACCAGCGCGTGCTGCGGCGGCATTTTTCCCTTGCGGCGGGCGAGCGGCGCACGATCCGTCTGGAGCGCGCCCATGCAGCCCTTGCCGAGATGCTGGGCAGCCATGCGATGGAGGACTTCTTTTCTGCGCGGACGATGGCGGGCGAGCCGGTCTCCGGCGCGGCGCTCACGGCCCGCGGCGGCCTGTTGGCGTGGCTCGCGCCCGGGCAGGAGCCGACGGAGCACCTGCTGCGCGAGCTTCTGGACGAGAACCTGCAGGGCTTGCCGCTGACGCTGCTCGTGCCGGATGCCGGTTCCCTGCGCAACGAGACGCTGCGTCGCTTCTGCGAAAAGAACCCGGACGTCCCTGTCTTGCTGGACGGCGATGCGCGCACGGCGGAGACTGCCGCGCGGCAGACGTTTGCCGAGGCGGGCAAGCTGCCGCTGCTCGTTGTGCTGCGCGGCCCGCTCACGGCGGCCTATGCCGTCAGCGGCTATCATGTCGGCAGTGCGGCGCTGGCCCTGCGCGTCTGGCAGGCGATGCGGCCGTGACGGAGCTGCGGATCGTCCGCAGCCGCCGGAAGACGCTGGCGCTGCAGGTCCTGCCGACGGGCGAGATCGTGGCCCGCGCGCCCCTGCGCCTGCCGGAGCGGGATATCCATGCCTTTGCCGAGCAGCATGCGGCATGGCTCGAGGCAGCCGTGGCCCGCGCCAGAGCGGGGAGCCGGGCCGCACAGCGGGCGGGCATCCTGAGCGAAACGGAGCTGCAGCGGCTCCGCACCGCGGCGCGGGCCGATCTGACGGAGCGCGTGACGCGCCTTGCGGCCCGGATGGGCGTCGACTTTGCCGGGATCACGATCCGCGCGCAGCGCACCCGCTGGGGCAGCTGCTCTGCCCGCGGGAGCCTGAGCTTCAACTGCCTTCTGATGCTGGCCCCGCCGGAGGTGCGCGAGTATGTCGCCGTGCATGAGCTGTGCCACCGGAAGCAGATGAACCACAGCGCCGCGTTCTGGCGCGAGGTCGCGTTATGGCTGCCCGACTATGCCGCGCAGCGCGCCTGGCTGCGGGAGCATGGCCCTGCCCTGCTTGGCCGTCTGCCGGAAACATAAAAAATCCTGTGGAAATATGTGCCAATTTGTGGTAAAATATCCAAGATATCGGCTGCGCGATGAGGTCTGCGCAGCTACTGCAAAGGAGACACTGCCATGAAGGAGATCAAAACAGTCGCGCTGGTCGGCCTCGGAGCCATCGGCGCATATTTTGCGGACAGGCTGCAGCCGGTGCTCGGCGACGATCTGCGTGTCATCGCAGGCGGTGCGCGTGCGGAGCGGATCCGCCGCGAGGGCCTTGTCATTAACGGCAAGCAGGAATACTACCACGTTGTGGAGCCGGGCGAGGGCGAGCCTGCCGATCTGGTGATCTTTGCCACGAAGATGTCTGGCTTGCAGCAGGCCATCGAGGACGTGCGGGCGCAGATCGGCCCGGAGACGCTCATCCTTTCGCCGCTCAACGGCGTGGAGAGCGAGGAGGTTGTGGCGAAGACCTACGGCTGGGAGAATATTGTCTATTCCCTGATGCGCATCAGCAGCGTCAAGGTCGGAAACACCGTTTCGTTCGACCCGAACGCCGCGTTCTATGTGGAGTATGGCGAGAAGAAGAACGATCCCGCGAACCTGTCCGAGCGCGTGCTGCGCCTCAAGGCACTGTTTGACGGCGCGGGCATCCGCTATCAGATCCGCCCGGATATGCTGCTGGCCATCTGGGAGAAATTTGCCTGCAACGTCAGCGAAAATCAGGTCGCTGCCGTGCTCGACCTGCCGTATGGCGCGTGGGGCAGCTGCGAGGACGCCGAGGCGCTGCGCATCATGGTCGCGGCCGAGGTCATCGAGATCGCACAGAAGAAAGGCATCCCCATCGAGACGAACTATGCGCGCGACCATCTGGATGTCATCAAGGCCGTTCCGCCGCGCAACAAGCCCTCTACGCTGCAGGATATTCTGGCCGGGCGCAAAACGGAGGTCGATATCTTTGCCGGTGCGGTCATCCGCCTTGGCAAGGAATATGGCGTCCCCACGCCGTATAACGAGTTCCTGTATCACGCCATCCGCGTGCTCGAGGCGAAGAACGCCGGTACGGTCGAGGGAGTATAATATCAAATAACAGATCCTGACGATCCACAGGCCCATGTGGATCGTCAGGATCATTTTACTTGTTCTGCAGCGAAAGAAGCATCGTTTCGAGTGCGGCGGCAGCGACGCTGCGTGGCCGGTCCGTGCGGCGGATGAGGCAGACGGCCCGCTCCGGCAGGCCCTCGCGCAGGTGCAGGCGCTCGATGCCGGGGGCGGGGAGCAGAACATCCGGCACAAAGGCGATGCCGAGGCCGTTTTTCACAAGCGGCAGGAGCTGCGTGGAGGTCGCCGCCTCAATATCCGGCGCATGGCTCAGCCCATGGCGGCGGAACAGGCTCTCATAGAGGTCAAACGTGCTCGTACCGCGCCGCAGGGCGATGAGCGGCAGGGCCGCGATCTCCCGGAGCGTAAAGGTGCGGCCGCTGTCCAGCGGGAAGGCCGTGCTGCACACGGCGACCTCGCGGAACGAGGCCAGCACCGTCGCCTCCAGCGGAGCGGACAGGGGAGTGGGCGGCATTGTAACGACGGCAAGCTCGGCAAGGCCGCTGCGCAGGGCGTCGATGGCCTCCGGCGCGGACTGGTTCGAAACGCGCAGGCGGATGGCGGGATTTTCGCGGTGAAAGCGGCTGAGTACCTGCAGCAGCACGGCGTGCAGGGCCGTCTCGCTGCAGGCGATGGAGACCATGCCGCTGCGCAGTTCGCGCTGGCGCTGCAGCTCGGCCTCGCCCGCGCGCAGCTGCTCCATGGCGGCCGTGACGTGGGCATAGAGAGCCTCGCCCTCCGGCGTCAGCTCCACGCCGCGGCTGGAGCGCAGGAACAGGCGGCAGCCGAGCTCCGCCTCGAGATTGTGCACGGCGCGCGTCAGGTTCGGCTGGCTGTTGACCAGCGCCTCCGCCGCGCGGGTAAAGCTGCGGTGCCGCGCTACGGCTTCAAAGATGCGGTAATAATCCAGCGCAATGTCCATGTGTTCCTCCTATATAAAATTGATATCGAGACCATATCAACAATAGATTATCCGTATAAGCACAGAGCCATTATAATACACCCTTGGAATGGAATCAAGGAGGAATCAATGTGAATCAGGACTTAACGACCGGCAAACCGAGCCGGGTGCTCTGGAAATTCTGTCTGCCGCTGTTCGGCAGCATCATTTTCCAGCAGCTATATAATATCGCAGACAGCTTTGTCGCCGGTAAATTCATCGGCGAGAATGCGCTGGCCGCCGTCGGCAACAG
>ENA-UOJB01001888-UOJB01001888.1-human-gut-metagenome-genome-assembly--contig:-C48-NODE-1888-length-15552-cov-6.081177_pt1 | contig 15552 bp, 10 predicted proteins | sample MGYA00242338_ERZ723885 | MGnify/ENA metagenome assembly ERZ723885
CGTGATGATGTCCGTGATGGCAACATTCCTCGTCGTCATGGTGATGTTCGTGGTGGCAGCACTCCTCGTCATCGTGATGATGTCCGTGATGGCAGCATTCCCCGTCATCGTGGTGATGTTCGTGGTGGCAGCACTCCTCATCATCGTGGTGATGTTCGTGGTGGCAACATTCCCCGTCGTCGTGATGATGTCCGTGATGGCAACATTCCTCGTCGTCATGGTGATGTTCGTGGTGTTCCCCGCCAACCTCTTGCTCTTTTTCATACTCGACCGCAAGGCGTTTGAGTTCTGCCTCCAAAGAGTCCTTCTTTTCCATGGCGGCAAGGATAGTCTTTCCTTCAAGTTGTTTCCAAGATGCGGTGACAAACGTCGCGGAAGAATTTTTTTCGCGAAGCAGTTCGACGCAGGAGGCGAGTTTTTCCTCGGATATTCCGTCCGTATGAGAAAGGACGATGCAGGCGGCATTTTCCACCTGATCGTTGAAAAATTCGCCGAAATTTTTCATATACATCTTACATTTTCCCGCGTCGACGACGGTGCAGAATGCATTGAGAACGGCGCCTTCCAACTTCGCATTGGAAACGGCTTTGATCACGTCACTGAGTTTTCCGACTCCGGAAGGTTCGATCACAATCCTGTCGGGATGATATTCCGCTTCGACTTTTTTGAGCGCTTCGGAGAAATCCCCGACCAGCGAACAACAGATACAACCGGAATTCATTTCCGTAATTTTTATTCCGGCGTCCTGCAAAAATCCGCCGTCAATCCCGATTTCGCCGAATTCGTTTTCAATCAGTACGATTTGTTCGCCCGTATAGGCTTCCTTTATCAATTTTTTGATGAGAGTGGTTTTACCCGCTCCTAAAAAGCCGGAAAATATATCTATTTTCGTCATAAAAACACCTCTTAAAGTTATACTCCTTTATATATAACGCCGAAATACAATTTTCAAACACACGTTCGGCGCCACACAGAGAAAAAACTTGTTCAGAAGGCCCAATTTCCGTCTCTGAAAATTTGTACTCTCTCGCCCGTTTTCGTAATTCCGACGATCGACATATCTTTTGCTCCGATCATGAAATCGACGTGAATCATGCTGTCGTTGATTCCGCGTTCCTTACACTGATCGTTCGTATAATTTTCATATCCTTTCAGACATTCGTTAAATCCGTGTCCAAGCGCCAGATGACAACTCGCATTCTCGTCGAACAACGTATTATAGAACAATACCCCGGAATTATTGATGGGAGAATCGAAAGGAATCAACGCGCATTCGCCGAGCATTCCCGCACCTTCGTCCATCGAAACCATCTGCTTCAACAGTTCTTCTCCCTTTTCGGCTTTGACTTCGACTACTTTTCCGCCTTGGAAGCGCACAGAGAAATTTTCGATGAGTTCGCCCTGATACGAGAGCGGTTTCGTCGCGTAGACAATCCCTTCCGCAGCCCCTGCTTTGGGAGAAGTAAATACTTCCTCGCTGGGAATATTCGGATTGAATACCCGTCCCTTCAAAGTCTTTTCGTCTCCGCCGCAGAAAATACCGTCTTCATTGAGCTCTACCTTAAAATCGGTACCGTTAGCGCTCTTGTATTCGAGATATTTAAGCCCCAAATTATTCAGATACGCACAACGGCTTTCGAGATCGGCATTATGTTCTTTCCATGCCTTTATCGGATTTTTTCCGTCCGCGCGAGCCGTATAGAGAATGACTTTCCACATCTTTTCGACGGCTTTCTTTTCGGGCAGGTCGGGAAAAACTTTTTTCGCCCATGCTTTGCCGGGAACCGCCGCAATGCACCATTGATGTCTATTTTCGATCGCTTCGCGGAAAGGTTTGAGCTGGGGATACTGCGCACGGCGAGCGGCGCTCATTTTTTCCTGATCGATGCCGCTCATTCCGTCCGGGTCTTCCGAATCGATAAACAAGCGACAGGAAAGATCCTCCGCCTTATATTCCCATTTTGCTTTTTCCCAAGGCGTGAGCGTCGAAAGCGTTTCAAGGCTCTTATACGTCGCATTGAGCTTTGCGACGGGCTGATAACTCCACTCTACATAGACCGCCTTGGCTCCGGCCTTATAACATTCTTCTACGACCATCGCCACGAATTCGGGCTGATCGAGTCCGGCCTGAATGAATACGGACTGTCCTTTTTTTACGTTCAAGCCCGTCCTTGCCAATAATTTTGCATATTTTTTAAGTTGTGAAGTCCGCATGTTTTACTCCTTTTGCATTTGTTTTTCGAGAATATTCATCGCATATCCCGTCGCTTTTTCCACGCTTCCCGCTTCAAAGGGAACAGACAGATTTGCAGCCCGAAGCGTATCGAGATACCCGAGCGAGCCGCCGACACGGCAGAGCGTCATATAATCGTTCCAGCAGGATTCTTTATTCTCCGCCATTTTCTTCTTAAATTCCATCGCTCCCATCGTCGTAAGCGTATAATTGATATAATAGAAAGGATAGTGGAAAATGTGAATTTTATGATACCACCAACCGCCTTTTCCGAAAAATTCGTCCCCGTCGTAGTCTCTCCAAGGCATATATTTCTTTTCGAGTTTTTTCCATTCCGCCGTCCTCTGTTCGGGCGTCAGATCAGGATTTTTATAGACGATATGCTGAAATTCATCCACCGCCACGCCGAACGGCACGAACGTGAGCGCCTCCTGCAAATGCTGGAAACGATATTTTTCCGCTTTGTCTCCGAAGAATAACTCCGCATACGGATAGGCGAATTGTTCCATAGACATGGAATGGATTTCCGCTATATCCGTCGATTCGCTCCATTGGGCCATTAAAGGCTGCGTACGCATCGCCATATATCCCGCGAACGCATGCCCCATTTCATGCGTGAGCACGTCCACGTCGCCCGTCGTGCCGTTGAAGCAGGAGAATACGAACGGAGCTTTATAATCGGCCAGGGAGGTCATATATCCCGTCGAGGCCTTATTCGGCTTATTATCGAGATCCATGAGCTGGTGTTCGAGCATAAAATCGATAAATTCGCCCGTCTCTTTGCTCATTTCGTGATACATCGTTTTTGCCTGTTCTACGAGATAGGGACGATTACCTACGGGAACGGCGTTTCCGTCCTCAAAGAGGAATTCTTCGTCATAGCATCTGATTTTATCCACGCCGATTCGCTTCGCCTGCGCTTTATATAATTTTTCGCAGAACGGCACGAGCACTTTTTCCACCTGTTTACGGAAAGAGGCCACGTCCTTTTCATCGTAATCGAGACGTCCCTGCTGCATGTATCCCAGCGGAACGAAATCGGAAAATCCCATATTCCGTCCCATCTGATTGCGGATTTTTACGAGCTTATCGAAAATTTCGCCCATTTCCTTTTCGTGAGAGGCGAAAAACTCGGAGTATTTTTTCCATGCCGCTTTTCTGATATTCCTGTCGGGAGAAGAAAAATATTTCTGAATCCCGTACAAATTACATTCTTCCCCCTCAAAGGGAATTTTGCACGCGGCCATAATGCGCTGATAACGGTCTACGAGCTCGTTTTCTTCCTGCATGAGCTTAATATTTTTTTCCGAGAAACTATCCACGCCCAACTTGATATTTTTCAGGAAAAATTCCCCATATTCCTTATCGATTTCCGATTTGAAGGGGCTGTTCAAAAGCGCGAGACTGAACGCCTGCATATACGGCATGGCTTCGGGATACTGCGTATTGAGATACTTGTCCTCTTCTTCGTAAAATTTGTCCGAAGTATCCACCGTATGTCGAATGCTCGCTATCGTATACATTGTGGAAACATGCGCGGAATATTCCTCCTCTTCCCGCATGCAGGTCTTTACTTCCTCGTACGTTTTTGCGTTTCTTACCCGTTCGTTCAAAGCGGTATAAAACGCTTTCAGTGCGTCGAAATCGGGCCGCTCGTATTTGAGCTCGCCGAAAGTGCCGAAATCTTCCATGGTTGCCTCCTTTTCCCCATCAAACGATTAAATCGTAATTGATGCTTTTATAAAACATTTCCCGAATTTTCTCGGGATTTTTCGTCTCACCCAAAATCCACATCAGTTTTGCGAGAATGCTTTCATAGGTCATATCATAACTTTCGAGCAGAGAAAAGCGCTCTTTCAAGCCCCGTCCTACTCGATAAATACTCATATCGCTTCCCTCGCTTTGTACCTGCGTGGTAACGACCAAAGTCTTTCCCTTATTTTCCCACTTTTCTATTACGTCATAAAAACCGTAATACTCTCCCTCGGGAATTCCGCCCGTTCCGTAACCCGAAAGCACTACCGCGTCGTTATATTTGAAATATACGTCGAGAATGGCGCTGTCCATTCCGGGCGTTAAGCTGATGAGTCCCACACGCCTGTTGAGGGAGGAATAAAATTCCGCCGTTTCCCGTTTCGGTGCAGCGATATACGAAATAATTTTTCCGTCGCGGATCCGCGCGAGTTCGGGAAAATCCACGCTGTCGAAAGCGTTGAAACTTTTCGTGCGGATTTTTTTTGCTCTCGTCCCCGCAATTACCTTTCCTTGAAAGACGATGACGACGTCGGAAGCCTTATCCGACGAAGCATAAAGAAAACTGTCTCTGAGGTTGATTCTTGCATCGGTATCCTCTTTATCGATAGGCTTTTGAGAACCCGTCAACACAATGGGCTTGGGAGAATGCTGAACCATATAGGAAAGAACGGCGGCGGTGTATGCCATGGTATCCGTACCGTGACATACGACGAAACCGTCGTAACGTTCATAATTTTCCCGAATCGTCGCCGCGATTTTCAGCCAATGTTCGGGTGTAATGTTGGTACTGTCGATATTGAAAATCTGCACGGAATCCACATCGCAGAATTTCTTTATTTCGGGCACATAACTCAAAAGTCCCGAAGAATCCATCCCCGGCGCCAGACCATCCGAGGTAGCTTTGGACGCGATGGTTCCGCCCGTCGCTATCATAAGAATTTTTTTCATATACGACTGTTTTGCCCTTCTGAGACAATTTTTATGCTATTATTATACCTTTTTTTACCCGTATAGTCAAATACAGGCAGCCACTTTTTCAAGAAATCTGAAAAAACCCTTTCGGAAAAATTCCGAAAGGGTTTCAATCTATTTTTTCGACTCCTCCGCGGAATTTTTCCGCCTCAATAAGTCTCCTTTTTTCAACGCGAAAGGACATTCGATTCGGTAAAATTCCCGAACGAGCTTTGCGTCGTCCGTCTTTTGCCCCGAAGAATCGAAAATATTTTCCGCGACGAAAGTTTTCTTGAAATTCCCGTCGGGAGAAAGAACTTCGAGAACATCTCCCGCCCGAAAACGATTGCGCATTTCAGCGGTCACAAATCCGTTTTCGGAATCTATGACATTTGCGATATACGTATAATCGCCTTTGGTCTGGCTGTCGGTATAACCGACGGTAAAAGAATTCTTACCGGAAGCGTAAGCCTGTGTATAGTCTCTATGCGCCACGTTGCAAAGTTCCTGTTCGATCTCCCGTGACGCACCCGAATCCAACGCGCGCCGATAAGCGTTGATAACCGTAGCCAAATAATATTCGCTCTTCATTCGGCCTTCGATTTTGAAGGAATTCACTCCCGCTCGTTCCAGCTCGGAAAGCCTTGAAAGCATATTCAAGTCCTTACTATTGAGAATATACGTCCCTTTTTCGTCCTCTTCGACAGGCAGCCAGCCCGTTTCGCCGTCGGATGGATTCAAGGCCCGGATTTCGTATTTCCAGCGACAGGACTGCACACAGGCACCGCGATTGGAGGACCTTCCATCCAGATAGTCGGACAAGAGGCATCTGCCGCTATATGATATACACATCGCGCCGTGTACGAAAGCCTCCAATTGAATATCGGGGACAAAATCCCGAATCTCCGAAATTTCGGAAACGGAAAGCTCCCGAGCGAGAATAATGCGGGAAATCCCCTGTTCTTTCCAAAAACGAACGGCATATTTATTGACGGTATTCGCCTGCGTGGAAAGGTGAAGAGGGAGTTCGGGCGCCGACTCTTTCGCGACATAAATCACGCCGGGATCGCTGACGATCGCGGCATCCGTTCCGATATCTTTCAGAAATCGAAAATAGTCTTTCAGATTATCGAAATCCTCGTTGCGGGCGAATACGTTTGCCGCAACGTAAATCTTTTTTCCGTATCGGTGCGCCGAATCAACGGCCGAGCGAAGCTCCTTCTCCGTAAAATTATCCGCAAAGGTCCTTAAAGAGAACGCCTTTCCTCCGATATAGACGGCATCCGCACCAAAATGCAGAGCTGTTTCCAATTTTGAATAGCTTCCCGCAGGAGCCAGAAGTTCCGTTTTCATTCGCCGTCCTTTTCACTGTCTTCCTTCGTTAAAACCGATACCGCTACTCCGTCGCCGATATTCAATACGGATGTGATAAAATCCTTATCCGCAGAAACGGCGGAAAGGTATCCGCGAATTTTTTCCACGATGGACCGTCTCTTTAAGGGAGTAGGTTCTTCTCCGCTCACCCAGCCGTATAGAAGAACATCGTCGGCAAAGAGCACGCTGCCGTTATGCATTAACCGTTTCAAATCGAACAAATACTTCTCATACTGCGCTTTGGGACCGTCTAAAAATATAAAATCGAAACAGCCGTCCATCATGGTAAGGATTTCCCCTGCGTCGCCGAGATAACAGGTGGCGCGTTCGGAAAGTCCCAAATTCTCAAAATTTTTCTTCGCTTCGAGATAGCGCTCCTCTTCCACTTCAATCGTAACCACTTGCGCAGTCGGACATTGCAGCAGCATCGCCGCCGAAGAAAGCCCCACCGCCGTTCCGATTTCGAGAATACGCTTCGGACGAACAGCGGAAATCATCAGCAAAAGATAATTTAAAGTTTCGTCCTCCGCGACGGGAATTCCGCGGGAAAGAGCCTCCTTGCGGAGACATCTTATCCGTTCGTCGATATTCAGTTTTAAGAGAGATGACGCATATTTCATTTTTTCGATATTTTTTGCGCCGCTCCCGATTTACACCTCAAAAATGACGGGAACAATCAACGGAGATTGTTTGGTCTTTTTGAAAATATAATTTTTTAAGGCCTTTTTTACCGTGGCGGCAAGTTCTTCCTTGGTTCCGTTTTCGTAATCGTACTGTTCAACCGCTTTCTGAACGACGGACTTTATTTCCTTGTCAGAATCCCTGTTTCCCGCAAAGACGTAACCGCGGCTTTCGATAATCGGATCGTTGATGACATAGTTTCCCGTCACTGCCAAAGTGACCATGAAAATACCTTCGGCCGACATTCTCAGACGATCCTTCATCACCTCGCTGGTACCGTAATCCTCGAATCCTTCTCCGTCGATCAAACGGGTTCCCGCGGGGAAATTCTCGCCCAATTTTATCGTGTCTTCCGTCAATTCTACGCAATTTCCGATTTCCGTAATGAGAATGTTCCGTTCCGGCATCCCCAATTCCTGCGCCAACAGAGCATGACGCTTCAAGTGTCTGTATTCTCCGTGTACGGGAATAAAAAATTTCGGATTGAGCAAATTATGCAAAATTTTGTGTTCTTCCTGACAGGCGTGACCCGAAACATGAATTTTTTCGAGACTTTCGTAAATGACGTTGGCACCCTTTTTATAAAGGTTATTGATGACGCGATATACCATTTTCTCGTTTCCCGGGATAGGCGTGGCGGAAATGATGATCGTATCGTTATTGCCGATCGTCACTTTATTGAAATCTCCCGAAGCCATGCGGGTAAGCGCGCTCATCGGCTCGCCCTGCGTGCCCGTGGAAACGATGACGAGCTCGCCGTCGAATAGGTTTTTATTCTTTTCGATATCGATAAGAACCCCTTCGGGGATTTTCAGTTCGCCGATCTTTACCGCGGCATCCACGACCTTGAACATGCTCCGTCCCGAAAGCGCCACTTTACGGCGATACTTTACGGCCAAATCGATAATTTGCTGCAAACGATGCACGTTGGAAGCAAACGTCGCTATAATCAGTCTGCGGTTCATATTTTCGGAAAAGAGATGGTCGAGCGTCGTTCCCACGACGGTTTCGCTCATCGTATAGCCGGGACGTTCGATATTCGTCGATTCCCCCATATAGAGAAGCACTCCCTCATGTCCGAGCTCGGCAATTCTTTCGAGGTCGATAGGTTTTCCCGCGACCGGAGTCAGGTCGATTTTGAAATCTCCGCTGTGATAAATAAGTCCGCAGGGCGTGCGGATAGCCAAAGCTACCGCGCCGGAAATAGAATGGTTGACATTGATGAATTCTACTTCAAAAACGCCTAATTTGATTCTGTCCCCCGGCTGCACTACCCGTTCGGTGACATTTTGGATACGATGCTCTTGAATTTTATTGTCCGCAAGCATCAATGTCAGTTTTGTACCGTAGACGGGCGTTCCGGGATTGAGTTCTTTTAAAAGATAAGGAATGCCGCCGATATGATCTTCATGACCGTGCGTTAAAAGAATTCCCTTTACTTTGTCTTTATTCTGAACGAGATAGGTAATGTCGGGAACCACGAGATCGATACCCGGCATATCCTCGTTATTGGGAAAAGTAAGCCCCGCGTCGATAATGACGATATCTCCGCCATATTCTATGGCAGTCATGTTTTTCCCGATTTCCCCTACGCCGCCGAGAAAAAGAATTTTAACCGCTCTTTTCTTTTTGAGTCCGCGGCCTCTTTTTTCCGCCAAAACGGGAAACTCCTCTGAATTTTCAAAAGCGGGCTTGCGAAGCCTCGCAGCGTCGCGCGGGATATTGTAAAAAGTCTTTTTTACGGTTACTTGTCTTTGAGGTGCAGCCGGCGATTCTTTATCTGTCTTACTCGCTCGTCGCCTGGGCAGGGAAGTTGCCTGCATGGAAGTACCCGCTCCGCTTCCCGCGGAACGGATATTAGTTCTGTTATTCGCGAAACGCCTCTTCGTTTCGCTCTCCGAATTGCCGTCGAGCTTTTCGGTCGACGGACGCTTTCTCGGAGTTCTGTTTTGTTCTTTAATATCCACTGTTTATAACTTTCTCCTTAAAGGACCGGTTGTCCTTTCACGAAATAGAGAGCCGAAAATATTTCATTATCAGCTCTCCCTTTCCTATTCTTATGTATGATTTCGTTTAACAGCGATTAATTGAAATCTAACACAACTTTCTTTTCTTTTGTAACTTTAATGAGTCCTTTTTCTAACAACTGTTTAGTAGACTCATGTTCAAATTCCTGAACGTAATCTACAGGTTCAAAATTCTCGCGTTTATCCGTACCGAGCTTTTCTGCAAGGAAGCCGACCAAACGTAATGCCTTCTTGACTCCTGCATCGCTCTTTACTTTTACCATAAACGGCGTATGTTCATAAGCTTTTTGAGAACTTACGTCTCTCTGATGATAAACGGTCGTCTTATAATCAGGATTTGTGGGATCAAGTGCAAGATAGAAGCAAAGCGTCTTACCGCAGATATTTAACTTCGCTACTGTTTCGCGCCCGAAATTAAATCTGTCGCCATGCCAGCTCAAATTAGAATTCAATCTCTTATAAGAGGTCAATTCATTTTTAATTTTGCTGTAATACCCCTTTACGTTATCCTCGCTCTGTTTCATCTTAGCCGTGAAACTTCTCTTCAAACGAATCACTAAACCCGTATCTGCGTCGACGAGATTATTTTCTACCTCGTCATAAGAATTTGTTTCCGCATCAGCCGCCGCAATTTCCGTAGATGCAGACGTCTCAGCCGCTTCAATAGCTTCATCCGCATACGCTTCGGACTCTGTCTGATTTTCAGTCTCAGTTTCACTCTCAGATTCATTATCGGTTTCGGGGGCAGCATCGGCTACGGCTGCTTCGTCCTCGGCTTTATCTGCTATTTCCTCTACCTTTTCTTCGGAAACTTCTTCAACGGCTTGCTCCGCAATCGTTTCTTCTTCCACGGAAATCGCTTCCTGAGACATTTCCGTAGTTTGCGACTCTTCGGTATTCTCCGCCTCTAAAGATTTTGTTTCCTCAACCGCCTCAGTTTCGGTTTCTTCTGCCTTAGCTTCTTCCTGCGTCTCCTCCGCGGCTATGCCGTTTTCTTCTTCCGCAGCTTCGCAAACGCTTTCTTCCTCTTTCGCGGGACAACAAGCGCGAATCTTTTCAACGACGGCGTCGGCAATTTTTTCTGCGCCTTCTTCGTCTACCAAAACTTCAAAAGCGGGAACTTCGACCTTCTCCGCAACTTCTTTGGAAAGAGTTTCATAATCGATTTCCGTCTTCTCAGGTTGAGGCACGACTATCTTTTCCGCAACTTTTTCGGAAAGCAGATCATAATCGAGGGCTTCGGGTTCGGGAAGCGTAACTTCGGGAACGACGACCTTTTCCGCTATTTTTTCGGAGACAGAATCGAGATCGATAGCCGCGGCTACGCAATCGGCGATAGATTTTGCACCGTCCGCATCGACGACCACATCGTATGTAGGAACTTCGGGCTGAGGAATAATAATCTTCTCGGCCACCTTTTCCGAAAGCAATTCATAGTCGATGGTTTCGGGTTCAGGAATTTCCACATCGGGAAGAACGACCTTTTCCGCGACCTTATCGGACAACATTTCATAATCGAGGGCCTCGGGTTCGGGCAGCGTAACTTCGGGAACGATGACTTTCTCCGCCACCTTATCGGAAAGGAGTTCGTAATCGATAGTTTCGGGTTCGGGAACTTCTGCAACGGGAACCACCACCTTCTCTGCAACTTTTTCGGAAAGAAGTTCATAATCCAAAGCTTCCACAACGCCTTGCGCGATCTCTTTCCGACCTTCCTCGTCTACAAGCACATCGTAATCGGGAACAGCTACTTTTTCCGCAATCTTCGTCGCCAAACCGTCTATATCGAAATTGGAAAAATCGGGCATTTTTGTTTCCACGAGTTCTGCAATCCTGTCATAATCGACGGGATCGGGAAGAACTTCCGCAGCTTTCGCAGCTTGATATACTCTATCATAATCGATAATAGAGGAATCCGCCGTTGAAGGGATCTTCGCAACAATGGCATCGGACAACCGGTCGTAGTCGATTGTTTCCGCCGCGGGAAGCCTTTCGGCAACGCTTTGCGCCATCACTGCATAGTCGAGAGTTTCGGATACAGGCACTTTTTCCGCCACCGTCTCCGAAATCTTCTCGTAATCGATTGCCTCCGGCATTCTCGCAATGACAGCATCGGCGAGCTTCTCGTAATCGACAGCTTCGGGAACGGGCATTTTCGAAATAATCGTCTCCGCCAGCAAGTCGTAATCGATAGGTTCGGGATCTGCGGGAGCCGGCATCTTCGCGATAATCATATCGGACAAACGATCATAATCGATTTCTTCCGCCGCAGGGATAGAAACCTTCGCCGCCACAGCTTCTGCCAAAGCGTCGGTATCCATTTCGGAAATGGCTTTCAATACAGCAGCCGAAACATTTGCGGCAAGAAGCTCCTCGTCTACCGCCGGAGCTTTAGCGTTTTCCGCTGCCTTCAAAAAGCTGTCGTCGATGCGCGCATAGTCTATCTTATCGGGATAAGGAAGAGATTCTACAACCTTCTCCGCCGCGCCGTAAATAATTCTGTCGTAATCTACGTTCGACTCCGACGCCGCTACAGACACAGCCTCCTCGGCGGCCTTGGGATGCCCCTCGCGGATTTTTTCGATCACCTTGTCGCTGACTTCCTCCACGATGCGGGTATAATCGATATTCTCCGCTACGGGAATAGCGGCTACAGCGTCGAGGATCTCTTTATTATGCGTGGCAAAACTCGACTCCGTCTTTTCGGAAACGGATTCCGTGATCTTATCGTAATCGATTTCTTCCGCCGCGGGAACCGCTTCGACGATTTTTTCTTTTATCGTCTCCGCAATAGCCTCGTAATCGGGTTCAGGACGGGCGGCAAGTTCTTCGAGCTTCTCCTTGATTTCCGCGAGTACTTTATCGATTTGCTCGAGGAGTTCGACTTTGCCTTCCACCGTATCCAGCTTGGTGAGTACGTCTTCCGTCAAAATTGCAGATAAAGACTCATAAATCATTTGGTTCTGCTGATAACCGTATTTCAGTTCCCGAACCATAGACTGCGCGGTCTGTGCATTCGTCTCCGTAGCGGAAGCAGTCTCTTTCTGGATAGACTGGTATACGGAGCTGGATTGCATAGCCGTATATTTGAGCTCGTTCATCAGCTCTTTTTTCATCTTTTGCAAATCGTAGGTGAGACCGTTATACAACCCCTCTATCATCAGAGCCGTTTCGTTCCCCCGAGGCGGTACGTTTGCATAAGCATAAGGAGCTTGTTTCTGATTGTTGTTACCGTAATCCGTCATATTACACCTCAATTTTTCTTGTTCGCTTGCGAATATAAAAATCGGATAAGCTACTAACGTTTATAATTTTACACCATTTTCGTCAAAAAGTAAATACCCTTTACGAAAATAATTTCCGTTTTTTTAATTTTCCTTAAAAACCCCGTCTCGACATTCGCAAGGGGAATTTTATGAAAATATACGAAAGAAAACTTTTTATGGCAGCGCCGGCAAATTCTCGTAAGCGATTTTTCCTCGGCGAGACAAACGAGCCATGTCCGTCGCGAAGAAAAACGCAATAAGCGAAAAAACGCCGATACCGTATCCTCTTTATTTACGCTTTTTATTATAGCACATCTAATTCCCGCGGTCAAGGGTTTTGAGAAAAAATCTCGTCAGAAAGCATAAAAATTTGCCAGAAAGTTACAAACGAGGCGTTTGAACGGAAAAAAATCCGTCCATTATTATTTCCGTCCATGGTGCCGATAGACAAAAAAAGCGCAGTCGAGGCTTTCCGTCGCTGCGCTCTTTCTGTTGTTTCCGTACGTTTTTTGTCATCTTTCGTGATGCTCGGCTTCGAGATGAGGTGAATCGTGTTTTCCCGCGGCGAGTTCCCGATAACCCTTTACCGGCGTTTCGTCCTTCAAAGCCATGACGTATTCAGCATACTGCTCCTCCGTCATTTTAGGTACTTTTTCTTTTCTGTTTTTTGATGATTTACTCATGATAAGGGTTCTCCCAAAAAAAGAATTTGAAAGAAGTATGCCCCCGTTTTCCGTTTTTTATTCCCATATTTTCAGAGTAAAATACAGATTACCCCTCCCCTGCCTTCATTGACGATTCGGGTGATTGTACGGCGCATTTTTTTGCGGATATCAGGCGGCATAGCGTCCATTTTATCCGACAATTCTTCCGAAACGAGCTCCCGAAGCGTCTTGCCGAAAATATTTGTATTCCAGACTTTATCCGTATGCTCCTCATAATCGGCGAGAATATCGCGGACAAATTCTTCACCCTGTTGCTGCGTTCCGATAATAGGATTGACTTCCCCCGTGACTTCTACTTTCAATATATGATAGCTTGCGGCACTCGCCTTGAAATTTACCCCGTATCCCGATCCCTTACGAATAAGTTTCGGCTGTTCGAGCGTCATATCTTCCGCACTGGGCGCCACCATACCGTACCCGTTTTCCTCCGCATCGGCAAAAGCTTCTTTAATTTTGTCGTAATTGCGTTTTGCTTCCGCGAGAGACTTTACGTAACGCATCAGGCAAAAATCGTCAGAGATATTCTCTCCGCATTCTTCGCTCAGTACCTCGTAAAAGAGACCTTCTTTTGCCTCGATGCGAATTTCTGCCCGTCCCTTGCCGAGTTCCATGGAAATGTTGTCGGGATTGAGAAATTTATCTTCGTCGCAGAAGAGCTTTTCGAGTAAAAGGCAATCCTTCATGCGTATCAAAGAAGGTGCAATTTTTTTAAGTTTTGCTAAAATTGCCGAAACGGTCTTGCTTGTTTCCGGCAGATACTGTATCCATTTGGGGATTCTGACATCGACTCCGACCACGGGAAATTCAAAAAGGACTTTCTGCATAATCTGCATGATTTCGTCCTCTCCGAGAGCTTCGGCATTGACGGCAATAACGGGAACGCCGTATTTCTCCTCCAAAGAGGCACGCAGAGCCCCCTGCGTTTCCGGTTGGCGGCAATTGAGAAGAATGACAAACGGTTTTCCGATCTGTTTGAGTTCTTCGGCTGCATGTTCTTCGGCTGCGACATAAGCTGACCTCGGAATATCTGTAATACTTCCGTCTGTCGTCATGAGGATTCCTATGGTGGAATGTTCTCGAATGACTTTTTCCGTGCCTAATTTTGCCGCTTTTTCAAAGGGCATGGCCTGTTCGCTCCAAGGCGTCTTGATAAGTCTGGGAGCCCCGTCCTCATCAAAACCGCCCGCCCCTTCTACAGCAAAGCCCACGCAGTCCACTAAACGGACGGACGCTTCCGCGCCCTCGCGAATAGAAATCTTAGCGGCCTGAGCGGGGACAAATTTAGGTTCCGTCGTCATGACCGTCCTTCCGGCGGCCGATTGGGGAAGTTCGTCCGTCATTACCGCGCGGCGGGATTCGTCGGCGGAAGGAATGACGAGCTGTTCCATAAACCTCTTTATAAAGGTAGATTTACCCGTACGCACCGGGCCTACCACGCCGATGTAAATATCGCCGTTTGTGCGGCTTGCAATATCTTCGTAAACGCTGTAATTTTCCATACCGACCTCCAACGTGGTTTCTGCGGATATCTGCGTTTTCTCCGCAAAAAATCCCCGCATTCAAACGTTACGGTTTAATATATGCGGGGATAGGTCATTTTATGAAGCAAATTTGCGTTTTTTACATTTTCTCCCGAACGGGAATCAACTAAGCGGAAAACCTCCGCCCGAAAAACCTTCTTTCAAAGAGGCTTCTTCTATCGTACGATAATCTTTGTCGTCCGAAAAATCTCTCGGTTCATTGTATTCTCCGCCTAATGCCTCGATGGCGTATTTGAGTTCCTGAAATTCGACGAATCCGATCGTTCTGTCCTCTATCTTTTTCATGAGATACGGAAGAGCGCGTTCGTCTCCGTAGGAGGCGAGGTATCCCGCGCGCACGGGAACACGTTCCGCATCCGAAAGAAATTCATTCAAAAGGATTTGAAAAATCTCTTCATTTCGTTTTGTAACTCTCGAAAGGATTTCAAGCATATATTCCGCGGCGCACCCCTCCCGATAGAAACGCAGCGCGTCCGACGACACGGCGTCAGCGTTTTCTTTAAGCTTATCGGCAGCGGCATCCCGAATATCCACGTCGAATTTATTCTGCGTCAAAATGTCGAAACATACCGAAAATACCTCCTCCGATATTCCCGCGAGATTGAGAGCGTAAGAGACCGTTTCTCCGTCATCGCTCTTCAAGAGTGGCAAAAAGACCTCCGCACAATTACGGCCCTCTATTTCCGAACAGAGAAAATCGGGTACGGGAACTTTCTGTTTCAAATGCGCTCCGAGCGTTTCGGCAAGTTCTCTGTCCGTCATTTTCGCATAGTACTGTTTGGGGGTGGATTTCACTTTTGCCACGTACGTATCGCCGAATTTTTTATAGAGCTTGGGAATGATATTCTCCCACTGTTTCTCCGTATATTTTCCTTTATTCTCTTCGATATACTGCGAAAGTTTTTCATCGAACAATCCGTCAAAATCTATCAGTTTCATTTGTTTTCTCCTGATACAATATAATTGACCGAAAAAAGTGCGGTATTTGAATTAGCACTT
>ENA-UOJB01001897-UOJB01001897.1-human-gut-metagenome-genome-assembly--contig:-C48-NODE-1897-length-15464-cov-8.571484_pt1 | contig 15464 bp, 8 predicted proteins | sample MGYA00242338_ERZ723885 | MGnify/ENA metagenome assembly ERZ723885
GAGCGCATGACTGTTAATCATGATGTCGCTGGTTCGAGCCCAGCTGGAGGAGCCAATTTGATGACCTACTTTTGTAGGTCATTTTTTATTTACTTTTCAAAATTAGGGAGTAATAGTAAACGATGTAAGCGTACATCTGATACTATTGCTCCCTTTTTTGTTACAAACTTTTATATCAAAATGATAGATTAGAAATGTCTTTCAGACGTTTCTAATGTGTCCTTTTGAATAATCGAACACATCATATAAAACTGAAGAAAAGGTAATTAAGTAAACAAGATTTTCGACGAGCCGTCTGCTGTACACGCATTGGCGAATAATGTACAAGAAGAAAAAGAATGTGGGAAACTCTTTGCCACAACTCGAAAATCGGTAATAATGATACTTCGGTAATTCGCCGCTCGGTCACAATGAAGACGGAGTATATCTCAAGATATAATGTGACGTCCCACGTCTTACTTAATTTCCGGAAAATACAAATTTTTTAAAGGAGGGTTGAATATGCAATTTGATTATTTTTATGGCAATGAGGCAGAACAATTTACTTTTTACAGAATACCAAAAATTCTTATAACGTCGCCTCACTTCAAAAAAATATCCGACAGTGCTAAGCTACTTTACGGTCTTATGCTTGACCGAATGAGTTTATCAATTCGTAATGGCTGGCTTGATGATGATAACAGAGCATATATTTTCTTTACTACGAATGATGTTATGGAGCAGATGTGCTGCGGAACAGAAAAAGCTACAAAAATGCTTACAGAACTTGATAGTGAAAAAGGTATCGGACTTATTGAAAGAGTAAAACAAGGACAAGGCAAACCTGCAATAATATATCTTAAAAAGTTTTATGAGCTTGAAGATACTGCACGTTCAACAAAACTTTCGGAAATTGAAAGTCAAGACTTTCAAGAATCGAAAGTCAAGACTTTCGAAAATCGAAAAACAAGACTTTCGAAAATCGAAAGTCAAGACTTTTGGAAATCGAAAAACAAGACTTTCGAAAATCGAAAGTCAGGACTTTCGGAAATCGAAAAACAAGACTTTCGAAAATCGAAATGTAATTATAATAATATTAATAATACTGATATTAATAATACTGATATTAATTATATCTATCCTATCAATCAAGATAATTATAATATACAGAATAGTGATACCCAAACTGAAGAAGAATGGATTGATAGATATACAAAAACAGTAGATGAAATAAAAAAGCAAATTGATTATGACTATCTCATTAATCACGCTGAACGTGATATTGTTGATGAAGTTGTAAATATTATGGCTGAAGTTATGACTGTATATCGTCCGAAATACAAAATTGAGGGTGACTTTATTGAGTATAATGCGGTTGTAAATAAATTTCGGCAAATAACGGCACAAAAACTTGAAATATGCTTGCTTGCATATTCTCGTAAAAATCAGAGAATTAAAAATCCAAAAGCATATTGGATAAGCACATTATACAATATTCCGCTTACCTCAGAAATAGTATTACAAAATATGATAAACAGTGATATATACGAGTCAGGAGGTTAAAAGCAATGCAAATAAAAAAAGATTATACAAAAATGATTGAACAATTTGAAAAAATGGAAAAAGAAAAACAAGCGGCTATACCAACAATCAGCTTTGATAATAACAAGATTGTCCATTTGCCTGTTGATTTACTAAAACCGTTTCCAAATCACCCTTTTGAGCTTTATAGCGGTGAAAGATTTGAAGATTTAGCAGACAGTATTAAAGCTTGCGGAATGATTACACCATTGCTCATTAGAATGCTTGATGATAATACATATCAAATTTTAGCAGGTCATAACCGTAATAATGCCGCTAAAGCAATAGGGCTTGAAACAGTGCCTTGCATTGTATTAACCGATTTAACTGATGATGACGCATTGATGATAATGCTTGATAGTAATACTAATCAACGTAGCATTTCTGAAATGTCAATATCTCAACAGGCTCATATATACGCACTTGATGTAGCCGTAAACAAGCGACAAGGTAAGCGTTCGGATTTGATAAAAAACATAGAACAAAATCTTGAAATGTTCAGTAATGGTGCGGATTTAGAAACTTGTACCCCAGTGGGGAACAAGTTAAAAACGGTCGAAATAGTTGGAGATAAATACGGTGTATCAAAGAACACAATTGCAAGACTTATACGCATTGATATACTGATACCGCAATTAAAAAAGTTTATTGACAATAAACAAATTTCGGTGCGTGCCGGAGTTGAAATGTCTTACTTATCTTCCTTTGAGCAAGAGCTTATTGCTAAAATCATAGATGAATACAGATATCATCTTGACGAACATAAAGCCCAACAGCTTAGAGAACTCTCAAAAGCCCATAAACTTAACAGAATTAACGCAGTTGAAGTTTTTGAGGGGAGATATGGAAAGTCAGTGACACAAAAGCTAAAGTCATTTACAATAAAGCCTAAATTTCTGTCAAAATATTATCCGCCGACTGTTTCTCAAGATGTAATTGCTTCAGATGTTGAGGCAAGTATGGACGTATGGCAAGAAATAAAGACTTTTTATCCCGATAAGTCTGTTGATGATATTAAAAATAATATAATAAATTTGCTAAATAATCAAAAATAGCGGTGAATTTATCTATTTATTTTCTGCTATTTTACAGACCGCTTTTTAACTCAATTTTGAGTTAAAAATGGTATGGCAAGATACGCCTTTGTATGTACAAAGGCAAAAACACAATATAAAATTGTGTGAAAATTGGGCATAGCCCAAACCCAAAAAACAGATATGATTGAATAAAAGAGGAGTTGATTTAAAGTGGGAAAATATCCGGCATTTTTGAAAATGAGAGTAGCACAGGAGGACCTCGAGATAATAGAGGAAAAGGCGGCACTATTAAAGATTACAAAAAGTGAATTTGTAAGACGTGCAATACGAAATTCACACGTTTATATATTGCCGAGTAAAGAAATCAAAGAATTTACATCTGAACTTAGACACATCGGTGTAAATGTTAATCAAATTGCTATACTTTGCAATATGGGTAAGCTTGAGTGTGTAAATCTTGAAGAAACAAAAGAGGCTATTACAAAGGCTTGGAAAGAACTATACAAGTTAAGAGAGGCAATAAGGAATAAGAATAATCGAGGTGGATTGAGTTTTGAAAAACGCATTTAGCTTAAAAAAACCAGCTTTTTCGGGCATTGGTTTTATAACTGCAATATTCATTTTTGGAATAGCCTTGTTTATAACAATGGAGTATTATCACATATTCACGATTAAGGAAAGTGTAGAAACCGATATATCTCGAGCTTTAAATATATCGGTTACTATGGCTGTTCAAGATATGGATTGGGTGCAGCATAATTCTGTTATGGATACGCAGAAAGCACAGAGAGAATTCAAAACATATCTGACCGAAGATATGAAATTGAATGATGAATATGAGAAATATGCCGATGACGGAAGTTTTCAATATCAGATAATCATTGATGAAACAGATATACAAAAATCACCGGCTAAATATTCGATTACCGGCAGAATAAGAATGCAACCCGTTACTGTTAGAAGTATTCTTCCCAAAAGCTTTGATATTCCGTTTAAACTAAGTTCAAACAACATAAGAACAGATGATTGAATATGTCAGAAAAAGAAAGCAAAATCAGTCGAAAAACAAGATAAAAACTCAAAAAATAACTTTACAAAATAACACAAATATGGTATAATATAGTTAATAAAAGATATAGAACAAAGGAGGATTTTATTATGAAAAAGAGAATTTTAGCAACATTTCTATCTGCAGTAACGCTTATATCTTGTAGTTCTGCATTAGCGGCAGATTACTCTGATGTAAACCAATCGGCTTGGTATGCAAGCTATGTAAATAAGATTTCTGAACTTAATGCGTTTTCAGGATATGAAGATGGTACGTTCAGACCTGATAATCAAATTACACAAGAAGAATTTATAAAAACAGTTGTTTGTTTAATATGCGGAGAGCTTAACGAAAGTAATGCACCGACAGTTAAAAATACTTGGAACAGTAAGTGGAGCTCTTGGGCTGTTCCGTATCTTGACAAGGCATTTGAACTGGGCTTAATAACAGAACAAGATACAATGTTCAAACTTGTAGGAATTCCTTGTAATCGTGGTGAAATGGCTAAGGTTATTACTCGTGCGGTTGAATATCTCAAGGAAGATTCAGTAGCCGATACTTCAACCTACATTACAAAACTTAAAGATTATAACAGAATGAAAGAAGAATATAAGCCGTATGTTCTTCAAGCTTATGCAAAAGGTATTTTAAGCGGTTATGATGACGGCACTTTCAGAGATGACGGATTGCTTACGAGAGCGGAAGCGTCATCGGTACTTGTACGATTAATTGATAAAAATGAGAGAATTAATTCCGATGAAACGCTATATGACTATTTCGGAAGAAAGGTTACTTGGACAGAGCCGTTGAGAACAGACGTTCCGGAGCAGTATCAAGTAAGTATGTCAGATATAAGTATTTCTCAAGCAATATATGATGAGGCTGTTGTGAATGGTGGTAATATTTCAACAAAAACATTAAGTCGTTCAAAAGCTATGATGTTTGAAGATTTGGTATTACAGTCAATCAAATATGACGGCGATACAATAACGCTTACAGTTCCTGATTATCTTCCTGAAAGTCAAAGATGGGCTATTGAGATTGCCTATTGGGACATTGATAAAGATTATGATTTTACAATGATGAAGAGCCATTATATAGATAAATCGGGAACATATGAATTTAATGATATAAAGGTTTTAGAGCAAATTTCAATAAAAGTATTGCCGCTTAATAGCAATAGCTTTACATCTGGTATATTTATTGATAATGGTGCTAATCTTTCGTTAGAAAGACTTGATAAACCTGAAGTATCATTCAATAATATTCGTACTAATTTTGAATGGGTACAAGGTCAAGGTTATAAGGATTATATAAAGGACTTTGATGGAGAAATTCGATATACGGTTGAATGGTAAAAGTATTGTATTAATCATTGACAAAATGAAATAATAGATATATAATGATAATAGAAAAAGGCAAGACTTCAAACGGTTATGCCAAAGAGTTTATTTTTGAAAAATAACGCTGCTTTAGCGGGCTGGCGTTATTTTTTTATGGAAACTACCAAGAGTAGAAGAATAATCATAAAAGAAATTATGAATTCATTATCCATATCAACCACCTCCTCTCCCGACCGATAATGTGGGATAGTTGGTGGCATAACCGTCCAGCTTTTACACTGTTTTCTGTCTTGCCTTTAACTGCGGATTACTCCGACAAGAGCATTATATATTAAAAACATACAAAATTCAACAATTCAAAGCAAACGTAACATAAAAGTAAAATCAAAGTGCAGTATTCATATCTGCACTTTTTTTATTACAGAGAAAGGAAAAATGAATATGAAAAGAAAAACAATAATATTTTTAACAATGATATTTACGGTTGTCTTTTCTGCCATAGCCTCAAGTTATATTGTAAATGCAGATGAACTTGACGGATATACAAAGGTAGATTGGTCTTGGAACAGAGATATGGAAACCACTGATGTCAATTCTGTAATTGTGGGCGGAAATATTCCGTTTTGGCGATATGTAAATAAAACATCTCCGGCAAATAATAATGCGATATGGAAAAGTATATATGGTGATGAATTATCAGATGATGATGTCATAAAAATATGGCGTGGTGATATGGACAAAAAATATGTAGTGGCAAGTGTTGATGTTGTAAACATTCCTGATGAAAACATACGTCAATACATATACGACCATATAGATGAAGATTTACCTGACTTGAAATTCAAGTTTGACATCGATGCGGATGTTGAGGGCGATTCAAACAGTGAAAAAGCAGAAAAGCTATTTGATGGCGATATAGGTTATCGTGTATATCGAGATGGTGACACTTGCCGAATTGAAATGAAATTCAGTCCTAAATTCCATTTGATTGATGGAGAAGATAATGACTTGAATATTGAAGAAAAAGTATTGCCTAATATGCCAAATAAAAAATTACCTAAAGCGTGCTATCCGTATAGCTCCGTTATATTCTCTATGTGGGGATATGAAGGCGGCTCTAATGAGCATTACGGAGCTTTGGAAGTGGTTGAGGGTAACGACCCGAAATATATTTACGGTCAAAGTTTTGGTTACGGTGATATATTAGAAAAAGGAAAAATACCAAACAATATGGTTTATCCAAACTTTGAGGCTGGAGAAATTAATCAAGAGGGAACGTGGGTAGGCACAGTTGAAAGTGATACGCTTGACAGTAATCTTATTCGTATAGGACAACAATATAAGCAAAAAGGTGATTTATGGTATTACAGTTATGGCGGAGCAGTCGGATATAATTTTAAGTTTCCGTTTAAGGTGTCGCTTGGATTGGACTTGCACGGAACAGTAACAAAAAGATTTATAAACAGTATCACAGGTGAAGTGATTTTTGAAGATACTGAATCAATACCTTTTGGAGAGTCTGATAGTATAACCAAAACATATGTATTGACTGATAATTCGGGTAAAGCAATCATTGATAATTCGGAAACAGAATACATATATGAACGATATAAAGTCATAAATGGCCCAAATAGCGAAAATGTAATTGAAGGTACATCGGTATATGCTAATGTAGATTTATCGCCAAATACGCCAAATAAAACGCTTGAAATATACGTTAGACCTGATACACCTATTGAAACTCCGACTGAAACACCTAATCCTGATAATGAAAATCGTCCTCCGAGTAATGATGAAGTACCTGATGATGAAATAGAAACAGTGCCTATTGACCCGTCTATTTGTGATAGTGATACAAATACTATTGTTTGGCAAGAACAGACAAAGCACACCGTTTCAACCACTGACGGAAAAAGCCATACTTGTTATCACACATACACATATAAGGCAAAATTAAAAGTAGACAGTATTAAATTATCACCTGACCCTATAAAAAGCGGTTATGGACTTGACGCAGAAATTAAAACGAGTATAAGCTACGAGCAAACCAATGCACAGAAAAGCTATTCCTGTTCTCAACGCTTAGGAACACGAACACCGTCGGATAAACCAAAACCACCGACTAAAGCCACTGCTCGTCTTGGTTGGACATCAAAAACTTTTGACGGCGATTTTATTCAAGGTAGTATGGTTGATATGAATAAAGTATCAAGTAATAGTACATCTGCTACATTCTCTGCCCCTTATAATAACATTGTAAACGAAAGTAAACTATATACTGACTTATGGTTAAGCGGAACAAAAGAAGAACCCAAAAGACATAAAATTGCTTTTGATATTTATGGTGGCGGTGTAGACGGTACGGAATGGTGTACAACCGTTGAAAAAACTTTTATTATAAATGGTGATATGTATGAGGACGCTTATACTACATCAACATACTAATATTAAGAATTAGTGAGAATGGTCTATCGGACTATTCTCACTTTTTCAAAAATTCAAAGGAGGAAAATTAAGATGAAAGTAGAAAGAACAATAGTGATAAAAGAAAATGAAATTTCTGAAGAAGTAGGACAATATGAAAAAGAAATTACTAAACTTTTGGCAGAAATATTAATGAAAACAGAAAATATAATGGTTGACAAAAGTGATAGTTTAGGATATACTTCATAGTATACAAGAGTAGGGACAATAGAATATATCAGATGTACACTCAAAAGGAGTGTGGATTATGATAGAAAACTATTTAGAAAAAATTAAACAAAGATTGAAAGTTGTAGTTCTTCATGCAGTTATATATACTCGATATTCTTCGGACAATCAGAGAAGTGAATCTATTGACGCACAAATAAGATTGATAAGAAAATGGGCTCAAGAGTATAATATTATTATTGATAAAGTGTATGCCGATGAGGCACAAAGTGCAAAGCGAGATGATAGACAACAATTTCAACAAATGATAGCTGATTCAAAAAAACAAAAAGGTTGGCAACTTGTCTTAGTACATAAATTAGACAGGTTTGCCAGAAATAGAATGGATAGTGTAGCATATCGTGTGGAATTGAGAAAAAACAAAAAATATCTGATTAGCACTACGGAACAATTTGATGATACGCCTGAAAGTTGTTTGCTGGAAGGTATCATTGAATCAATGGCAGAGTTTTATTCAAAGAATTTGGCTCGTGAAACAATGAAAGGCTTAACCGAAAATGCCTTGAAAGCAAAACATTGCGGAGGAACTCCACCGTTGGGCTATGAACTGGACGTATTAAATTTCTACAAGATAAATGAATTTGAAGCACAAGGTGTAAAACTCATTTATCAGTGGTTTCTTGAGGGAAAATCATACACTGATATTATAGCGGGAATTAATTCATTGGGTTATCGTACTAAGCGTAAAAGAATGTTTACTCGTAATTCACTGTATGAAATTTTGAGAAATGAAAAATATACAGGAACTTTTGTCTATAACAAGATGGAAAGTAGAGATGAATTTACTGGAGCACGTTCACGCCATAAGTATAAACCTGAAAGTGAAATAATAAAAGTAGAAAATATGATTCCAGAGATTATATCAAAAGAAGATTGGAACAATGTTCAAATAATCTTGAACAGTAGAAAAAATGCCCATACTAATCGTGCTAAAGAAGAATACTTGCTTTCCGGTAAGGTTCAATGCGGTGAATGTGGAGGGAGCTATGTCGGCAAGCGAACAACCAATAGCAGAGGAAATGTGTATTTATCCTATATATGTTGTCGAAAACGAAATTCTAACTATAAATGCAAAAATCATTGTGTAAATCGTGATTGGTTAGAAGAGTATGTATTGAAAATTGTAGATAACTATATATCACATCTCAGTCATAAACAACAACATTGTATTTATAAATTGTGTTTGGAACGTGTAGAAAATTCTCATCAATCAGAAATAGAGGTTCTGAAAAAAGAAGTAAGAAATATAGATAAAGAGCTTTTTAGAATTGCAGACGTTATTACAATAGCCAGTTCTTCAACATTGATAGAGAAACTTACATCATTAGAGCAACAGAAAGCCGAAATTCAATTACAAATTGAAAATTTGTCAAAAGAAAAACGTAAAAGTTTATCTGAACAAGAAATAGGTTTATTTTTGATAAACTTCAGAAAAATGTTAAAAGAGAGGTCAGCTCCTTACTTAAAAGAGTTGGTGTATCTTATAGTAAATAAAATAATAGTAAATCAAGAAAATGTAATCGTTTACTTGAATGTACCTAATGTAAAAGTAAATAAATAGTAACACTATCAAAAGAGTGTCCTTCAAAATGGCTCCGCACTGGAGGAGCCAATTTGATGACCTACTTTTGTAGGTCATTTTTTATTTACTTTTCAAAATTAGGGAGTAATAGTAAACGATGTAAGCGTACATCTGATACTATTGCTCCCTTTTTTGTTACAAACTTTTATATCAAAATGATAGATTAGAAATGTCTTTCAGACGTTTCTAATGTGTCCTTTTGAATAATCGAACACATCATATAAAACTGAAGAAAAGGTAATTAAGTAAACAAGATTTTCGACGAGCCGTCTGCTGTACACGCATTGGCGAATAATGTACAAGAAGAAAAAGAATGTGGGAAACTCTTTGCCACAACTCGAAAATCGGTAATAATGATACTTCGGTAATTCGCCGCTCGGTCACAATGAAGACGGAGTATATCTCAAGATATAATGTGACGTCCCACGTCTTACTTAATTTCCGGAAAATACAAATTTTTTAAAGGAGGGTTGAATATGCAATTTGATTATTTTTATGGCAATGAGGCAGAACAATTTACTTTTTACAGAATACCAAAAATTCTTATAACGTCGCCTCACTTCAAAAAAATATCCGACAGTGCTAAGCTACTTTACGGTCTTATGCTTGACCGAATGAGTTTATCAATTCGTAATGGCTGGCTTGATGATGATAACAGAGCATATATTTTCTTTACTACGAATGATGTTATGGAGCAGATGTGCTGCGGAACAGAAAAAGCTACAAAAATGCTTACAGAACTTGATAGTGAAAAAGGTATCGGACTTATTGAAAGAGTAAAACAAGGACAAGGCAAACCTGCAATAATATATCTTAAAAAGTTTTATGAGCTTGAAGATACTGCACGTTCAACAAAACTTTCGGAAATTGAAAGTCAAGACTTTCAAGAATCGAAAGTCAAGACTTTCGAAAATCGAAAAACAAGACTTTCGAAAATCGAAAGTCAAGACTTTTGGAAATCGAAAAACAAGACTTTCGAAAATCGAAAGTCAGGACTTTCGGAAATCGAAAAACAAGACTTTCGAAAATCGAAATGTAATTATAATAATATTAATAATACTGATATTAATAATACTGATATTAATTATATCTATCCTATCAATCAAGATAATTATAATATACAGAATAGTGATACCCAAACTGAAGAAGAATGGATTGATAGATATACAAAAACAGTAGATGAAATAAAAAAGCAAATTGATTATGACTATCTCATTAATCACGCTGAACGTGATATTGTTGATGAAGTTGTAAATATTATGGCTGAAGTTATGACTGTATATCGTCCGAAATACAAAATTGAGGGTGACTTTATTGAGTATAATGCGGTTGTAAATAAATTTCGGCAAATAACGGCACAAAAACTTGAAATATGCTTGCTTGCATATTCTCGTAAAAATCAGAGAATTAAAAATCCAAAAGCATATTGGATAAGCACATTATACAATATTCCGCTTACCTCAGAAATAGTATTACAAAATATGATAAACAGTGATATATACGAGTCAGGAGGTTAAAAGCAATGCAAATAAAAAAAGATTATACAAAAATGATTGAACAATTTGAAAAAATGGAAAAAGAAAAACAAGCGGCTATACCAACAATCAGCTTTGATAATAACAAGATTGTCCATTTGCCTGTTGATTTACTAAAACCGTTTCCAAATCACCCTTTTGAGCTTTATAGCGGTGAAAGATTTGAAGATTTAGCAGACAGTATTAAAGCTTGCGGAATGATTACACCATTGCTCATTAGAATGCTTGATGATAATACATATCAAATTTTAGCAGGTCATAACCGTAATAATGCCGCTAAAGCAATAGGGCTTGAAACAGTGCCTTGCATTGTATTAACCGATTTAACTGATGATGACGCATTGATGATAATGCTTGATAGTAATACTAATCAACGTAGCATTTCTGAAATGTCAATATCTCAACAGGCTCATATATACGCACTTGATGTAGCCGTAAACAAGCGACAAGGTAAGCGTTCGGATTTGATAAAAAACATAGAACAAAATCTTGAAATGTTCAGTAATGGTGCGGATTTAGAAACTTGTACCCCAGTGGGGAACAAGTTAAAAACGGTCGAAATAGTTGGAGATAAATACGGTGTATCAAAGAACACAATTGCAAGACTTATACGCATTGATATACTGATACCGCAATTAAAAAAGTTTATTGACAATAAACAAATTTCGGTGCGTGCCGGAGTTGAAATGTCTTACTTATCTTCCTTTGAGCAAGAGCTTATTGCTAAAATCATAGATGAATACAGATATCATCTTGACGAACATAAAGCCCAACAGCTTAGAGAACTCTCAAAAGCCCATAAACTTAACAGAATTAACGCAGTTGAAGTTTTTGAGGGGAGATATGGAAAGTCAGTGACACAAAAGCTAAAGTCATTTACAATAAAGCCTAAATTTCTGTCAAAATATTATCCGCCGACTGTTTCTCAAGATGTAATTGCTTCAGATGTTGAGGCAAGTATGGACGTATGGCAAGAAATAAAGACTTTTTATCCCGATAAGTCTGTTGATGATATTAAAAATAATATAATAAATTTGCTAAATAATCAAAAATAGCGGTGAATTTATCTATTTATTTTCTGCTATTTTACAGACCGCTTTTTAACTCAATTTTGAGTTAAAAATGGTATGGCAAGATACGCCTTTGTATGTACAAAGGCAAAAACACAATATAAAATTGTGTGAAAATTGGGCATAGCCCAAACCCAAAAAACAGATATGATTGAATAAAAGAGGAGTTGATTTAAAGTGGGAAAATATCCGGCATTTTTGAAAATGAGAGTAGCACAGGAGGACCTCGAGATAATAGAGGAAAAGGCGGCACTATTAAAGATTACAAAAAGTGAATTTGTAAGACGTGCAATACGAAATTCACACGTTTATATATTGCCGAGTAAAGAAATCAAAGAATTTACATCTGAACTTAGACACATCGGTGTAAATGTTAATCAAATTGCTATACTTTGCAATATGGGTAAGCTTGAGTGTGTAAATCTTGAAGAAACAAAAGAGGCTATTACAAAGGCTTGGAAAGAACTATACAAGTTAAGAGAGGCAATAAGGAATAAGAATAATCGAGGTGGATTGAGTTTTGAAAAACGCATTTAGCTTAAAAAAACCAGCTTTTTCGGGCATTGGTTTTATAACTGCAATATTCATTTTTGGAATAGCCTTGTTTATAACAATGGAGTATTATCACATATTCACGATTAAGGAAAGTGTAGAAACCGATATATCTCGAGCTTTAAATATATCGGTTACTATGGCTGTTCAAGATATGGATTGGGTGCAGCATAATTCTGTTATGGATACGCAGAAAGCACAGAGAGAATTCAAAACATATCTGACCGAAGATATGAAATTGAATGATGAATATGAGAAATATGCCGATGACGGAAGTTTTCAATATCAGATAATCATTGATGAAACAGATATACAAAAATCACCGGCTAAATATTCGATTACCGGCAGAATAAGAATGCAACCCGTTACTGTTAGAAGTATTCTTCCCAAAAGCTTTGATATTCCGTTTAAACTAAGTTCAAACAACATAAGAACAGATGATTGAATATGTCAGAAAAAGAAAGCAAAATCAGTCGAAAAACAAGATAAAAACTCAAAAAATAACTTTACAAAATAACACAAATATGGTATAATATAGTTAATAAAAGATATAGAACAAAGGAGGATTTTATTATGAAAAAGAGAATTTTAGCAACATTTCTATCTGCAGTAACGCTTATATCTTGTAGTTCTGCATTAGCGGCAGATTACTCTGATGTAAACCAATCGGCTTGGTATGCAAGCTATGTAAATAAGATTTCTGAACTTAATGCGTTTTCAGGATATGAAGATGGTACGTTCAGACCTGATAATCAAATTACACAAGAAGAATTTATAAAAACAGTTGTTTGTTTAATATGCGGAGAGCTTAACGAAAGTAATGCACCGACAGTTAAAAATACTTGGAACAGTAAGTGGAGCTCTTGGGCTGTTCCGTATCTTGACAAGGCATTTGAACTGGGCTTAATAACAGAACAAGATACAATGTTCAAACTTGTAGGAATTCCTTGTAATCGTGGTGAAATGGCTAAGGTTATTACTCGTGCGGTTGAATATCTCAAGGAAGATTCAGTAGCCGATACTTCAACCTACATTACAAAACTTAAAGATTATAACAGAATGAAAGAAGAATATAAGCCGTATGTTCTTCAAGCTTATGCAAAAGGTATTTTAAGCGGTTATGATGACGGCACTTTCAGAGATGACGGATTGCTTACGAGAGCGGAAGCGTCATCGGTACTTGTACGATTAATTGATAAAAATGAGAGAATTAATTCCGATGAAACGCTATATGACTATTTCGGAAGAAAGGTTACTTGGACAGAGCCGTTGAGAACAGACGTTCCGGAGCAGTATCAAGTAAGTATGTCAGATATAAGTATTTCTCAAGCAATATATGATGAGGCTGTTGTGAATGGTGGTAATATTTCAACAAAAACATTAAGTCGTTCAAAAGCTATGATGTTTGAAGATTTGGTATTACAGTCAATCAAATATGACGGCGATACAATAACGCTTACAGTTCCTGATTATCTTCCTGAAAGTCAAAGATGGGCTATTGAGATTGCCTATTGGGACATTGATAAAGATTATGATTTTACAATGATGAAGAGCCATTATATAGATAAATCGGGAACATATGAATTTAATGATATAAAGGTTTTAGAGCAAATTTCAATAAAAGTATTGCCGCTTAATAGCAATAGCTTTACATCTGGTATATTTATTGATAATGGTGCTAATCTTTCGTTAGAAAGACTTGATAAACCTGAAGTATCATTCAATAATATTCGTACTAATTTTGAATGGGTACAAGGTCAAGGTTATAAGGATTATATAAAGGACTTTGATGGAGAAATTCGATATACGGTTGAATGGTAAAAGTATTGTATTAATCATTGACAAAATGAAATAATAGATATATAATGATAATAGAAAAAGGCAAGACTTCAAACGGTTATGCCAAAGAGTTTATTTTTGAAAAATAACGCTGCTTTAGCGGGCTGGCGTTATTTTTTTATGGAAACTACCAAGAGTAGAAGAATAATCATAAAAGAAATTATGAATTCATTATCCATATCAACCACCTCCTCTCCCGACCGATAATGTGGGATAGTTGGTGGCATAACCGTCCAGCTTTTACACTGTTTTCTGTCTTGCCTTTAACTGCGGATTACTCCGACAAGAGCATTATATATTAAAAACATACAAAATTCAACAATTCAAAGCAAACGTAACATAAAAGTAAAATCAAAGTGCAGTATTCATATCTGCACTTTTTTTATTACAGAGAAAGGAAAAATGAATATGAAAAGAAAAACAATAATATTTTTAACAATGATATTTACGGTTGTCTTTTCTGCCATAGCCTCAAGTTATATTGTAAATGCAGATGAACTTGACGGATATACAAAGGTAGATTGGTCTTGGAACAGAGATATGGAAACCACTGATGTCAATTCTGTAATTGTGGGCGGAAATATTCCGTTTTGGCGATATGTAAATAAAACATCTCCGGCAAATAATAATGCGATATGGAAAAGTATATATGGTGATGAATTATCAGATGATGATGTCATAAAAATATGGCGTGGTGATATGGACAAAAAATATGTAGTGGCAAGTGTTGATGTTGTAAACATTCCTGATGAAAACATACGTCAATACATATACGACCATATAGATGAAGATTTACCTGACTTGAAATTCAAGTTTGACATCGATGCGGATGTTGAGGGCGATTCAAACAGTGAAAAAGCAGAAAAGCTATTTGATGGCGATATAGGTTATCGTGTATATCGAGATGGTGACACTTGCCGAATTGAAATGAAATTCAGTCCTAAATTCCATTTGATTGATGGAGAAGATAATGACTTGAATATTGAAGAAAAAGTATTGCCTAATATGCCAAATAAAAAATTACCTAAAGCGTGCTATCCGTATAGCTCCGTTATATTCTCTATGTGGGGATATGAAGGCGGCTCTAATGAGCATTACGGAGCTTTGGAAGTGGTTGAGGGTAACGACCCGAAATATATTTACGGTCAAAGTTTTGGTTACGGTGATATATTAGAAAAAGGAAAAA